>Ga0105048_10012334_pt1 | contig 13413 bp, 15 predicted proteins | sample MAT05_FD_78382 | JGI IMG/M metagenome (GOLD analysis project Ga0105048, IMG submission 78382) | Freshwater microbial communities from Lake Fryxell liftoff mats and glacier meltwater in Antarctica - MAT-05 | ecosystem: Environmental > Aquatic > Freshwater > Ice > Liftoff microbial mat | place...
ACTACTGGTGGGCCCGCACGGACTTGAACCGTGGACCAAAGGATTATGAGTCCTCTGCTCTAACCAACTGAGCTACAGGCCCGAAAGGGTTCAACTGTTGCCGTTGTCGAGGAAGCTGCGCAGTTTGTCGGAACGCGAGGGGTGGCGCAGTTTGCGCAGGGCCTTGGCTTCGATCTGGCGTATGCGCTCGCGCGTAACGTCAAACTGCTTACCAACTTCTTCGAGGGTGTGGTCGGTATTCATTTCGATGCCGAAACGCATGCGCAGGACTTTCGCCTCGCGCGGCGTCAGCGTGTCGAGGACGTCCTTGGTGATGAAGCGCAGGCTCGAGAAGAGCGCGGCGTCGGTCGGCGCGAGCGTTGCCGAATCCTCGATGAAGTCGCCGAGGTGGCTGTCGTCGTCGTCGCCGATCGGCGTTTCCATCGAGATCGGCTCCTTGCTGATCTTGAGGATCTTGCGAATCTTCTCTTCCGGCATTTCCATCTTCTTGGCGAGCGTCGCGGGATCGGCTTCGAGGCCGGTTTCCTGCAAAATCTGCCGCGAAATGCGATTCATCTTGTTGATCGTCTCGATCATGTGCACCGGGATGCGGATCGTCCGTGCTTGATCCGCGATAGATCGTGTAATGGCCTGGCGGATCCACCACGTGGCGTAGGTCGAGAACTTGTAGCCGCGCCGGTATTCGAACTTGTCGACAGCCTTCATCAGGCCGATGTTGCCTTCCTGAATCAGGTCGAGGAACTGCAGGCCGCGGTTGGTGTATTTCTTGGCGATCGAGATGACGAGGCGCAGGTTGGCTTCGGTCATTTCGCGCTTGGCGCGGCGCGCCTTGGCTTCGCCGGTCGACATCTGCTTGTTGATGTCTTTGAGTTCCTTGAGCGGAATGCCGATGCGGTCTTGCAGGGCGAGCAGTTTCTTCTGCTCTTCCTTGATGTTCGGCGCGTTGCGCGTGAGGATCGGCGCGTAGGGCTTGGTCGCGGCGTTCGCGAGTTCGCTGTCGACCCAGTCGAGATTAAGCTCGTTGCCCGGGAAGACCTTGATGAAGTGCGGACGCGGCATGCGCACGGTGTCGACGCAAATGCGCTGAATCTTGCGCTCGCAGCCGCGCACTTCCTCGACCATTCCGCGCACTGAATCGCACAGGCGCTCGATTGTCTTGGAGGTGAAGCGGATGCCCATCATCTCTTCCGAGATTTTGCTCTGCAGTTTGAGGTAGACCTTGTCCTGCGAACCCTTCTTGACGAGGATGGCGTGCGCCTTGGTGTACAACGCCTGGAGCTCGGCGAGGCGCGCGAGGCCGTCTTCTTTCAGCTTGAGCAATGACGCAGCAGCGGCGGCGCCTTCGGCAGCTTCGCTGTCTTCTTCGTCGCCTTCGACTTCGGCTTCTTCGTCTTCGGCGAGGTCTTCAATCAACTCGGACGCGTTCGGATCGATGACGCCGTCGATCAGCTCGTCGATGCGCATTTCGTCGACGGCGATCTTGTCCGCGCACCCGATGATTTCGGCGATCGTAGTCGGGCACGCGGAGATGGCCTGGATCATGTGCTTCAAGCCGTCCTCGATACGCTTGGCAATTTCTATTTCGCCTTCGCGCGTGAGCAGCTCAACCGATCCCATTTCGCGCATGTACATGCGCACCGGGTCGGTCGTCCGACCGAATTCGGAGTCTACGGTAGACAGCGCCTGCTCGGCCTGCTCTTCGACGTCGGCGTCGTCGGCCGCGACGGCCGGCGCCGCATCGGACATGAGCAGTGTTTCAGCGTCGGGAGCGTCGTCGTAGACCTGGATACCCATGTCGTTGAAGGTGCTGATGATGCTTTCAATCTGTTCGGCGTCGACGACGTCGTCGGGCAGGTGATCGTTCACTTCGGCGTAAGTGAGGAAACCCCGCTCCTTGCCGAGCTTGATCAGCGTTTTCAGCCGCGTCTTGCGCGTCTCATCATCCACCGGTGACGGTTGATTGCCGATTTGCGCCAGCAGTTCGGCCGTTCTGGCCTTTGCTGTCTTGGTATTTGTTGCCTTTGCCATGACCACTTCCCGGTTAGCGTTTCACTGGAAAACCCTAAATTTTACCACAAGTCAGTTCGAAGCACTCGGCTCCGGACGGCGTCCGCTGGTGTTGGAGGCGTGGACGTACTGCTGTTTTTCTTCGCTCGAAAGGCCAGCGAGGCCAAGCTTTGAAACCTTCTGTTTGAGCAGTTCGAAAGCTCGCCTCGTTTCGGCCTCGAGCAAGCGCTGCACGGCGCCTTCGAACTCACTGTCGATATCCTCTTCGGCAAACGGCTGTTGCATTAGTTCGGCCGCCGCTTCACGCAGCACCGCGTCTTCTTCTCCGCCGCGCAGTCGTTCCAGCAAGGCTGCGTAGCCCGGCGTCGGTTCGCCCGCCGCCACGATTGTTTCGCACAGGCGCCGCGCCGCATTGGCCTCGGCCGAGTGGGTCGGCAAGGCGGCGAGCGGCACACGCATCGCCAACTCAGGTCTTTGCAGCAAGAGACGCAGCAGGGGCCGGAGCAGCGACGGCGCCTGGCGCGTGACCCGGGCCGGCGCCGCACGGACCACTGGCCGCAGATCGCACAGGCGTTCGACTTCGGCCTGCGAAAAACCGCTCGCTTCGGCTAGCCGCTTGACCAACTGTAGTCGCAATAACGGCGTTTGCAAGCGCCCGAGCAGGGGCTTGGCGTCGGCAACGAGCCGCGCCCGGCCTTCGGCGCTCGTCATGTCGCAATGCGCGGCGAGTTCGCGCAACAGGAACTCGGAGAGTGGCGTCGCCTGGGTGACCAGCTTGTCGAACTCCGCGCTGCCCTCGCGGCGAACGAAGCTGTCGGGATCATCGGCCTGCGGCAGGAAAACAAAGCCGATGCTCTTTTGCTCAGGCAGCGCCTCGAGGCTATTCTCCAGCGCGCGCCAAGCCGCCTTGCGCCCGGCATTGTCGCCGTCGAAGCAATAGACGATGCGGTCGACCTGGCGCAGCAGTTTCTGCACGTGCGTTGCCGTCGTCGCCGTACCGAGCGTCGCCACCGCGTTACCAACGCCGTGCTGAGCGAGTGCGACGACGTCCATGTAGCCTTCGACGACGATCACCGTATCCTTTTCGCGCAGCGCTGCGCGCGCCTGCGGCAAGCCGAACACCTCGCGGCCTTTTTCGAAGAGTGGCGTTTCCGGCGAGTTCAGATACTTTGGCTCGCCGTCGCCGAGAACGCGGCCGCCAAAGGCGATCACCTCGCCCTTCTGGTTGATGATCGGGAACATCACGCGGTCGCGGAAGCGATCGTAAAGCCGCCCTTGGTCGTTCTTGATCACCAGCCCGGCGACCTGCAGCTCGGGAATCGTGTAGTCGTCGAACGCGGCGCCGAGATTTTGCCAGCCGTCGGGCGCGTAGCCGATGCCGAACTTCTGCGCGATTTCGCCCGAGACACCGCGCTGCTTGAGGTAGCTGACCGCCTTCTCCGAGCGCTTGAGCTGTTCGTAGTAGTACTTGGCCGCGCGCGCCATGATGTCGGTCAGCGCAGTCATTTTCGGGCCGTCGTGCGCGCGCCGCGCGTCGTCCTCGGGAACTTGCAGACCGGCGCGGTTGGCGAGTTCCTTGATCGCGTCGATGAAACCCAAGCCCGAATATTCCATCAAAAAACCGATCGCGCTACCGTGCGCGCCGCAACCAAAGCAATGGTAGAACTGCTTGCTCGGGCTGACCGTGAACGACGGCGATTTTTCGTTGTGGAAAGGGCAGCAGGCGGCAAAGTTGGCACCCGCTTTCTTGAGCGGAACGTAGCCGTCGATCAGATCGACGACGTCTACGCGGTGCAGCAGTTCCTGAATAAATGATTCGGGAATCACGCGATCACCTTGTGAACGATGCCCCGGCCAGCAGCTCTGGCCAGAGGAAAATCAAGCACCCGTCAGCCGCGCCTTGACGAGTCTGGAGACTTCGCTCATGTCGGCGCGCCCGGCGAGCTGTGGCTTCAATAACGCCATGACCTTGCCCATGTCGGCGGGACCGGCAGCGCCACTCGCGCTGACCGCCGCGGCGATCGCGGCAGCAATTTCGTCAGCGGACAGGCCGGCCGGCAGATAGGCGACGAGCAGCGCGGCCTCGAATTTTTCCGCGTCGGCCAGGTCCTGACGACCGCCGGCCTCGTATTGCGTGATCGAATCACGACACTGCTTGAGCATCTTGTCGATCACGGCAAGAATCGCCGCGTCGTCCAGGACGATGCGCTCGTCGACTTCACGCTGCTTGATCGCCGCGAGCAGCAGGCGGATGGCGCCGAGGCGGGCCGCGTCCTTGGCCCGCATGGCGGACTTCATGTCCTCGGTGATGCGCTCTTTCAAGGTCATCGTCAGGCTCCTTGGCGATTGGTGGTCGTCACATGCGCCGCCCGGCTCGCAGGCGCGCAAATGCGAACCTTAGAAACGCGAAAAGCCGCCTATCCACAGACAGGCGGCTGTACGGCGATCTGCCTTGCGGCTTAGAACAGCTTGGGCGGCAGCGTCTGGCTACGCATGCGCTTGTGATGGCGCTTGACCGCGGCAGCCAGTTTGCGCTTGCGCTCGGCCGTCGGCTTTTCGTAGAACTCACGAGCACGCAGCTCGGTCAGCAATCCGGTTTTTTCGACGGTGCGCTTGAAACGGCGAATCGCGACTTCGAACGGCTCATTTTCCTTCAGACGAATGGCGGGCATTAACTCTATCCTAGTTTCAGAGATCGACAGGCTACAACTGAGCCGAGCATTATAAACAAAGCCGGCGACAAATTCAAAGTCCTTTGTTGATTGTTTGGGCGAAGGCCGGTGAACGCTGGAGTAAAATGCCGGTCATGCTGATTCTTGGAATTGAATCCTCGTGCGACGAGACGGGCATCGCCCTCTACAGTACCGACCCCGACGGCGGCCTCCTGGCGCACGCGCTGCACTCGCAGATCGTCATGCACCAGGCTTACGGCGGTGTCGTTCCCGAACTCGCCTCGCGCGACCATATCCGGCGCGTCGTGCCGCTCGTACGCAAAGTTCTCGCCGAGAGTGGGCGCTCGCTCAGCGAAGTCGACGCGATCGCCTACACCCAGGGGCCGGGGCTTGCCGGCGCGCTGCTCGTCGGCGCCGCCTTCGCCGAGGGCCTGGCCACTGCGCTCGGCGTGCCGACGGTGCCGGTCCATCATCTTGAGGGTCACCTCCTCTCGCCGCTGCTCTCGGACACGCCGCCGCGCTTTCCCTTCATCGCGCTGCTCGTCTCGGGCGGCCACAGCCAACTGATGCGGGTGGCCGGCGTCGGCGCTTACCAGCTCCTCGGCGAAACGCTCGACGACGCGGCCGGCGAGGCCTTCGACAAGACGGCCAAACTGCTCGGCCTGCCCTACCCCGGTGGCGCGGCGCTCGCCGATCTCGCTGCGACCGGGCGGCCCGGGCTCGTCAAATTGCCGCGCCCGATGCTCAATTCGGGCAACCTCGATTTCAGTTTCAGCGGCCTTAAGACCGCGGTGCTCATCAAGGTGCGCGAGATCGGCACGCCCGACGAACAGCAGCGCGCCGACATCGCGCGCGGCTTCCAGGATGCCATCGTCGAGGTTCTCGTCAAGAAGTCGATGCGCGCGGTAATGGACAGCGGCCTTGCGCAACTCGTCGTCGCGGGCGGCGTCGGCGCCAACCAAGAACTGCGCCGCCAGCTCGATGCGCAGGCAGCGAAGGCGCGCATCGCGGTCTTCTACCCGAAGCTCGAGTTCTGCACCGACAACGGCGCAATGATCGCGCTGGCCGGTGGCTTGCGCTTTGCCGCCGGCATGTCGGTCAAGCCCGCCGGCGCTTTTGCCGTTCGCCCGCGCTGGCCGCTCGCCGACGCGCTTGCCTGATCAGGCTTTTTTTCCGGCGCCTATTTTCGGCTCGGTCCCGGCCATCAGCCGCTGCAGGTTTGGCCAGTGCTTGCCGATCAGCGCTATGGCGATGACGCCGACGGCCAACAGTAGCGGGTCGCTTCCCCAGAGAATGAACGCATAGATCGGCGCGGCCGCCGCTGCGACGAGCGCGGCGAGCGAAGAGTAGCGCATGGCGAAAGAGACGAGCAGCCAGGTGGCCAGCGTCGCCAGACCGAGGCGCAGGTCGATCGCCAGGAGAACGCCGGCCGCCGTCGCGACGCCTTTGCCGCCCTTGAACTTGAGAAAGATCGGGTAGAGGTGGCCGAAGAACACGGCGAGCGCGACGAGGCCGACAAAGCCATCGCCAAGACCGTACTGCGGCCCGTATTTCTGGGCGAGCAGGACGGCGAGCGCGCCTTTGGCCGCGTCGCCGATGAGCGTGCATATCGCCGCCGCCTTGTTGCCGCTGCGCAGCACATTGGTCGCTCCGGGGTTTTTTGAGCCGTAGCTGCGCGGGTCGGCGAGACCGAACAGCCGGCTGCACACGACGGCAAACGAAATCGAGCCGAGGAGGTAGGCCGTGGCGATGGCGCACACGGCGATCAGGGCGTTGGGCATGAAGAGTGACGATCCGTAAGCTGGGTTAAAATGCGCTCACTATCGGGCACCGACTGCCACCCGGTCAATGATTTTATATCGAGCCGAGCAATTGCCACATGGACCTCATCTTCATCGACGACCTTCGGGTAACGACGCTTGTCGGCATCTATCCGCGTGAAAAGGCGATGGCGCAGACGATCGAGATATCGCTGCAGATTGGCGTATCGACCGAGCGCGCCGGTGCCAGCGACCGCATCGGCGATACGATCGATTATGCCGTCGTCGTCGAGCGCCTGCGCGTGGAGCTCGCCGCCCGTCAATTCAACCTCCTCGAAAAGCTCGCCGAACACGTGGCGACGCTGCTGCTCACGGACTTCGGCGCCGCCTGGGTCCGCGTCTCGATCGCCAAGCTCGGCATGATGCGCGGCGTGCGCCGCGTCGGCGTGATCATCGAGCGCGGGACGAAAGGGTAGATTTCGAGCAGCCGTTTGAACCGCTCTGCGTCGAATGCGTTTTTGTCAGGCCTTCAGCGCGACTTCGACGACGCTCGGCGCAAGCGCGCTCATCAGATCGTGCGGGTGGACGCCGACGAGAAAGCCGCGGCGGCCGCCGTTGATGTAGATCAGCGGCAGATCGAGAATCGTTTTCTCGAGGTAGATCGGCATCTTCTTTTTCGTTGCAAACGGGCTCGTTCCGCCGACCAGGTAGCCGCTGTGCCGGTGGGCGGCTTCGGGCGTGCAGGCCTCGACCTTCTTGCAGCCGATCTGGCGCGCGAGTTCCTTGGTCGACACCTTGCAGTCGCCGTGCATGAGGACGATCAGCGGCTTGCCGGCCTCGTCCTCCATGACCAGCGTCTTGACGACGGCGTGCTCGGCGACGTTGAGTTCGCGCGACGAAACGTGCGTGCCGCCGTGCTCCTCGTAGTCGTACCAGTGGTTGGAGTGAGCGATTCGGTGCTGGCGCAGGAAGTTGGTCGCCGGAGTTTCAGGGCCGTTGGCAGGTTTCATCACGTCGCCTCGCGGATTACGAACAAGGATTGAGCATAGCAGAGCCGGCGCGACAGGCGCCCGCTTCAGCCGCGCGGGTGATGCGCGGCGTGCAGCGCTTTGAGGCGCTCGCGGGCGACGTGCGTGTAGATCTGCGTCGTCGAAATGTCCGAATGACCGAGCAGCATCTGGACGACGCGCAGGTCGGCACCGTGATTGATCAGATGCGTGGCGAAGGCATGGCGCAGCACATGTGGCGACAACCGGGCGGGGTCGATCCCGGCGACCAGCGCATAGCGCTTGATCAGTTGCCAGAAGGCCTGGCGCGTCATCGCTGCGGCGCGCGCGGTGACGAAGAGATCGTCACTTTGCCGCCCGCCAAGCAATATCAGCCGGGCGCCGGCAAGATAACGACGCAGCCAGTCGATGGCTTCCTCGCCAAGCGGAACAAGGCGCTCCTTGTTGCCCTTGCCGAAGACGCGGATGACGCCCATGTCGAGATTGACTTCGTGCAGTTTGAGGCCGACGAGTTCGGAGACGCGCAGGCCCGCCGCGTAGAGCGTTTCGAGCATTGTGCGATCGCGCTCGCCGAGCGGTGTCTCGCTGTGCGGGGCGGCAAGCAGCGACTCGACCTGCGCCTCGGAGAGTACCTTCGGCAGGCGCGCGGGTATGCTCGGCATGGCGATCTTGAGCGTCGGGTCGGCGGCGATCCGGCCGCGCGCCAGCAGGTGACGGTAAAAGCGCCTCAGTGTCGAGATGGTGCGGGCTTGCGACGAGGCGCGCAGCGTCTGCGAGAGTAGCGCGACGAAGCGCAGCAGGGCCACTTCATCGACGCGGCAGAGGCCGCGCTGCCCCTGCTGGCGCAACCAGTTGGCCAGATGCACGAGGTCGCTGCGGTAGCTCGCCAGCGAAGCCTTGGCGAGGCCGTCTTCGAGCCACAGCGTATCGCAGAAGGCGTCGATCTCGGCGGCGTCGGCGCTCTCGTCTACGGCGGGTTCAGCGGCTTTCATGCGCCAGCAGCCAGCGCTTGACGTCAAGCATGAAACCGACCCGTTCGCGCGCGAACCCGCCAAGCGCGCCGCCCGCGGCAATCACGCGGTGGCAGGGAACGACGATCGGGAAGGGATTGGCGCCACACGCCTGGCCGACGGCGCGCGGTGCGTTGTGCACGGCTTTGGCGACTTCGCCGTAGCTACGCGTCTGATGCTTCGGGATGCGTGCGACTTCTTCCCACACCCGGCGCTGGAAAGTCGTTCCCGACGGACGCAGCGGCAAACCGAAATCGAAGGCTGCATCGGCGAGGTAGGCGCACAACTGGCGCACCGCCTCGGCGGCGAGCGCGTTGGCCGGCGCGACTTCGCGGCCTGGCGAAAGATAATCGAGCGCGTGGATGTCAAATTCGTCGCAGCGCACGCCGACGCAGAAAAGCGGAGCGACGACGACGGCCTGGTAGGCGCCAGTGAGCGCGGCTGCCATCGGGCTCGTTAGCTCGGTTGGCCGAGAAGCGCCTGCTTCAAGTCGTTCTCTATTGGCTTGTTGCCGAGCCAGATTTTCAGCAGTGCGGGGTAGAAGTCGTCGCCGCGAATTTCCGTTCCGACGACCTGCCCATTGACCGTCAAGCGCGTTCCGATATTGGGAATCGAGTCGATCAGGATCAGCGTTCCGCTTTTCGCCTCGCCCAGCGTCAGCATGAGTGCGGCGAACGCTTTGATGCGCGGCGCAAGCGCTGTCATTTCGGCGGCGGCGAGGTTGTCGGCGAAACCCTCGTGCAGCGCGTCGACGAGTTGCTGCGCCGAAAGATCGCGAAGCAAGCTCATGCCGATGCGCTTGGCGCCTTTGCTGCCGAGAACGGCCAGCACGTCGCCCTGCTTTTCCGGCAGATAGAGCGCCATCGCATAGACCTTGAAAAACGCTTTTTTTCGTAGCCCCGCGCCGTTCACCACGAGCGTGCCGCCGCCGACAGTCGCGTTATCACCGAATTTCACGCCGGCGACGTCGACCGCCCAGGCGCAATTAAAACTAAGCACAGTGGCGAAAATGATCAGCAGGCTTTTCATGATGCCTCCTTGAAATGACGCCGGACTAGCTGCGTACCTGACCGTTGCCGAGGACGATCCATTTTTGGCTGGTCAGCCCCTCGAGTCCAACCGGGCCGCGGGCGTGCAGCTTGTCGGTCGAAATGCCGATTTCGGCGCCCAGTCCGTACTCAAAACCGTCGGCAAAGCGCGTCGAGGCGTTGACCATGACCGACGCCGAATCGACCTCACGCAAGAAGCGCATGGTCTCGCTGTAGTTCTCGCTGACGATCGCCTCGGTATGGTGCGACCCGTAGCGGTTGATATGCGCGATGGCTTCGTCAAGCCCGCTGACGACCTTGACCGAGATCACCGGCGCGAGATACTCGGCGGCATAGTCGTCCTCACTGGCCCGTGTAGCATTCGGGACGAGCGCCTGGGTCTCCGGACAGCCGCGAAGTTCGACGCCTTTGCCGGCGAGCATCGCAGCGAGCGGCGGCAGCAGCTCGGCGGCGCGCGAACGGGCAACGAGCAGCGACTCGGCCGTGTTGCAGGTACCGTAACGCTGCGTCTTCGAATTCTCGACGATCGCCAGCGCCTTGTCGGCGTCGGCGTCGTCGGCGACATAGACGTGGCAGTTACCGTCAAGATGCTGGATCATCGGCACGCGTGACTCGGCAAGCAGGCGCGTGATCAGGCTCTTTCCTCCGCGCGGAACGATGACATCGACGTATTCGCGCAGGGTGATCAGGTAGCCGACGGCGGCCCGGTCGGTGGTGTCGATGAGTTGCACGGCTTCGCGCGGCAGGCCGGCGCTCGCCAAAGCCTCGTGCACCAGCGCGGCGATCGCCCGGTTGCAGCAAATCGCTTCCGAACCGCCGCGCAGGATCGCTGCGTTGCCGGATTTGATGCATAAGGCAGCGGCGTCGGCCGTCACGTTGGGCCGCGCTTCGTAAATGATGCCGATGACGCCGAGCGGCACGCGCATCTTGCCGACCTGGATGCCGCTCGGGCGAAACTTGAGGTCGCTGATTTCGCCGACCGGATCGGGCAGCGCCATGACCTGCTCGACGCCTTCGGCCATCGCCGCGACGCCTTTTGCCGAGAGCGTCAGGCGGTCGATCACCGCTGCTTCAAGATGCGCGTTGGCGGCAAGGTCCTCAGCGTTGGCGGCGATCAGCGCCGCCGCCTCGCGGCGAATGGCGGCGGCGAGCGCTTGCAGCGCAGCGTTCTTCGCCCGGCTGTCGGCGCGAGCGACGATGCGCGACGCTGCGCGCGCCTGCTGACCGACTTTGCGAAGATACTGCTCAAGTTCCATGGTGGCTGGGTCGTTGATGGATGCGAAGTCCGATTATAGCCATCGAAGCGAAAAAAAAGGCTTATGGAACCATTGCAAACCGTTACACTCTGACCGCTGTCGTAAGCCGCCACTGACTCGCCGCTGATCATTACTAACTTTCCATGAATCCAAAACTGATCATTCCTGCAGAAATAAAAATTTGTGCAACGTGCAGCTATTGGGATGGTGAGCGCAAGGTTGATCCCGAACTGCGCGTCGTCGTCGTTGGCGATAACTGCCCGGGCGAATGTCTGGTCCAGGGCAAGGGCTGCCAAGGCCTTAACGACGAAGCCGAGTGGCAAAACGACTGCATTTGGGAGCACCTCGCTCCCGACGAGCCACGCAGCGAAGAGAAATAAGCTGCCCGGCAGCTTGACCGAGAGCCGCGCAGTTCCGGCCAAGGCCGCGCGCCTGACCAGCGAGCCCTAGCAGACCCTCAGGCCAAGACGCAAAAATTCATTCCAGACGTCGCCCGCTCCGGCAGCGCCCTTGATCATCCGGTCGATGCGCGCAGCGTGCGCCAGTGCCGCCCGGCTGCGCCCGCCGTTAACCCGCTGCACGGCGCGGCGAAACAGCGACTGACGCGGACCCCAGACGCGCGCTTCCTTGAGCAGCGCGTCAAGCGGCTGTTGCCGGGCCAGCCCCGCCTTGACCTGCGCCAGCGCGCGCAATTCTTCGCTCATCGCCCACAGGATCAGCGGGGGCGCCTCGCCCTCGTGCTGCAAGCCGTCGAGCGTCCGCGTCAGGCGAACGACGTCGCCAAGCAACAGGGCCTCACGCAGCCCGTCGAGATCGTAGCGGGCGACGTTGAGCACCGCTTCGCGGACCTCGCCCAGCGTCAGTTGGCCGGGCGGGTAAAGCAGACCCAGCTTCTGGATTTCCTGATGGGCAGCGAGCAGATTGCCTTCGACGCGTTCGGCGATAAAGCGCAGCGCATCGTTTTCGGCGCTCTGCTGCTGCCGTCCCAGACGACCGTCGATCCACGCCGGCAGCTCGGCGAGATTGGGCGGGATCAGCTTGACGAGCACGCCGGCGTCGGCCAGATCTTTCAGCCAGACGGCTTTCTCCTCGCTCCAGTCGAGCCCGGGCAGCGTCACCAGCAGCAGCGTATCGGGCGAGGGGCGCGCGCAGTAGTCGTGTAAAGCCGAGGCGCCCTCGCGTCCGGGCTTGCCGGTCGGAATGCGCAGGTCGATCAGCGTGCGACCGCCGAACAGCGAGAGATTGCCGGCCGCGTGATGCAATTCGTCCCAGTTGAAGCCGGCGATCGCGGTCAGCACCTCGCGTTCGTCAAAACCGCGGCGCCTGGCCGCGGCCCGTATGGCGTCGGCCGCCTCGATTACGAGTAGCGGTTCGTCGCCATAGACGGCGTAAACCGGCTTGAGTTCGCGCTCAAGATGCGCGACAAGTTGCTCACCCCTGAGCTGCATCGCGGCTTACTCGATGGTCGGCGGCGACGGCTTGGTGGCTGCCAGGCGGCGCATCAGCTGCTGGACGAGGTCGGACTCCATGTCGCGCCAGAGCAGTTCCTCCTCCTGTGTCTTGGCCAGTACGTCGGAGTCGGCGTAGGTCAAATCGCGCGTCAGTTCGACCGTTCCCGGCAATACAAGATCACGCCCCTTGGCATCGACGACGCGGTAGCCGTAGCGATAGCGCAGGCGCTTTTCGCGCACCCGGCCTGAACCCGAGAGCGAGAGGATCACCGGGTCGCGCGCCTCGGCGGCTGGCAAAAATGTCGCCTGCGCGTCGACCGCCGTCTCGGCGACGCGCGTCCCGCTCGCCCGGATCGCGCGCTTCAAGCGCGCGCCGATGACCGAGTAATCGGGCGCCGCGACGTAGATGCTCTCGTAGGGCAGCGCGTACGAGCCGCGCAGCGCAAAGCCGCAGCCGGCGACGGCAAGCGCCAGCAGCGCGGCGAACGACGCGGCAATCCGGGGGGAACGAAACACCGAGCGCATTGGGACTCCTCTTCACTTGCCTTCTAGGCGACGATATTGACCAGCCGGCCGGGGACGACGATGAGTTTTTTCGGCGCCTGTCCGGCCAGGTGTTTGCGCACAACCTCACTGGCCAAAGCAGCCGCTTCAATCGTTGCCTTGTCGGCGCTCGCTGCGACGCGCAGGCTGCCACGCAGCTTGCCGTTGACCTGCAACATCAGTTCGATCTCGTCCTGCACCAGCGCACTCGCGTCGGCCTTCGGAAAACTCAGCCGCGCGGCGACCTGCCCGGGCCGCAATTCGGCGTCGAGCGCCTGGCAGACATGCGGAACGATCGGGTAGAGGAGCAGCGCGACGGCTTCGAGTGCTTCCTGGCGAACGGCGCGCACGGCGGGCGAGTCGCCGGCGAGCTTGGTGTAGGCGTTGAGCAGCTCCATGACCGCGGCGATCGCCGTATTGAACTGCTTGCGCCGGCCGTAATCGTCAGTCACCTTGGCGATCGTCTGATGCAACTGGCGGCGGAAGGCTTTGAGTTCGCCGGTTAACTCACCGCCGGCATACGGCGCAACGAGCCCAGCCGAAACATGGTCGAAAACCATGCGCCAGACGCGCTTCAAGAAACGGAACGCGCCTTCGACGCCGGCGTCCGACCATTCGAGCGACTGGTCCGGCGGGCTGGCAAACATGATGAAAAGAC
>Ga0105048_10012335_pt1 | contig 13413 bp, 10 predicted proteins | sample MAT05_FD_78382 | JGI IMG/M metagenome (GOLD analysis project Ga0105048, IMG submission 78382) | Freshwater microbial communities from Lake Fryxell liftoff mats and glacier meltwater in Antarctica - MAT-05 | ecosystem: Environmental > Aquatic > Freshwater > Ice > Liftoff microbial mat | place...
CCGCGTGTGGGCCAGTCGATCTGCGCATAACGATCGCCACTGACCATCCAGAAAGGTGGTGACCGTCGTGCGCACTATGGCTGGCGAGTTCATCAAGCACATGCGACAGGGCCGACTGGCAACGCGCACGAGTCCGTTGCGTCGCGCGATTGGCGACGAGCGATCCGATGCGCTGATCGTGGTGATGAGCGACGTCGACCCTTCGGCCGACGCGGCGGTACCGCACGTGTGCCGCAGCGTTCTCACAACCTCAAGTGGCCCTACAGCTAGATGGGTGCCCGACGTTCAGCGAACGATGCTGCCGCAGCAGGTCCGTCTCGTCGGCGTTGGTGAACGCACGATGGCTCGCTGCTCGGCAGCGATTCGAGGCCTGATCGACCCGGAGGATCCGCTGAGCCTTGCGAGCGTCGTGCCGCGCGAGTTTTCGCTCGCCATGCTCCTGCAACGCGGAGACAATCCGATCACGCCTTCGGCGATTGCTGCATCGTGGGCCGCGGCAGGGCCCGACCCTTCCCCGCGAACCGCGATAGGAGTGGCTGCGGACGGAGTGGTCGACATCGATCTGGTGCGCGATGGCCCGCATGGGCTGATCGCAGGCACGACCGGATCGGGCAAGAGTGAGTTGCTGCGCAGCCTGGTCGTCGGGATGGCTGCGACGGTCTCGCCGGAACACCTCACGTTCGTGCTCGTCGACTACAAAGGAGGCGCCACCTTCGACGCGTGTGCCGCGCTGCCGCACGTGGTGGGAGTGGTCACCGATCTCGACGATCAATTGGCTGATCGCGCCCTGCGCAGCTTGCACGCCGAACTGCGCCGTCGCGAGGCGCTGTTGCGCGAGCATGGCGCGGCCGACCTCGGTGAGTTACGCGCGCACTTGACGTCGGCGACCTTGCCGCGGCTCGTTGTGGTGATCGACGAGTTCGCAGCTCTTGTTGCCGAGCAACCGACGTTTCTGCACGCACTCGTTGGCATCGCCCAGCGCGGCCGCAGTCTGGGTGTTCATTTGCTGTTGGCGACGCAGCGCCCGAATGGAGTGATTACCGACGACATTCGAGCCAACACAAACCTGCGGCTTGCGTTGCGCTTGCAAGACACGGCTGATGCCATCGACGTTGTTGGTATCGCTGCGCCTGCGCATCTTCCACGCGGCATCCCTGGGCGCGCAGTGCTGCGGTTGGGAGCAGACGACCATCTCACGTTTCAGACGGCGCATTGCACGGCCGCGACTGCCAACGGCCGCGAGACAACACTGACTGCGCTGGTGCGCGCGATCTGTGATGCGGCACGGCTGGCAGGGCTCTCCCCAGGAAGAGCGCCGTGGATGCCGCCGTTGCCGGCAACCTTCCTGGGCGACACACCCGGCGATGCCGCGGGTGCGCTCGGATTGATCGATGAGCCCGACCTGCAACGCACGATGCCCTTGCGTTGGTCACTGCCGGATGGACGTTTGGCCGTCGTCGGTAGTGCGGGCAGTGGCGTGACCAGCACGTTGCTGACAGTCGCCGACCAAACATTGTCGGCGGACGCAGATGCCGACGTGTACGTCCTTGACGCGCGGGGTGATCATCGGTGGACCGGTTTGGAGGAGCATCCGCGTTGTGTTGCGGTCGTGCAATTGCACGAACCCGAACGATTGCACCGACTCTTGCATCGATTGCAAGTGCAGGTCCAAGGCACACGTCGCGAGGTGACGGCCACGCTGTTGATCATTGACGGGCTCGACGCGCTGCGTCGTGCGCTCGACGATCTGAACACAGCAGCCGAGTACGACGCGCTCGAACTAATTTTGGCCGACGGGCAAACGGCTGGCATCACCGTCGTTGCCGGTGCCGAGAGTGCCGCGGCGCTTCCGGTCGCGTTCCTCAACCGTTGCCCGGCGCGATGGGTGCTGCATCTTCACGATCCTCACGACGCAGCGTTGTTGGGCATTGCCGCCAAACACGTTCCGCCCGCCGTGCCGGGACGAATCGTGATTGCTGGTTCAGATTCGATGGCACAGGTTGTGTCGCCGCGTTCAGTGTCTTTGCCGGCCACGAGAATGGTTTCCCCTTCAGCGGCACATCCGATCGCGGTCGTCCCGGCGCATGTCGGCGATGCGGACTTGCCGCAATCGTGTGCGACTGACGGTGTCACGTCGCTCTATCTCGGCATCGAGTTCACTGCGGGCGAACCATTTGCGTTGGAGATACCTGATGGTGAGCATGTACTGCTCGTCGGCACGGCGCGCAGCGGTCGCAGTACGGGGTTGGCGCGCATCGCAATGGCGTGGTCGCAGGCGCACGCCGATGGTTGGGTCGGTGCGGTCCTGCCGCGGCGTTCGACCTTCCCGCGTCAACTCGCTGACCGTTGCGCAGTTGATGCGCCGGCGATTGCTGCGTTACTAGACGAGTTGATGGCGTGCCTTGCAAGCGGACCCGCACTGCTGGTGATCGACGATGCTGAAGCCGTCGACGATGCAGGCGCGCGGCTCGCCGGGCTGGCCACGGCGAGCAACGGTCTGTGTATCGCGGCCGCCGGCCGCCCTGACGCGTTGCGCCAGACGTACGGGCATTGGTCGGGTGCGTTGCGGCGCAGTCGGTTGGGGTTGGTTGCAACCGGTGGAACCGACCTCGATGGCGATTTGTTGAGCATGCAGATTCCCCGACGCTCGCCCGTGCCTGCGCGCCCCGGTTTGTGGTGGGTCGCCGACGGCGGCGCTGTGCGCCTCATGCAACTCGCCGTGGACGACCGGCAGGTCGCCGCTAGCCGTGGACGACCGGCAGGTCGCCGCTAGCGGGTCCGAACAGCGCGGTAGCGTTCGCCACATGGATCCGTTCAGCTCGCCGCCGAATACTCCCATGTCTGTGGTTATTCCCGACGCCCCGCGCAAGCGGCACGTCGGGCGGCTCGTCGCGATTGCGGTCGTTGCCGTAGCGGCGATTGCCGGTGTCGCCTTCGCCGTGACCAGAAGCGACGATAAGCCGACCTATTCATTGAAGGAAGCGACCGACGCGACGGTCGAGGTGAAGTCACTGACATTCACGACGACGACCAAAGGCTTCGGCAGCGAGGTCAGCGCGGATGCCGAGTCGGATGTCGAGAACGGACTGGTGCACGTCACGATGGATCTCGGCACCGGAATTGTCGGCATCGGCGGAGAAGTGGAAATGATCCTCGACACCGAGAACAAGGTGACGTACATCAATACTTCGTTCTTCGAGTCATTTGGACTTCCGATCGCCACCGAGTGGCTCAGCATGGATGAAGCCTGGTTCCAAGAGAACGGGCAGAATTCAGTGTTCAACGGCGCAGACGTTGCCAATCCGATCGATGCGGCCGTTGCGCTAGAAAAGGCGATCAAGACGGAAGAGATCGGGTTCGATGACGTCAATGGCTTGAAGGTCAAGCATTACCGGGTGACGTTTCGGATCGAAGACGTGCTGGTCATGAACGAGCAACTGGTAGCGCAACTCGATGAGATGAACGGTGAGCTTCCGGACGAGATCGTCTACGACTTCTATATCGACGAACAGAACCAGGTTCGGCGAGTCGTGTACCAGATTGATGTCGGTTCCGGCGAAGTCACCACCGACATTGTGGTGAAGTCGATCAACGAGCCAGTGAACATCCAAGTTCCCGACGAAGCCGACGTCACCGACGCCCGCGACTTTCTGTAACACCGTCGCCCCACAGGGCAATCTGCTTGCGACCGGTTCCAGCGTGACGCGACGGCTTCCGGTGGGTTCCGCCAGTAGGCTCGCCACCCGTGAAGCGGACAACCCCCACCCTGTTTACGCGCAGCCTTGGCCTCGCCACTGTCCTTGCCTTTGCGGCTGTGGTCGCATCGTGCAGCGGCGACAAAGCCACGGCACCGCCAGCCACATTTCCGTTGTTGCCGCGAATCGCTGTCACCTCTGTGAAGGGCGACAGCGTCAGTCAGTTAGTGGCTGCCGTTTTCGCTCGCGTGCTTGACGACGCCGGTTTCCGCGTAGCCCGCAAGGACCCGATCGATCTTGATCGCGCTGGCTACTACCAGGCGCTGCAGGACGGCGAATTTCAGTTGATCCCAGATTTCAGTGGCGAGTTGCAGGCGTTCTTGGCCAGCCAGCCCGGTGCCGACCCATTGCCTGGCACATCGCTGCCCGGCGGCGTTGCGACGACTCAGGTTCCGTTCACCTTCCCCACCACGTCGACCAGCACCAGTACGTCGACCACCAGCTCGGTCGCCCCAACCACAACTGATCCCAACGCAACGACCACGTTCGCGGCGAGCACGACGTCATCCAGTTCGACCAGCACGACGTCAACCAGTTCAACTAGTACGACGACTAGTACGACGACTAGCACGACCACGACGGTCGTTGGCAGCAGCACAACCATCGCGAATGAACCACTCGACGAGCGCAGCATTCCCGCGCAATTGATCTCGATCAACGATTCGTTGGCCACGTCAGTCTTCGCAACTCGCGCGGGGCGCGCCGAGGACAAGACAGTCATCGCCTGCACGGGCGCGACAATGGCCGCTTACGACCAGACGACTCAATTCCAGACGCTCGCCGATCTGGCGGGGCTGGCCCCCGACATTCGTCTTGGTGGCTCCGCTGAATTCATGGCCGACGACCTCACCGGGTACGGCGCACTGCAAGCCCTCTACGGCGGTGACTTCAAGGAGCTAGTCACGATCACCGCCGACGGGTTCGCCGCCGCACTCACCGACGATTCGGTGGACTGCTTGGCGTTGAACTCGTTCGATCCGTTGATCACCACCGAGCGTTTGACCATTCTCAGCGATGGCCTGCACATGTCGCCGGGTAACGGCGTGGTCGCGCTGGTGGCTACCAACGTGCAGACGCCCGATCTGTTGACGACACTCGACGGCATCGTCGGCGTGCTGACGTCGGAGCGTCTGAACCAGATGCTCAACGAAGTCGTCACTAACGGCACCGACCCCAACATCGTCGCTAACGCATTCGTTGACTCGCTGTGATCACGGTTACCGAACTCACTAAGCGGTTCGGTAGCAAGACTGCCGTTGACCAACTGAGCTTTGAAGTACGGCCCGGTGTCGTGACCGGGTTTCTCGGACCTAATGGTTCGGGCAAGAGCACGACCATGCGCTGCATGCTCGATCTCGATCGCCCGGCCCACGGCACGACGTTGTTCGACAATCGTCGCTTCCGCGACTTGCAATCCCCGCTCCACGAAGTCGGCGCGTTGCTCGATGCTGGCTATGTGCATCCTGGCCGTAGCGGTCGCAACCACTTGCGCTGGCTTGCTGCGACTAATGGTATTTCGCGTTCACGCGTCGACGAGGTGCTCGACCTGGTCGGTCTCACCTCGGTGGCCAGCGCACGTTTGCGCACGTACTCGCTTGGCATGCGTCAGCGACTCGGGCTCGCCGGTGTGTTGTTGGGCGATCCGCACACGATCATCCTCGACGAGCCAGCGAACGGTCTCGACCCGGAAGGCATTCGCTGGATTCGCGACGTGCTCACGCACCTCGCATCCCAGGGCCGCACCGTGTTGGTCAGCAGCCACCAGCTGTCAGAGATCGCCCTGATGGCGAGCGACCTTGTGGTCATCGGGCAAGGCAGGCTCATCGAGCATGGCACGGTGAACGAGTTCATCGATCGCCACGCCGACCGCTGGGTGCGGGTGAAGGGTCCGGCGGTGAAGTCGTTAAGTGCAGCGTTGTCGGCCTCCGGCGGCGAGGTAACAGCGACAGCAGACGCGCTCGACGTGCGCGGGCTGACGTGCGGGGCCGTTGGTGAGTTGGCCGCTGCGCAGAAGCTCGTGCTGCACGAACTGTCGCCGCAGACCGGCTCGTTGGAAGACGCGTTCTTGAAGGTAACTGCCGCAGCACAAGAGTTCCGTTCGGGTGAGGTCGTCCAATGATCAACGTGCTGCGGTCTGAATGGATCAAGTTGCGCACAGTGCGCATGAACTGGATTCTCGGCATCCTCGCCTTCGCCTTCCCGCTGATCATTACGTTGCTGACGGCCTTCTTCAACGGCGACGAGGCAAGTTTCAGCGCGCAAAACTTGCTGGAAGTGCTCGCGGGAACAGTGATCGTGACAACGTTGCTGTGTGGTGTCATCGCCGCTGCTTCCATTACGGGCGAGTTCGGGTTCGGCACCATTCGGCCCACGTTTGCTGCAGTGCCGCGACGTATGAAGGTGATTGTCGGTAAGGGCATTGTTGCTGTGGCGTTCGCAATGGTTTTGGTCGCCATCGTCGTGGCGATCGGCGCTGGTGTCGGCCGTCCACTCGCTGAAGGACAAGGGGCGTCCATCAACTTCGGCGAGGTTTCGACCGCCGTTCCCGCGCTGGTAGGAGCAGTCGTACTTGCCGGGTTGATGTCGCTGGCAGGCTTCGGACTGGGTTTGTTGACGCGCAGCACACCGGCGGCGATTTCGATCCTCATCGTGTGGCCGCTGATTGCTGAAGGTCTCATCGGTGGCCTGATTGGTGTGATCACCGGCTGGCAAAACGTCGCGCAGTGGATGCCATTCAACGCCGGGATTCGTATCGTGTTCGTGAACGTTGCAGATGACCCCGGTGGCCCAAGCCGCGTTATCTCCGGGCTGTACTTCGGTGGTGTTGCAGCCTTGTTGGCCGCAATCGGTGCTGTCGCCGTCAACCGACGTGACGCCTAACGGTTCAACTACACGGCAATCAGGCGCTCCACCACGAAGTCGATGCAGTGCGTGAGGGCCTCAACGTCGGCGGGTTCGATTGCGGGGAACATTCCAACGCGTAGTTGATTGCGACCCAACTTGCGGTAGCCGTCAGTGTCGACGATTCCGTTGGCTCGTAGCGCAGCGATGACCTGCTCGGCATCGACTCCGACGAGGTCGATCGTTGCGACGACTGACGATCGTTCGCTTGGGTCTGCGACGAATGGCTGCGCGTACGACGAGCGTTCGGCCCATCCGTACACGTGAGCCGCCGACTCGGCACAACGGCCCGACGCCCACGCAAGTCCGCCGTTGTCGAGAATCCAGGTGATCTGTTCTCCGAGTAGGAACAGAGTCACCAGCGCCGGCGTGTTGTATGTCTGGTTCGCGTTGCTGTTTGTGCGGGCGATGCTGAGGTCGAGCGACGCCGGCTGCCAGCGGCCGCTTTGCTTGATGCTCTCGATGCGCGCAAAAGCAGCCGGTGAGCACAACGCGAGCCACAGGCCGCCGTCGGAAGCAAAGCACTTCTGTGGCGCAAAGTAGTAGCAGTCGAACTCGCTGGCCTGCACTGGCAATCCACCTGCGGCAGACGTTGCATCAACGAGCACCAATTGATCGTCGGCCGCAGCAGTGCCGAGCGGTCGTTCAATTGGGGCGGCCACACCAGTCGACGTCTCGTTGTGCACCAGGCAATACGCGTCGACGCCGGCTTGCGCAACTACCCGCGAGCGAGTGCCCGCCGTTGCTTCGATGATGGTCGGATCGCCCAGGTGCGGTGCGGCCTTGACGACTTGTGCGAACTTCGCCGAGAACTCGCCGTAGGCAAGGTGCTGGCTCTTGTTTCGGATGAGGCCAAAGCTGGCTGCGTCCCAGAACGCCGTTGTTCCCCCGTTGCCGAGCATGACCTCGTAGCCGTCGGGCAGCGCGAACAGCTCGGACAATCCCGCCCGCACGCGACCGACCAGCTGGCGAACAGGCTGCTGGCGATGCGATGTGCCGAGCAGAGTCGGACCAGCGGTGACTAGAGCGTCGATCGCTTCCTGCCTGATCTTGGATGGCCCACAGCCAAAGCGACCATCACTGGGCAGCAGGTCGCGGGGGATCGTGATCGGTGATGTCGACATGAGAGTTGCACTTTATGACCGGTGCCGTAACTTGTCCCGATGGCACAGATTCTCGTGACGGAGGCAATCGCCGACAACGGACTGGAACTGCTGCGCAAGGCAGGCCACCGCGTCGACGTTCGCCAAGATCTGACTTCCGACGAGTTGCTGGTTGCGGTAAAGGACGCCCACGCGCTGATCGTGCGTTCCGCGACCAAAGTCAACAGCGCAGTTCTCGCTGCTGGCCCGAACTTGGTGGTCGTCGGACGCGCCGGAATCGGGCTCGACAACATCGACGTGCCAGCCGCCACGCGACAGGGAGTGCTGGTTGTCAATGCGCCGCAGTCCAACGTCGTCTCAGCCGCCGAGCAAGCGATTGCACTACTGCTCGCCTGTGCCCGCAACACCCCGCAAGCGCATGCGTCACTGAAGAGTGGCCGCTGGGAACGCAGTCGTTGGGAAGGCGTGGAGCTCTACGGCAAGACGATGGGCATTCTCGGGCTCGGCCGCGTTGGAGCGCTGGTCGCTCAACGCTGCGCCGCGTTCGGTATGCGGCTGATCGCTTTCGACCCGTACATCGGCGCCGAACGCGCGCAAGCCATGGATGTCGAGTTGACCTCGCTGGCGAGTTGCATGCGCCGCAGCGACTTTCTGTCGATCCACCTTCCGCTTACCGCCGAAACGAATGGACTGATCGGTTCCGAGATGCTGGCGCTCGCTCAGCCGCACCTGCGCGTCGTCAATACCGCGCGCGGTGGCGTCATTGATGAAGCCGCGCTGTACGACGCGCTCAGCACTGGGCAAATCGCTGGTGCCGGACTCGACGTGTTCGCCAACGAACCGTGCACTGACTCGCCGCTGTTTCAGCTCGACAACGTTGTGGTCACGCCGCACCTCGGCGCATCGACACGAGAGGCTCAGGACAAGGCCAGCGACACGATTGCAGAAATGGTGCAACTCGCCCTTGCTGGCGAGTTCGTTCCGTTCGCGGTGAACATCGACGCCGCTGTGGCATCGGCAACGATTCAGCCGTTTCTGCCGCTGGCCGAGCGAATGGGCCGACTGATGGCGGGGATCTGTCGCGGGGCACCAGCCACATTGGAGATCGCGTTTGCCGGCCAAATTGCGGAGTACGACACACGCATCTTGCATCTCTCGGTGCTGAAGGGTTTGCTCGGTGCCGTCACTACCGGGCCGGTCACGTTCGTGAACGCACCGATGCTCGCCGCCGAAGTCGGGATGGCTGTCAGCGATTGGAAGACGGCGACGAGCGACGATTACCGCAACAAGATCACCTTGCGCTCGTCGTGCGGTCACTCGCTAGCGGGAACACTTGCCGGCCTGCGCATGGAGCCGCGGATCGTCATGGTCGACGATCACGACGTCGAAGTACCGCCCTCGCGCCACCTGCTCGTCGTGCGCAACGACGACCGACCAGGAATGATCGGTGTCGTCGGCACCACCGTCGGCAATCACGGAGTCAACATCTCCAACATGGCATTGGGTCGCACCAAAGGTGGCGGCAGTGCATTGATGGTGCTCGACACCGACGGCGCAGTGCCCCAAGTGGTGATTGATGAACTGCGACTGCTGCCGGGCATTACCGGCGTAGACCCAATCGACGAGGTCTAAGAGCGTTAGACCCGAGCGACGTCTCAGTCATCAAGGTCTAACGAGCGCGGAGTTCGAGCGCGTCGCGGCGTTGGATCGTGTACCGGCGATCGTGTTGGTCGATCCAGCCAAGGCGGATGAAGCTGGCGATCGACTTGTTGACGCGCTCGCGCGACGCGCCGACCATGCCGGCGAGCTCTTCTTGCGTAATCGGCAAGGTGAATTCGTTGGAACCCTCGGACAACTCGAGCAAACGCTTGGCCGTACGGCCAGTGACATCAAGGAACACACTGTCGGCGAGTGCTTCGTCCATCACCCGCAGCCGATGTGCGAGCAGGCGAGTGACTCCCCACAGCAGCGCAGGGTCGTTGCGGAAGGCGCTGATCACTGGGGCGAACGGAATCGCGAACACCGTCGACGGTTCCAGCGCACGCGCCATCGCCGAGCGCGGGCCATCGTCGAGCAACGCCATTTCGCCGAACAGGTCGCCGCTATCCATCAGTGCGACGACTGTTTCGCGGTGGTCGATCGGGTTCGCAATCACTATCGCGATGCGACCACTGACCACGAGATAGAGCGATTCGGCCATGTCGCCCTCACGAAACAGCACGTCGCCGCGGATCAGCGGCAGCTCGCTGCCTTGCGCGGCGAGTTCACGCAGTAGGGCAGGCGCGGCATCGCCGAAGAAATCGGTGCGGGCAAGTAGTTCCTCGTGGGCCATGGTCGCTGGAACGGTACTACCCTCGTCGGGTGTCGTCACTTCGGACGCAATCCCAACGGCAATCCCAACGACAATCCCAACGGCAATCCCAACGACCGGAAACGGTGTGGACGATCATTGTTGCCGGTGGAACCGGACAGCGCTTTGGTGGCCCCAAGCAGTACGAACCGCTGGGCGACCGACGCGTTCTCGATTGGTGCGTCGCGGCGGCGACTGCCGCGAGTGACGGAGTCGTCGTTGTCGTGCCTGCCGCCGACGCCAGTCGCGAGCACGCGATCGCTGGTGGTGTGACGCGCAGCGACAGTGTTCGTGCTGGTTTGGCGCAAGTTCCCGCCGAGGCGACGATCGTGTGCGTTCATGACGGTGCGCGTCCTTTCGCCTCAACCGATCTCTTCGCGACGGTAATTGCGGCGGTAGCCGACGGCGCTGATGCCGCTGTCCCGGGAGTGCCTGTTTCCGACACGATTAAGCAGGTCGACTCCGATGGAATCGTGGTCGGTACACCCGTTCGTGCAGCACTGCGCGCCGTGCAGACGCCCCAGGCCTTTCGTGCGGATGCCTTGCGCCGCGCCCACGCGAGTGCGGGCGACGCAACTGACGACGCCGCGCTGGTGGAAGCCAACGGCGGACGGGTCGTTGTGGTGGCTGGCGAGGAGCACAACCGTAAGATCACCGACCCCAACGACTTGCGCTGGGCGCGCCAACAGCTAGCGAGCAACTTCGTGACAGCATCCAACACGATTCGAGTAGGGCAGGGTTTCGACATTCATCGCTTCAGCGACGATGCCGCCCGCCCCCTTGTGCTCGGTGGCGTGGTGTTCGCGGGCGCTCGCGGTCTGCACGGCCATAGCGATGCCGATGCCGTGGCGCACGCGGTAATCGACGCGCTACTCGGCGCCGCCGGGCTTGGCGACATCGGCGAGCATTTTCCCGACACCGACTCGCGGTGGAAGGGCGCTGACTCGATTGCGATGTTGCGTCATGCCGCCGGGCTCGTGCGTGCAGCCGGGTTCGCGATCGGCAACGTCGACTGCTCGGTCGTGTGTGAGGCGCCGAAGTTGGCGCCTCATCGCGCTGCGATGCAGCAACGCCTCAGCGAAGCCGCCGGCGCCCCTGTCACCGTCAAGGGTCGCCGTGCCGAAGGTCTCGGTGCACTCGGCCGCGAGGAGGGCATCGCCGTCTGGGCGACCGCCGTCATCATCAGCGATTCATCCACGGGTACGGTGCAACAGTGAAGCCGCGTAAGCCAGCACCTGGTGGCCCCCGCGGCGCGCGTACATCCGGAACCGGCAAAGCGCGCAGCCGCCCGGCAGCTGCGGCATCCGGTGCAGCCCGCCCCAAGCCCAAGCCCAAGCCCAAGTCGCCGGCCACGGGCAGCCGACAGTTCGCCTCGCGCGGTGCCGGCCGCACCGGCCGCATCAGTCGGCCAGGCGAAGAAACCGATCGCAAGCCCGTCGACAAGCCGCTTGGCGGCGAGCAGGTCGAAGGTCGCCAGGCGGTGCGCGAATTACTGATCGCGGGCAAGCGCCGCGTGCGCGAGGTCTGGATCTCAGCGGAGCCCGATGCCACCGAGGTCGTCAGCGACATCGTCGAAATCGCGCGCACGATGCGCATCACCATCACGCAGGTCGCGCGCAAGCGACTCGATCAGCAAGCGCGCAGTGAAGCTCCGCAGGGTGTCATCGCCTTTGCCGAGCCATTACAAGAAGCCGAGCTCGCAACATTGCTGCGCCGCACTCCGAAGGTCACGCCATTCCTCGTTGCTGTCGATGGTGTCACTGACCCCGGCAACCTCGGCGCGCTGCTGCGTTGTTGCGACGGTGCTGGCGTGCAAGGCGTCGTGCTGCCGCGTCATCGCGCGGTCCACATCACACCCACGGTCGCCAAGTCCGCGGCCGGCGCGATCGAGCACATCCCGATGGCTGTTGTCGGTGGTCTACCTGCAGCGCTGACGCGTATGAAGGAAGCTGGCATCTGGATAGTCGGTCTCGACGACGATGCCGAGCGCAGTCTGTTCGATCTCGGCGACCTCGCGGCCGACGCGATTTGCCTGGTACTCGGCGCCGAGGGCGCCGGATTGTCGCGTCTCGTGCGCGAGCGTTGCGACCTCATCGTCAGCATTCCAATGCGCGGCCGGTTGAATTCGTTGAATGTCAGCGCCGCTGCTGGGCTCGCGGTGTATGAGGTTGCTCGTTACCGCTCTCGCTAGCTGGTCTCGCTAGCTGGAGCGTTAGTTGGTCGCAAACCAGATGAAACTGTTGTAGTCCGACGTTGCGAACAACGCAATCGCTGCGCCGTCGTCGGGTACGACGAAGCACATGGTTCCGATGGCGCTGCCGCCCGCAAACAAGTCGGTGTAGAGATCGAATTCGTTGGGCACCACACCGCAATAGCCGTCTTGTTGCAGGTTGTTAGCACCGACAGCACTGATCGATACCTGCGCTGGCGACGCGCTGGCTGCACCGTTGTAGGAGATCGTCATGTCGACACCGACGTAGCGGAAACCTACCGGTGGCGGCGAGTTGAATTGGTTCTCGGCCAAGACAGCGGATGTGATGTCGCGTGCAGCACCGGTGACGGTAACTTGCCAGTCAGTGCCGACTGCGGTGGCGACGCCGATCGCGGCCGGTGCCAATCGCGCAGCAGTTGATGCGGCACCGGGTTGCGGGCCAGCGAGGTTACTCATCGGCTGCACCGGCGACGCGGGCGTTCCCAATTCCAAGTACACGCCTTCGTCGGCGAAGAAGTCGCCCTTGCCGAACAACTGGAACGTTCCGGCCTGGTCGATCGGCGCAATGAAGCAGGCGTTGCCGATCACCACGCCACCGGAGAACAGGTAGTTGAAGAAGTCGACTTCGTCGGGCACGGTTGCCAGGCAGAAGTTGTCGAGCGCAATGTTCGCGGAACCCAAGACAGCGAGGTCGGGCTCGTAGCCGATCTTGGGGTCTTCGGTCCCGAAGTAGCCCAGCGCGAGCTTGACCATCATGTAGGTCGTTCCTGCTGGCGGTGCGTCGTAGAACTCGTCGTTAGCCGCCATTACTTCTCCGGCATCGGGGATCACGTCGAGCACTTGCAAACGCCAGTCGCCGCCGAGGTCGGCGATTTGCCCGACGGGAACCGGTGCGTCGCGCGTACCGGTAGCACCGACGGGAGTGCTTCCGCCACCGACTGAGGTGGTCGGGCTGTCGGAAGTGCCGGGGTTGTCGCTACTCGGCGTTGCGATCGTGGTGTCGCGACCGAGTTCAACCACTGTCGTGTTTGACTTCTTGTCTTCGCCGCCAAGAACAATCAGCGCGACAGCACTACCCCCGAGTACCGCAAC
>Ga0105048_10012338_pt1 | contig 13413 bp, 11 predicted proteins | sample MAT05_FD_78382 | JGI IMG/M metagenome (GOLD analysis project Ga0105048, IMG submission 78382) | Freshwater microbial communities from Lake Fryxell liftoff mats and glacier meltwater in Antarctica - MAT-05 | ecosystem: Environmental > Aquatic > Freshwater > Ice > Liftoff microbial mat | place...
AGAGCTGTTCTGCGCAAGACGTTCATGGACATGGTGTGGGGGGGAGTTGAAAGTGCGATTGAGGTTCAACAAGCCGCAGAGTGTCGGCTGAGACACTGCGCCTGCGAAAGTAAGTGCTGTCACAGAGTGCTCAGTTTGCTGAACTGACGTGTGTCGACAGCGGCCTTGTCGAACTCGAACCAGGGGTCGGGTTCGCCGTCCAGGCTGAACTGCAGCCGAGCCCAAAGCGCCTCGCGGCCGCTGTGGTCCTCCAGCACACGTTGTTTGACAAAGTCCAGGCCGACGCGGCTGACGTAATGAACGGTGCGTTCGAGATACCAGCCTTCTTCGCGGTAGAGCTGCAAGAAGGCACCGCTGTACTCCAGCACCTCGGCCGGTGTCTTGAGCTTGCACAGGAACTGCGCCACTTCGGTCTTGATGCCGCCGTTGCCGGCCACGTAGATCTCCCAGCCGCTGTCGACACCGATGACGCCGACGTCCTTGATGCCGGCCTCGGCGCAGTTGCGCGGGCAGCCGCTGACCGCCAGCTTGACCTTGTGCGGCGCATACATGCGCCACAGCGCACGCTCCAGGTCCTTGCCCATTTGTGTGCTGTCCTGGGTGCCGAAGCGGCACCACTCGCTGCCGACACAGGTCTTCACCGTGCGCAGCGCCTTGGCATAGGCATGTCCGCTGGGCATGCCGATGTCCTGCCATACCGCTTGCAGGTCTTCTTTCTTCACCCCCAGCAAGTCGATGCGCTGACCGCCCGTGACCTTGACGGTGGGGATCTTGAACTTGTCCACCGCGTCGGCGATGCGGCGCAATTCGTCTGCCGTGGTCTCGCCACCCCACATGCGCGGAATGACGCTGTAAGTGCCGTCTTTCTGGATGTTGGCGTGGCTGCGTTCGTTGATGTAGCGGCTCTGCGGGTCGTCCAGCGCTTCTTTGGGCCAACTGCTCAGCAAGTAATAGTTGACGGCCGGCCGACAACTTGCACAGCCGTCGGGCGTGCGCCAGCCCAGGCTGCGGAAGACGCTGTCGATGTTCAGCAACTTCTTCGTGCGGATGGCCAGGCGGGTGTCTTCGTGGCTGGCGTCGGTGCAGCCACACATGGCCTTTTTGGCCGGTGCCTTGGAGTAGTCGCCGCCCGCCGTGAACATCAACAGCTGTTCGACCAGCCCCGTGCAGGAACCGCAGGACGCACTGGCCTTGGTGTGTCTGCGCACCTCTTCCAGCGTGAACAAGCCCTTGTCCTTGATGAGCTTGCAGATGCGGCCCTTGCTGACGCCGTTGCAGCCGCAGACCTCGTCGCTGTCGGCCATGGCGGCGGCGCGGCTGTGGCCCTGGTGGCCGACATCTCCGATGTTGCTCTCGCCGAACATCAGCTTGTCGCGGATGTCGCTCACGCTGCGGCCGTCGCGCAGCAGCTTGAAGTACCAACTGCCGTCGACGGTGTCGCCGTACAGGCAGGCGCCGATCAGCTTGTCGTTCTGGATCACCAGTTTCTTGTAGACGCCGGCGAAGGGGTCGCTGAGCACGATCTCTTCGGTGCCTGCGCCGCCGGTGAAGTTGCCGGCGCTGAAGAGGTCGATGCCGGTCACCTTCAGCTTGGTGCTGGTCTGGCTGCCGGTGTAGCGGCCGATGCCGAACTCTGCCAGGTGGGTGGCGCAGACCTTGCCTTGCTCGAACAGCGGTGCGACCAGCCCGTAGGCGATGCCGCGGTGCGAGGCGCACTCACCGACGGCGTAGATGCGCGGGTCGGTGACCGTCTGCAGGGTGTCGTTGACGACGATGCCGCGCTGGCAGTGGATGCCGGCGCTTTCGGCCAGCGCGGTGTCGGGCCGAATGCCGGCCGCCATCACCACCAGGTCGGCCGGGATCTCGCTGCCGTCCTTGAAGCGCACGGCGCCGACGCGCGCCGGGTTCTTGCCTGGCAGCAGTGCCTCGGTCTGCGCGCCGATGAGGAACTTCAGGCCCCGCTCTTGCAGCGACTGTTGCAACAGTTTGCCTGCGGTGTCGTCCAGTTGGCGCTCCATCAGCCAGGGCATGATGTGCACCACGGTGACCTGCATGCCGCGCAACATGAGACCGTTGGCGGCCTCCAGGCCCAGCAGTCCGCCGCCGATGACCACCGCGTGGGTGTACAGGGTGGCGGCATCGATCATGGCCTGCGTATCGGCGATGTCGCGGTAGCTGATCACCCCTTGCAGGTCCTTGCCAGGCACCGGCAGGATGAAGGGCTTGCTGCCCGTGGCCAGCAGCAGGCGGTCGTAGTCGGCGCTCAGCGTGTTGCCCTGGGCGTCGGTGGCGGTCACCGTGCGCCGCGTGCGGTCGATGTGTCGCACCGTGGTGCCCAGGTGCAGCCGGATGCCTTGCTCTTCGTACCAGCCGATCGGGTTGAGAACGATCTGGTCGATCGTTTGTTCACCCGCCAGCACGGGGCTGAGCAGGATGCGGTTGTAGTTGGGGTGCGGCTCGGCACCGAACACGGTGACGTTGTAGAGCTCGGGCGCGAGCTTGAGCAGCTCTTCCAGCGTGCGCACGCCGGCCATGCCGTTGCCCACCAGGACCAGATTGTGTTTTTTCATGCGACAGACTCCGTGCAGACAAGGCAGTCAGCCGGTGCCGGTTTGGCCCTCGGTCGACCCAGATCACCCTTAACTGCGCACGTCGCTGTGCACCAAATCGCGGCGCCGGCGGGGCTGGCGTCGCGTCAAGGCGCGCCTTCGCGCCCTGCCATGAAGCAAAGCATTTTTCATGCCCGATGTCACCGCTTGTCTCGACAGGGGTCGGGACGAACCGGTAGCGATCAGAATGCGAAGCGGTCGATCCTCAGCGCCATGTCCACCAACATGTCCACCAACATGAGGCGTCGGACACGAAACGGTGCGTGGCAGGCATCACCGAGAGTTCATCAGGGCAAGCCTCAGAGCACACATGGTTACCACTTCCCGTCCCCATCCCACCGCTGCGCTGTCCGAACTCGGCCTGCAACGGCTGTTGGGACTGGCCTTGAGCGCCGTGTTGGTGCGCCAAGGCGACATGTTGGCGATCAAGGACTTGGGCAGTGGCCTCTACCTTCACGCCAACCCGGCGATGGCGGCCTTTCTGGGGCGCCCGCTCGACGCCGTGCTGGGGCACAGCGACCCGGAACTGTTCGAGGCCGCCTTGTTGCCCGCCTTGCGTGCGGCCGAACAGACCGCGACCGTGCAGGGTCAGCCGCTGATCAGCGAACACCGCTTCGAGTGGATGGGCAAGCGCCGCGAGTTCACGGTCATGCGTCTGCTTGGCCAGCCCGATGCGGAGGGTCCGCAGTGCATGCTGAGCGTCTGGTTCGACGCCCGCGCCCAGCGCGAGCAAGAGGCGCAACTGCGACTGGCGCTGGAGCAGATCGAACAGCAGCAACAGGCCAACGAGCTCTTGCGCCGCGAGATTGCCGACCAGGCCCTGCGTGACCCCTCTTCAGGTCTGTACCGCCGCGCCCATTTTGAGGATCAGTTGCGCCGGGAAGTCGACCTGTCGACGCGCGAACACCGCGATTTTGCTGTCGTTTTCATCCACCTCGATCCGTTCTCCAGTCGCGTTCTGGCCTTGGGCGACGCTGGACAACAGCGGGTGTTGGAAGCGATGGGGCGTTTGTTGCGCGGTGGCACGCGGGCGATGGATGCCTCTTGCCGGTTTGACGAACACCGGTTTGCGGTCCTGTTGTCGGGCGTCGGTCTGGCAACCGCGCATTCGCGCATGGAGAGTCTGAGGCGGAAGTGTGCCGCGCACATCGTCGTGCACGATGGTCAGGAACTCGGGTTCTCGGTGGCCATGGGGGTGGCCAGCTTTCCGCACACGGCGCTCAGCCTGGACGGTCTGGTCGGTGCTTGCGAGTCGGCGCTGGCTGAAGCGCAACGCCGCGGTGGCAATCAGGTCACGCTGGCGGCCATTCCCTTCGATGCCGTTTGAGCGGAACTGGAAAGCGCTGCTGACCCTCTCCTTTTTGCCGACCCTGGCGCACAGAAGCTGGCCCCCTTGGCCATGCTCCCGCAAGGCCTTCAGGCTCAGTCCGCCAGTGCGCGGTGCAGCATGCTGGCTGCCAATGCGAACAACAGCAGCGCAAACAGGCGCTTGAGCAGTACCACGTCGATGCGTTGCGCGGCTCTTGCGCCCCAAGGCGCCAGGGTCACGCTGGCCAGCGAGACGATGACCAGCGCGGGAAGGTAGAGGTAGCCGACCGCGCCTGGCAGCGCCGCTGCGGCCCCTTGAGTCGCCGAATCGCCGCTCAGTACATAGCCCAGGGTGCTGAACAAGGCGATCGGAAAACCCAGCGCCGCACTGGTGCCGACGGCGTGGCGCGCGGGCACATTGCACCAGGTCATGAAAGGCACCGACAGGAACGCGCCACCCGCGCCGAGCAGCGCCGAGATGAAGCCCACACCCGTGCCTACCCCGGCGGTGCCGAGCGGCCCCGGCATCTGGCGCTCGGGCCGGGGTTTGCGGTCCAGCAGCATCTGCAGCGCGGTGTAGCAGATGAAGGTGCTGAACAGCAAGGCCAGCGCCTGGCCCTGGAGGGCAGCAAATACCCCCACGCTGGCCAGCAGGGCGCCGGGCACGATGCCTGCGGCCATGCGCAATGCGATGTCCCAACGCACGGCGCCCAGCCGGTGGTGGGCGCGCACGCTGGACAGCGAAGTGAAGATGATGGTGGCCATCGAAGTGGCAATGGCCATCTTCACTGCGGGCCCGCTGGGCACGCCTCGTGAAGTCAACATCCAGGTGAGCACCGGCACCATCATCATGCCGCCGCCCACCCCCAGCAGCCCGGCGAGAAAACCGGCCACCATTCCCAGGGCCAGCAACTCGGCTACCAGTACCGCATCAAGATTCAACCTAGAAACCGCAGTTGACCGCTCATCACCGCTAAATACGCCGCGTGAGCGCTGACGTTTGTACTAACGACGAACCGTACCTGATGGGTGACAGCGCTACGCATCCGATTGAGCCGCGCTGGCGCACGCTGGCGGTGTTGCTCCTCCTAGCGGGGGGATACCCCGCGTCGTCGTTGCGCCTTGCCAGCGCGCCCCATCGCAGCCCACTCGGGCGCGTCCAACTGCGGTTTCTAGGTTCAAGCGATCTTCCTGAGCGATCTTGCGAGCATCTCAGCAGCCCGGCCCTTGCAAGACGGCACGCCATTCGGCGCTGTGCTGACCGGCATTATTGAAAAATGGCCTCGTTCTGATTCGGTGGCGCAGTGGAGGGCTGACCATGCGAGCGAGGAGGGTGTCCGCCGTGAGCCGTGAACCGCATTCCTGAACCCTCAGGGAAGTTCAGGTGGGCAAGGTCAGCTGGGTTTCGGGTTCGTCTGACGCGAGACGATCACGCCCACTCAGCAATGTTCCAAGCCCTGGCTCAATGAGCATCGGTCCAAGGAAATATTGAGCTCACGCGAACACGACGGACAAGCTCATTCTAGACCTGCGAATCGTCCGCTGCGGCGTGCTTTTCTTCACAGCAACTGACCGTCTTCGCTGAGCGCCTTGTCGATGCGCCGCATCAGTTCGGACATCGCCTTGCCGTCATGTGCGGTCGATCCGTCCGGGCCAGGCGCTGCGCTGCCTGGCGTCGGCGCCGAGGCGCGTTCTGCCAACTGGTAGGCCAGATTCAAGGCCGCCAGCACGGCGATACGCTCGCGGGCCTTTACCTTGCCGGCATCGCGGATCACGGTCATTTCGCGGTCGACCGCTGCCACGGCCGTGCGCAAAAGCGACTCGCCGCCGTCAGGACAGCCCAGCATGTAGACCTGCCCCAGGATCGAGACTTCGATCTGTTTCATTCGGAGTGCTGCGCCGTGGGGTTTGCAACTGCGGCGACGCCGTCGGTCGATTCCTCGACGGGAATGCGCTGCAACAGGACATCGACGCGGGATCGCGCCGCAGCCAGGCGTGAGCGCAGGCTGTCTCGCTCCGTGGTCACAGCGACAAGTTGCTGCGCGATCAGCGCGGTCGTGCGCTTCAGTTCCTGGTGCCGCAACACCAGGCGGTCCACACGTTCGGCGAGGTCTTCAAGCTTGGCCATGCATTTCCCCCGGCGGCATTGTAGAAGCGCCGAAGTCACAGCAGGCACGCACTGCACAGACCGTGCACCGGGGCGCCCTGGCCAGGCAGACGTAACGTCCATGCAGGATCAGCCAGTGGTGGGCATCGACCAGGTATTCCGACGGGATGCGCTGCAGCAAGGCCTGCTCGACCCGCAGCACGTCGCGCCCCGGCGCCAGCCCGGTGCGATTGCTGAGGCGAAAGACATGCGTGTCGACCGCCATCGTGGGCTCACCGAAGGCCACGTTGAGCACCACGTTGGCGGTTTTTCTGCCCACGCCGGGCAATGCCTGCAGCGCCTCACGCGATACGGGCACCTGTCCCCCATGTCGCTCCACCAGCAAGCGGCAGCTCTGGATCAGATGCTTGGCCTTGGTTCGGTACAGCCCGATGTGGCGGATGGTGTCGCACAGCTCTGCTTCACCGAGTTGCAACATTGCCTGCGGCGTCGGCGCGCTCACGAACAATCTGCGCGTGGCCTTGTTGACACTGACATCGGTGGCTTGCGCCGAGAGCAGGACGGCGGCCAGCAGTTCGAACACGCTGGAGAACTCAAGCTCGGTCTGAGGGTGCGGATTGGCGGCTTTCAGGATCGCGAAAAAGTCTTGCACCTGCTGCTTGTTCATGGCGCCTGGCGCCGACTGCGGGCGCGCTCCATTGCGGCTTCGATGACCGCCCGTTTGGCCGCCAGCAGATCGGGGTCGGTGAGCTTGCTGTGCTGCTCCAGGTTGGCCAGCTTGGCCTGCGCCTTGGCCTCCAGCCGTTCGTCGTTTTCGCGCTGGTCGCGCTGCACCCGCTCCTGGTGCCAGGCATAGCGATGCTGGGCTTCCGTGGCCTGGCGCTCGCTCCAGGCCGCCCAGCCGGTGGTGGTTCCGGTCACGGGCACCATGCTGATGCAGTCCACCGGGCAAGCGGGCACACAGAGTTCGCAGCCCGTGCACTGGGCGTCGATCACGGTATGCATCAGTTTGGAGGCGCCGACGATGCAGTCGACCGGACAAGCCTTGATGCACAAGGTGCAGCCGATGCACCAGGCTTCGTCGATCACTGCCAGCGCCCTGGGGCCTTCGGCGCCCCGCTGCAGGTCCATGGGCTTGGCCTGTCGGCCGGTGATGGCAGCCAGTCGACCGATGCCCTGGGCGCCGCCCGGCGGGCAACGGTTGATGTCGGCCTGGCCAGCGGCCATGGCCTGGGCATAACTTCGACAGTCGGGGTAGCCGCAGCGGGTGCACTGGGTCTGCGGCAGCGCCGCGTCGAGCAGTTCGACGAGCGTCAGCGCTGCGGTGGGCTCAGTGCTGAAGACAGAGGCGGGGCCAGAGGCGGGGACAGGGACAGGGACGGGGGGGGTGGCCGAAATCACCGCCGGATTATCGGCCGCCGCCGTTCGCCTGTTTGCGGGGGCTCGGTTTTTTGACTGCTGTTTTGCGAACGGCCGGCTTGCGGGCTCGCGCAGCAGGCTCGGCGCAAGCCGCTGCCCGTTCCGGTTCCAGTTCCGGCTCCGGTTCCAGAGCCGGGGTCGCCAACGCGGCAAGCGCTTTGCTGTTGAAGCGCGCGATGAAGCCCCGAACCTCGGGGTAGACGGCTTCACGCCAGCGGCGGCCAGAAAAGATGCCGTAGTGGCCGGCCCCCATGGCGTCGTAATGAAAGGCCCGATGCGGCGGGATGCCGGTACACAACCCATGCGCAGCGCGGGTCTGACCAGCGCCAGAGATGTCGTCGAGTTCGCCTTCGATGGTCAGCAAGGCGGTGCTGCTGATGTCCTGCGGACGAACCTGCTGTCCTTTCACGACCCAGGAGTGATTGACGAGCGCGAAGTCCTGAAACACCGTCTTGATGGTGTCGAGGTAGTACTCGGCGGGCATGTCCAGCACGGCGTTGTACTCGTCGTAGAACTGACGGTGCGACTCGGCGCTGTCGTCGTCGCCCCGGATGAGGTCCAGGAAGTAGTCATAGTGGCTTGACAGATGGCGGTGCGGGTTCATCGCCACGAAGCCGCTGTGCTGCAGGAAGCCCGGGTAGACACGCCGTCTGGCACCGGGGAAGTTCGGTGGCACGCGGAAGATGACGTTGTTCTCGAACCAGCTGAAGCTCTTGTCCACCGCCAGGTTGTTGACGGCGGTGGGGCTCTTGCGGGCATCGATGGGGCCGCCCATCATCGTCATCGTCAGCGGCGTGGTTTCGCCCGCGCTGGCCATCAGCGAGACCGCCGCCAGCACAGGCACCGTCGGTTGGCAGACCGAAATCACGTGCAGATCGGGGCCGCAATGATGGATGAACTGCTGCACGTAGGCGATGTAGTCGTCGAGATGGAAGGCGCCGACCTCGGCCGGCACCATGCGGGCGTCGGTCCAGTCGGTGATGTAGACCTTGTGGTGCTGCAGCAGTTGTTTGACGGTGTCGCGCAGCAGCGTGGAGTGGTGGCCCGACAGCGGCGCCACCACCAACACCGTAGGCTGCGCTTTCATCGTCGAGAGTGCGGCCGGGTTGTCGGTGAATCGCTTGAAGCGCAGCAGCCGACAGAACGGGTTCTGCAGGGCCACCTGTTCCTGGACCGCAACCTCCACGCCCTCGACGGTGGCGGCGGTGATGTTGAAGGGCGGCTTTTCGTATTCCTTGGCCAGCCTGTGCATGAGGTCGAAACCCGCCGACACCCGCTGCGCCATCGGCACCTGCGCGAAGGGTGACAGAGGATGGTTGTAGAGCTTGGCGGTGGCGCTGGCGAACTCCGAAAACGGGGACATCAGGGCGCGTTGGGTCTCGTAAATCTGATACAGCATTCGAGGGTCCGATCAAAGAGGGCAGTGCGTATCCGAGGACAGACAGTCTGCATCATGTGACACGGGAACCGTCGTTCAGCTTGACAACAGAAAATGTTGCAGTGCAGCAAATGTGCCACAACCAAGGCCATGGTGCACCGGTTTTGTGCGCCTTCAAGCTGCGATAAGACCGGCATCGGGCGGCCAAACCCGGCGTCAGCGCCCTGCGCAGGGCGTCGGGTTCCTCACATCACACGAGCCAGCGCTGCTGCGACGGGCTGGAGGTTGCCGCTGTTGATCGCCGCCACGCAGATGCGGCCGGAGTCCAGACCATAGACGCCAAATTCGGTGCGCAGGCGGTGCATCTGCTCCTTGGCCAAGCCGGAATAGCTGAACATGCCCATCTGCGTCGTGATGTAGTTCAAGTCGCCCGCCACGCCCTGGGCCTGCAGGGCGGCAACGAGTTGGCTGCGGGTGGCACGGATGCGCTCGCGCATGGAAGCCAGTTCGTCTTCCCATTGGACGCGCAGTTCCGGTGTTCCCAGCACCGTGGCCACGAGCTGGGCGCCAAAGGTGGGCGGGTTGCTGTAGTTGGTGCGGATGACGATCTTGAGCTGCGACAGCACGCGGCCGGTTTCCTCGCTGCTGCTGCAGACGACGCTCAAAGCGCCTACCCGCTCGCCATATAGAGAAAAACTCTTGGAAAACGAGGTGGCGACGAAAAAGTTGATGTCGGTGGCCAGGAAGATCCGCACCGCTGCACCGTCCTCGGCGATACCCAGGCCGAAGCCCTGGTAAGCCATGTCGAGGAAGGGCACGAGTCCGCGTGCCTGACAGGCAGCGGCCACTTGCAGCCACTGCGCCGGGTTCAAGTCACAGCCGGTGGGGTTGTGGCAGCAGGCATGCAAGACCACCACGGTGCCGCTTGCCGCCGCGTTCAGCGCGGCCAACATGGCGTCGAAGCGGATGCCTCGGGTGCCGGGGTCGTAGTACGGATAACTGAGTACCTCGAAGCCGGCCTGGGTGAACAGGGCGCGGTGGTTCTCCCAGCTGGGGTCGCTGATCAGCACCTGGGCCTGAGGGTTCAGGCGCTGCAGAAAATCGGCGCCGAGCTTGAGCCCGCCCGTGCCGCCCAGGGCCTGCACGGTGGCCACCCGGCCGCTGCGCACGGCTTCGCTGTCGGCACCGAACACGAGCCCTCGTACCGCCTTGTCGTAGGCAGCGATGCCGTCGATAGGCAGGTAGCCCTTGGCCTTGGGTGACTCCAGCAGCAGCTTCTCGGCCGTCGCCACGCAGCGCAGCACGGGCAGCTTGCCCTGGTCATTGAAGTAGACACCGACACCGAGGTTGACTTTGTGAGGATTGGGGTCGGCCTGGAACTGCTCGTTGAGACCCAGGATAGGGTCGCGGGGCGCCATTTCAACCGCAGCGAAGATCGAGGAGGACATACCGGGCTTTCCGAGAGGGACGTTGTGCGCTGCCCGCGCTGTCCGGGCTGCAGGCCCGGGCCCGCTGCGCTACGCTAGTGGGTTGCTCGTGTCGGGACGCCAACTTTCAACATGCGGGACCAGGTCCCGGGTCATGAAAGACTTCTGCGCCAGACGAGCGGTCGAATTCTAGAGGCCTGTCCGCAGGTAAACCCGCATGACGAAGCTCCCAGAAGTCCCTTTCGACCCGACCGCGCCCGCCGTCGGTGAATTCATTCACTTCCCGGACTCGCCGTTCCAGCTTTTCCAGCCTTACGCGCCTGCCGGCGACCAGCCCGCCGCCATCACCGCGCTGGTGGAGGGCCTGTCCGATGGACTCGCCTTCCAGACCTTGCTCGGGGTCACCGGATCGGGCAAGACCTTCACCATGGCCAATGTGATTGCACGCACCGGCCGGCCGGCCATCGTTTTTGCACCCAACAAGACGCTGGCAGCGCAGCTGTACAGCGAGTTTCGCGAATTCTTTCCGCGCAACGCGGTCGAGTACTTCGTCAGCTACTACGACTATTACCAACCCGAGGCCTATGTGCCGCAGCGCGACCTGTTCATCGAAAAGGACAGCGCGATCAACGAACACATCGAACAGATGCGTTTGAGCGCCACCAAGAGCTTGCTGGAGCGGCGCGACGTCATCATCGTTGCCAGCGTGAGTGCGATCTACGGCATCGGCAGCCCGGCGGATTACCACAAGATGGTGATGACACTGCGGGTCGACGACAAGCTCAGCCAGCGCGAGGCCATCGCCCAGCTCATCCGCATGCAATACAAGCGCAACGAGGTCGAATTCGGGCGGGGCAGCTTTCGGGTGCGTGGCGACACCATCGACGTGTTCCCGGCAGAGCACAGTGAACTGGCATTGCGCATCGAGCTGTTCGACGACCAGATCGAGAGCCTGCAGTTGCTCGACCCGTTGACCGGTCGTGTGCGCCAGAAGATTCCACGCTTCACGGTCTTTCCCAGCAGCCACTACGTCACGCCGCGCGAGAGAGTGGTGGACGCGATCGGCACCATCAAGGACGAATTGCGTTTGCGGCTGGACGAGTTGGTGAAGGGCGGCAAGCTGGTCGAGGCTCAGCGGCTGGAGCAGCGCACGCGGTTCGACCTCGAGATGCTGCAGGAAGTGGGGCATTGCAAAGGCATCGAAAACTACACCCGCCACCTCAGCGGCGCGCAGCCCGGGGACCCGCCGCCCACGCTGGTGGACTACCTGGCCAGCAATGCGCTCATGTTCCTGGACGAAAGCCATGTGCTGATCGGCCAGTTTGGCGGCATGTACAACGGCGACCGGTCGCGCAAGACGACCTTGGTCGAGTACGGATTCCGCCTGCCCAGCGCGCTGGACAACCGGCCTTTGAAATTCGAGGAGTTCGAAGGCAAGATGCGGCAGACGGTGTTCGTCTCGGCGACCCCGGCGGCTTACGAGAAGGCGCACGCCGGCCAGGTGGTGGAGCAACTGGTGCGGCCCACGGGGCTGGTCGATCCGGAGGTCGAAGTGCGGCGCGCCAGCACGCAGGTGGACGATGTGCTGCAGGAGATACGTCTGCGCGTGCAACTCAACGAAAGGGTGTTGATCACGACGCTGACCAAGCGCATGGCCGAGCAGCTGACCGACTACCTGGCCGACAACGGCGTCAAGGTGCGCTATCTGCACAGCGACATCGACACCGTCGAGCGCGTCGAGATATTGCGCGACCTGCGACTGGGCACCTTCGACGTGCTGGTGGGCATCAATCTCTTGCGCGAAGGCCTGGACCTGCCCGAAGTCAGCCTGGTTGCCATCCTCGACGCCGACAAGGAAGGCTTCCTGCGCTCGGAGCGCTCGCTCATCCAGACCATCGGCCGCGCGGCGCGCCACCTCAACGGCCGCGCGATCCTGTATGCCGAGCGCATCACCGACTCGATGAAAGCCGCGATGGGTGAAACGGAGCGTCGAAGAAACAAACAGATTGCCCACAACCTGGCGCTGGGGATCACGCCGAGAAGCATCAACAAGCGCATCCGGGACATGATCGACGGTGTCGTGTCCGACAAGGCCGCAAAGGACGAATTGCAGGCAGCCAAAGCCGCCGCCGAAGTCGAATCCCTGTCGGAGAAGGACCTCGGAAAACGCATCAAGCTGCTGGAAAAACAGATGTTGGAACATGCCCGCAACCTGGAATTCGAAAAGGCAGCCCGCGTGCGCGACCAGTTGGCGCTGCTGCGTGAACAAGCCTTCGGTGCCAGCGGGGCCGATGTGTTGCCATTGGTGGCCGCCGGCGGTGGAATGGCCTGATGTTCCAGCGCCTGAAGAACTGGGTGCAACCCAAGCGGGTCCGTGAACCTGAACAGGACCGGCTGGGTCCGGGCGAAGAGCCGCTGCGCATCCTCATGGTGTGCATGGGTAACCTGTGTCGATCACCCACGGCCGAAGGTGTGCTGCGTGCCAAGCTGCGGCTGGCCGGGCTGCGAGGTGTGATGGTCGACTCGGCCGGCAGTCACGGCTACCACACCAGCGAGCCGCCAGACCCGCGTGCCATCAAGGCTGCCGCACTGCGCGGCTACGACCTGCAGAAGCAGCGAGCTCGGACGGTCACGGAGACAGATTTTTCGCACTTTCACCGGATCTTGGCGATGGACGAAACCAACCTTCGTTGGTTGCAGCAGCGCCTGCCTGCCGACAGCAAGTCCCAGGTGGAACTGCTGCTCAAGCACGCCCGACATCACCGCGACGTGGTCGAGGTGCCGGACCCGTACTACGGTGGACCGGCAGGCTTCGAGCGGGTACTGGACCTGGTCGAAGACGCTTGTGACGGTCTGGTTGCCCGGCTGATGGTCGAACGCGCGTCGCGCTGACCCGCCCAAGGGTTTCGGCTCGCTTTGCGCAGACCGTGGCAGGGTCGCCCTTGACCCTGCTGTCCGAGTGACCAAGCAAATTAGTCAAGTTCTGGCATACTTGACTGAATCAGTCGGGTTAGCGATCCGACAGTGACCCGACAGTGATCGATCAGCGGTCCGAGCGGCCGCAGTCGGGACCGACAACTTGCTGGTTTCGTTTCCTCGCTGTCCTTCCAGTTCGTTCTGTTTCTACCTTCACCTTGCCTGGAGACTGTCCATGCGACTCACCAC
>Ga0105048_10012339_pt1 | contig 13412 bp, 12 predicted proteins | sample MAT05_FD_78382 | JGI IMG/M metagenome (GOLD analysis project Ga0105048, IMG submission 78382) | Freshwater microbial communities from Lake Fryxell liftoff mats and glacier meltwater in Antarctica - MAT-05 | ecosystem: Environmental > Aquatic > Freshwater > Ice > Liftoff microbial mat | place...
GCGGCAGTCATCGACCCGACGTCGTCCGTCGACGGCGGAGCGGAGGGCTGACGCGCCCGTGATCGTGGCGATGACTACCGGAGACGAGGGCCACACGGCGAGCCCCGCGCGAACATGCGCGGGCTGCCGTGGCGTGGACGCGAAGGCGGGGCTGCTGCGCTTCGTCGTGGCTCCCGTGCCGCCATTCCTCGTTCCGGACGTCGCCGACAAGCTCGGCGGTCGCGGAGTGTCGGTGCATCCGACGCGCAAGTGCCTCGAGGCCGCGGTTCGTCGCGGCGGCTTTGCGAAGGTGCTCAAGCGCGCGGTGCCGTTCACGACCGACGAGCTCGCGCAGCTCGCGGCGGATCAGTACACGCGTCGCGCGGAGTCGTTCCTCGTCGCTGCGCGTCGCGCGAACGCCATCGCGCTCGGCACCGATGCGGTGCGCGACGCGCTACGCGCGGGCAAGGTCTTGGCGCTCGTCGTGGCGGCCGACGCTGCAGGACGCCGTGAAGAGCTCGAGGAGGCGGCGGCGCGCCTCGGCAGGCGCTGTGTCGTGCTCGGCACGAAGGCGTCACTCGGTCAGCTCTTCGGTCGTGACGAAATTGGAGTCGCCGCGGTGCTCGACTCGGGAATCGCATCTGCTTTGACCCGCGCTGCAGAGCGCGCTCAGGCACTTCTGGAGGCGGAATGAACAAGGTGCGCGTGTACGAGGTCGCTCGCGAGCTGGGGCTCGAGAATGCGGAGCTCGTCAAAAAGATGGCGTCCCTCGGCATCCAGGTGCGGAACCACATGAGCTCACTCGAAGATGCGGAGATCGATCGGCTCAAGCGCTCGATCGAGAAAGAGAAGACCGGCGCGGTCGTGAAGGAGCGCATCAACGCGACCGTCATCCGCCGTCGCACGGTCGCCGCGCCGACGCCGCCCGCCGCTGCCCCCGTCGTGGCGAAGGCCGAGCCGGCTCCGGTCGTCGCGCGCGCCCCGGCGCCGCGTGTCGAGCCCCTCGCCGAGATTCCGCCGCCGCCGCCCGTCGCCGATCTCGCGCCCGCGTCGAGCAAGGCCGAGCCGCCGGTCTCGATCAAGCCCGCACCGACGATGGCCGAGGTCTTTGCAGAGCCGGCCGCGCCGCCTGCGCCCGCGCCGGTCGCGGCCGCGCCGGAGCCGCCTGCGCCGCAACAGCCGCCTGTGCGCCGGTCGTCGCCGCCGTCGTTCGCCGAGCGCCTCGGTCACGCGAATTTGCCGCCGGGCGTGCTCGCGCGCGGTAACAGCGTCGCGCCCGCATCGGGCCTCTCACGCGAGGCCGCGCAGCGAATCGCCGCGCAGCACGCGCCGCGTGGCGTCCCGGGGCAGGGCGGCACGCCGCAGCGCCGCGTCGAGATCACGCGCGGTGCGCTCGGTCCGACGGGCCGTCAGCCGCCAGCCGGTCGCGCCGGTGGTATCGGCCGACCCGGGAAAAAGCTCCCACCCGGGAAAAAGGGCGCAAAGCCCGAGATCACGGTGCCGAGCGCGCAGAAGCGCGTCATTCGAATCGAGGAGTCGATCGGCCTGCAGATGCTCGCCAGCCGCATGTCGTTGAAGGCGACCGAAGTGCTGATGAAGCTCATTCAGCTCGGCATGACCGGCGTGAACATCAACAGCACGCTCGACGCCGACACCGCGAAGATCCTCGCCCACGAGTTCGGCTACGAGGTCGAGAACGTCGCCAAGAGCGAGGACGAGGTCATCGTCGAGGCGCGCGGCACGTTCGAAGATCGCGAGAAGGATCGCAAGCAGCGTCCGCCGGTCGTCACCGTCATGGGTCACGTCGACCACGGCAAGACCTCGCTGCTCGATCGCATCCGCAACGCCAATGTCGTCCGCGGCGAGGCGGGCGGCATCACGCAGCACATCGGCGCCTATCGCGTCGACACGCCGAAGGGCACCGTCGTCTTCCTCGACACGCCTGGTCACGAGGCGTTCACCGCGATGCGCGCGCGCGGCGGTCACGCGGCCGACGTCGTCATCCTCGTCGTCGCGGCGGACGACGGTGTGATGCCGCAGACGAAGGAGGCCATCAACCACGCGCGCGCGGCCGGTGTGCCGATCGTCGTCGCGGTGAACAAGGTCGACAAGCCCGAGGCGCGCCCCGAGGCGGTGCGTCGCGAGCTCGCGAACGAAGGCCTGCAGCCCGAGGAGTGGGGCGGCGAGACGATGTTCCTCGACGTCTCGGCGAAGACCGGCACGGGCATCGAGCAGCTGCTCGCGAACGTCGCGCTCCAGGCCGAGGTGCTCGAGCTCACCGCCAATCCGAAGATCCCCGCCGAGGGCCTCGTGCTCGAGGCGTATCTCGACAAGGGCCGCGGGCCCGTCGCCAACGTGCTCGTGCGCAACGGAACGCTGCACACCGGCGACATCGTCATCGCCGGCGCTGCGTGGGGCAAGGTCCGCGCGATGACCGACGATCGCGGCAAGCCCGTGACCGCGGCCGGCCCGTCGACTCCGGTCGAGGTGCTCGGTCTCTCGGAGGTGCCGGGCGCTGGTGACTCGATCTACGTCGTCACCGATCAGAAGAAGGCGCAAGAGATCGCCGACAGCCGCGCCCGCACCAAGGCGGCCGGACGCAGCGTCTCGCCGAGCTCGCAGGCGAAGATCGGCCTCGACCAGATCTACGCGAAGATGCAGGCGGGCGAAGTGCAGGAGATGCGCCTCGTCATCAAGGGCGACGTCAGCGGTTCGGTCGAGGCCGTCGTCAAGGCGCTCACCGATCTCAGCACCGACAAGGTCAAAGTCGTCGTCATCCACACCGGCGTCGGCGGCATCACCGAGAACGACGTCATGCTCGCGAGCGCGTCGAACGCGATCATCATCGGCTTCAACGTGCGTCCGGCCGGAGCTGCCGCCGCCACGGCGAAGAGCGAGGGCGTCGACGTCCGCCTCTACAACATCATCTACGAGGCGGTCGACGAGGTGAAGAAGGCCATGACCGGCCTGCTCGCCCCGACCTACATCGAGAAGCAGCTCGGCCGCGCCGAGATTCGCCAGGTCTTCACCATCCCGAAGGCGGGCACGGTCGCCGGCACGTACGTGCTCGACGGCAAGCTCGTCCGCGGCTCGAAGGTGCGCGTCGTGCGCGACTCCGCGCAGGTCTGGGACGGCAAGATCGCGTCGCTGCGCCGCTTCAAGGACGACGTTCGCGACGTCGCCGCGGGCTTCGAGTGTGGCGTCACGCTCGACGGCTTCAACGACGTCAAGGAACTCGACATCCTCGAGGCGTACGAGCTCGAGGCCGTCGCAGGCGTCCTCTGAGGCGCTGCGCGTAGCGCACACCTCGATTCGCCGTGATGGTCGTCGGAGTCTTGCGGATCGTGCTCGGGCTTCCCTGGAACGAGTCGCTCAAGGGAAAGCGCTCGGTGGTCCGCAAGATCATCGAGCGCGCGCGCGCACGCTTCAACGTCGCCGCCGCGGAGATCGACGACCTCGACGCGCATCGCCGCGCGGTCCTCGGCTTCACGGTGATCTCCAACGATCGTCGGCACGCGATGTCGATGCTCGACACGCTGACCTCGTTCGTCGCGAGCACGACCGAAGCGCAGATCCTCGATCGCCGCGTCGAGCTCACCACCTATTCCACGGACTCGCTCGGCCTCGGCTCTGAAGCGATGAACGACGGCGAGCCCGGCTCGGCTGGCAGCCCCTACGCCGACGACGAAGACTCGGAGGACGACGATGGCTGAAGAACGAAAGCGCCCAGTGCGCGTGGCCGAGCGCATCCGCGAAGAGCTCGAGGCGCTGCTGCTGCGCGGCGCCGTTCACGATCCCGGCGTGCAAGGAGCGACCGTCTCCGGCGTGAGCGTCTCGCCTGATCTCAGCGTCGCCGACGTGCGCGTGCGCATCTACAACCGCGAGGTCGACGAGCCGCAGCGCAAGCGCGTGGTGCGTGCGTTCGAGCGCGCGAAGGGCCTGCTGCGCCGCGAGCTCGCGTCGCGCCTCGGCATGCGCCACACGCCCGAGCTGCGCTTTCACTGGGACTCCGGCGTCGATCACGCGCTGCGCATCGAGACCATCCTCGAGGAGATCCGCCACGACGATCCGAGCGCGCTGCCGCCGCGCGAGGTGTCGAAGACGAAGAAGCCGGTCCCGAAGCAGCCCGTCCCGAAGCAGCCCGTCGCGAAGACTGCGGCACCCGAGAAAGCGACGGCGCTCGGCACCGCGACGACGACGCCGATCAAGAAAGACGGAGCGGACACGTGAGCCGCGCCCGCGCCATCGAGCTCGTCCGCAGCGGTCAGCGCTTCTTGCTGACGTGCCATCTGCGTCCGGACGGCGATGCGCTCGGCTCGATGCTCGGTCTCGCCGCGATCCTGCGCGAGCTCGGCAAAGACGTGGTCATGTTCAATGTCGATCCGGTGCCGGAGTATCTGCGCTTTCTGCCGCGCTCCGCCGAGGTGCTGCGCGCAGCGCCGATGGACGTGACGTTCGACGCGACGTTCGTCACCGACACCGCCGCGCGCAGCTTGCTGCCGCACGCGCTGCCGCCGCCGAGCGTCACCGGTCCGTGGGTGATGATCGATCACCACGCCGCCCATGATGATTTCGGTGACGTGATCGTGCGCGAGACGGACGCTGTCGCGACCGGCGAGGTGGTCCTACGATTGATGGCGGATCTGGGCATTTCTCGTGTACCAGCCGACGCCGCGGTGCCGCTCTACACGGCGATCGTCACCGACACCGGCGGCTTCCGCTATCAGGGCACGACGCCGACGACGCTGCGCCTCGCAGCGGATCTGGTCGAGGCGGGCGCGGACCCGTGGACCGTCGCGTACAACGTCTTCGAGGGCTGGGCGCCGGCGCGCATGAAGCTGCTCGGCGTGGTGCTCGAGACGCTGCTGACCTCTCACGAAGGACGCGTCGCGACGCTGACCGTCACGCGCGAGATGATGGCGCGCACGCAGGCCGACGACGACATGGTCGAGGGGCTGGTCAACTACGCGCGCATGCTCTCGGGCGTCGAGGTGGCGTCGCTGGTCTGGGAGTGGCGGCCGGCCGCAGATGGTTCGCCGGTTACCAAAGTGAGCCTGCGCTCGCGCGGCAACGTCGACGTCTCGCGCGTCGCGGTCGCGCTCGGCGGCGGTGGGCATCGCTCGGCGGCGGGGGCCACGGTGCCTGGCAGCGTCGACGAGGTGCGCGCGCGCGTGCTCGCCGAGTCCGCGCGTCAGCTGCCGGCGTGACGCTCGACGCTGCGCTCGCGCCGCACGGCGTGCTGGTCGTCGACAAGCCGCAGGGGCCGACCTCGCACGACATCGTCGCGCGCGTTCGGCGGGCGCTCGGCACCAAGGCCGTCGGCCATGCGGGCACGCTCGACCCGATGGCGACCGGCGTGCTCGTCGTGCTCGTCGGTGAAGCGGCGAAGCTCTCCGCGTACCTCACCGCCGACGACAAGCGCTACGACGCGACGATCCGCCTCGGCACCGAGACGCACACGCTCGACGCCGAAGGGGAGGTCACTGCGACCGCGCCGGTGCCGCCATTCACCTTCGACGACGTCGTGCGCGCGCTCGCGCAGTTTCACGGCGAAACGCAGCAGCGCGCGCCCATCGTCAGCGCGATCAAGCGCGACGGCGAGGCGCTGCACAAGCGCGTGCGTCGCGGCGAAGACGTGGAGGCGCCGGTGCGCTCGGTGGTGCTGCGCAGCGCCGAGGTGCTCGGCGTCGATCGCATCGCGCCGATCGCTGCCGATGCGACCGCAGGCGCCGCCCGCGAGGTCGTCGAGATCCGCCTACGCGTGCACGTCGGCAAGGGCTTCTACGTGCGCTCGCTCGCGCGCGACCTCGCACACGCGCTCGGCACGGTGGGACATCTCTCCACGCTACGGCGCACCGCGAGCGGGCCGTTCGTCGTCGCTGAGCGCGCGCCTGCAGGCTTCGATGTGATGGCGCCTGCGAGCGTCGATGTGATGGAGCCTGCGAGCGTCGATGGTGCGCTGCTCGAGGCGGCGGCGCGCGGTGACGCAGCGTCGCGCGCCGCGGTGCACGCTGCGCTCGTGCCATTGACGCGCGCCTGCGCCGCGCTGCCGAGCGCGACCCTGAGCGAGCCCGGCGTTCGCGCCGCGCGCACCGGGCTCGCGCTGACGGCCGACGCGTTCGCAGGCGCCGCGCTGCCGCTCGACCCAGGCGCCGGGCACGTCGTCGTCGCGCGAGCACCGGATGGCGCGCCGGTCGCGCTGCTGCGCTGCGCGGCGGATGGCAGCTTTGAGGTCGCGCGCGGCTTCGTCGCGCAGCGCTGAGCCACGCTGAGCGCGCCGGCGCCGCGTTCCTCGCGGGCGTCGCGTGCGCACGGATGGCGCCTCGTCGATCGTTGCATCGCGACAAAAGTGAACGCGTTCGTAAATACGCCTTGCGCCATTTTTAGGGCCGATCCAGAACCCAACACGTTTGAAGTGAACGAGTTCAGTTTATGGAGGCGACGATGTCCCACGCGATCCTCGACGCACCTGCGGTCTTGCAAGCTCCTCCCAGCCAATACGCAACAGCGCTCCGAGCGTTCTCGCGATCCGCTGCGCCGCTGCGGGTCGTGGTCGCAGCGGCGTGCGCGGTCGGCGTCGGCGCACCTGTCGCTGCGCTGTTCATGCCCCTCGCGGTCGCGGAGAGCTCCAACCGACTGGTCGCGGCGCTCTGCGTGATCGCGGCGCTCGCCGCGCCGAGCTTCACGTTCCTCACCGTGCTGGTCGCGCAGTCGACCAAGACCACGCGCGGCGCCGTCGGCATGACGCTGCTCGGCTGCGTGAGCCCGCCGACGATGATGTTCGCGCTCACGTTTTACGGGCTCGTCTTCGCGGTGCCCGCGGGGCTGCTCGCGTTTGCGCTGGTAGTGCCGCTTGTCCTCGCGGCGCGCGAGATCGCTGCGCACGACTCCGCCGACGCGATCGATCGCATGCTCGCGCCGGCGAGCGCGTGGCTCGTGCCGATCGGCGCCGTCGTACTGCTGGTCGAGCGGCTCTACGGCGGCCAAGGCGCGTGGGGCGCGCTGCCGCTGCTCGCGTCGCTGCTCGTCGCGCTCGTCGTGCTGATCCGTGATGGTGCGCGGCTGATCGTGCTGATGCGCGCGCGTCACGGCGTCGCTCTGGGCCTCGCGCTGCGCCCCGCGACTCCCGATGACGCGGCGCTGCCGCGGCTCTCTGCGGGGCTGCTCACACGTGGTCCATTCGAGGTGCTCGAGCGCGTCACGACGCTCGGTGATGGCGCGTTTCGCTCGACGCGCTCCACTGAGCCGCTCGGCCTCGTGCGCGCTCCGTGGGCGCGCTCTGCGCTCGCCGCGATCGTCGCGCTCATCGCTGCGGGCGCGCTGCTACTGTCGTTCCCCAGATGAAGCGCGCCAAAACGGTCATACCCGCGAGCGTCCCGCCGTACGCGCAAGAGAGCGTCCGCACGCTGAAAGGAGAGCGCACGCGGCAGCGCATCCTCGACGCTGCGTTCGCGCTGTTCGCGCAAGATGGCTACGAGCACACCTCGATGCGCGCGGTCGCTGCGCGCGCCGGCTGCGCGCTCGGCCTGATCTATCGCTACTTCCCGCAGCGCGAAGACTTCGCCCTCGAGCTCTATCGTGCGCAGTCGCTCGCCGCCGAGCTGCAGGTCGCGACGCTGCCGGCCGCGACGCTCGCCGAGCGCTTCCGCGGAGCGATGCACGGCAAGCTCGTCATCGTCGCGCCGCACCTCGACGCGCTGCGTGCGCTCGCCTCCGGCTCGCTCGATCGGCAGAGCCCGATCGCCGTGCTCGGCGAGCGCACCGCGCCCATTCGCGCGACCGTGGAGCGCACGATCCGCGTGCTCGTCGAGGGCGCGACCGACCGGCCGGCGTCGCCGCAAGACGAGCAGCTGGTGCGCTTGCTGTTCGTCGTGCAGCTGTTCGTGGTGCTCGCCGCGACGCAGGACACGACGCCCGAGCTCACGCACGCGCACGCGCTCGTCGACGCGCTCAGCGACATGCTCGCGAGCCTCGGTCCGATGTTGCCGATGTTCGCGCCGATGCTCGGGCGCTTCGACGCGCTGCTCGCTGGCTTCGTCACGCCGAGCGCGCCGACGGCATCAGTCGCTCCGGCGTCGTCCACCTAAGAGCATCGCCGCGCGCGCACCGACTCCGACGCCGCGCGATGACGCTGCTATCGTGCCCGTGATGTCGCGCGCCGCCTGCTTCGCCTCTGCCTGCTTGGTCTCTGCCTGCTTCGCTCTGCTCGTTTGCGCGTGTGGTGACGACGACGCGCCCGTGCTGCCCGACCTCGGCGCCGACCTCGGCAGCGACGCGGGGATGCGCGATCTCGGCCCAGTGTGCGCCGCGAGCTGCCGTCCGGGCACCGGCTGCTGCGAGCTCGCCGACGGCGGCACCGGCTGCGTCGACTTCGCGACCGACGCGGAGAATTGCGGCATCTGTGGCCTCCGCTGCGCGGACGGCTATGGCACCCGCTGCTTCGCCGGACGCTGTCAGTGCGGCGACGGCGTCGACGGCTGCAACGGCACGCGCAGCTCGACGTGTTGCCCAACGCGCCCAGGAACCACGCGCCCGTATTGCGCGAGCTTCGATCGCGACCTGAACGACTGCGATGGCTGCGGCCTCGCGTGCGATTCGCTACGCACCGATCGCTGCAGCGCGGGCAGCTGCTACTGCGGCAACCGCGCGATCACCTGCGAAGGCACCGCGGCGAGCCTCTGCTGCGGCGACGCGTTCGGGGCTGGCTCGTGCGTCGACTCGCGCACCGCTCGAGCGCACTGCGGCGGCTGCAACATCGCGTGCGCGCTCGGCGAGACCTGCGAGGGCTCTGTGTGTACGCGCGGCGCCGCGTGCCCGGGCGGCTGCGCGGGCCCCGACGCGTATTGCTGCGCCGGTGTGTGCTGCGAGCGCGACTTGTGCCTGCGCGGCTTCTGCGGCGCGGATGCGGGGATCTGATCCGCGCGTCACCGATGCCCGCGAGCGCGCTCAACGCTCTGGCGCCGCTGCGGTGCCCGCGGTACGAGAGCGCGCGTGCCCCTACGATACGGACTGCGCGTGATCCATGGGCTCGCCACGATCGTCGGATTGCTGCTCTGCCCATTGCGCGCCGCCGCACAGGACGTACCCGTCGAGCCGGCGCAGACAGCCGCGGCAGACTCCGCGGAGCCAGCGGGCGTCGTCGCAGATTCAGCGGAGCCAGCGAGCGCAGGCACCGCCGCGCGCCACGTACCGCGCGGCGCGGCAACTCCACTGCGTATCGCGCCCGATGTCGTGCACTTGCGCGATGGGACCCGGCTGCGCGGGACGGTGGCGGAGTATCGACCGGCCGCGGGAGTGACGCTGGTGTTGTCGTCCGGTGAGGTCCGCGTCCTCGCACCGTCGGACGTCGCGCGGGTCGTTCGACTCGACGCGGGCACGCCTTCTCGCGGATCCGCGGGGACGCCACGCGCGAGCGCGCCGCCGGTGCGGGTGCGCTTTCAACCGCGCGGTGAGGGCTCGCTCACCGTGTACGTCGCGGCCGGCGTGCGGGCACGCGCGAACGTGCGCGACGACGCGCTCGCGCAGCTCAGCGCGCAGATGAGCGACGACCCCGAGCCGCAAGGATTCCAGGTGTTCGAGCTGCTCTGCACCGCGCCGTGCGAGCGCACGCTCGACGCGCGCGATCAACAGCTCGGGCTCGGCATCGACGGCGCGCCGCCCGTCCCAGCGGGTCGCGTGTCACTGCGCGACTCGACCCGCGTGCTCCTCTCGTACGAGTCTCGCGAGACGCAGCGTACGGCCGGCGCCGTGGTGGTCTTCGGGTCGCTCCTCGGGCTACCGACGCTCGGACTGATGGCTGTCGCGTTCGGGCCCGACTCGACCTTTCAGGTCGCCGGTTTCGTGAGCGGCCTGGTGAGCGCGCTGGTCGGCGCGATCGTTGGGCTCATCCTCATCGGGACGGCCAGCGACTCCGCCACAGCCGCGACCGTGGAGGCGCCATGAGCGCAGCGCGATGCCTCGCGTGCGCCGTGTTGCTGCTCGCGCTGAGCCTCGCGGGACGCGCGCGCGCCGACGAGCCGGTGGTCGACGATGTCGTGGTGCTGCGCGACGACACGCGGCTCAGCGGCGTACTCGAGTCTTGGTCGCCGGACGGTGAGGCGGTGCTCGTCGATGCGCGCGGCGTGACCCATCGGCTCCCCGCGCAGACGGTCGCGCGCGTGGAGCTCGCCGAGTCGCGGCACGAAGCCGCCCGCGCGACTGCGGAGACGAGCGTGCGCGTCTCGCTGCGTGGTCGGAGCGGCGCGCGCCCCTATTTCTATCGGCGTACAGCCGCGCTCTATCACTTGATGGGCGGCACTGGCGGCGCTGGAGGCAACTACGAGCTCTCCGACTGGGAGCTGCTGTGTCGCGCGCCGTGCGCGGCACGCCTCGCACCTGGCAGCGCGTGGCTCGCGGTGTCGACGTCGCCCACGCGCTCACCGATGCTCGCCCGTGAGGCGGTGAACATCGACTCGGACGTGACCCTGCTCGGCGAGACGCACTCGGCGGCGGGCTTCCGCCTCGCGGGCCTCGTCATCATGGTGGTCAGCGCGATCGCGGGGTTGCTCATCGCGCTGTCGCCGCTCGCGCTGGGCGGTGATGTCGAGCGCATTGCGGCGCTCGGTATCTCGGTGATCTTGCTGGGAACCGGCGCGTCGATCCCATTCTTACTCGCGACGGATGACGCGGAGATCACCGCCCGATGAGAGCCGTCTCACACTGCGCGGTATTCGCTTTCCTCGTGTTCGGTGCGTTTACCCTCACCTCGATCCGCGCATACGCGCAGGACGTAAACCCGGGCGATGTCGTGCTCGAGCTCCGCGATGGTGGTTTCGTCCGCGGTCGGCTGATCTCAGGCGCTCGCGGTTCGGGCGATGTGGTGCTGCTGCGCGTCGACGGCGTCCGCATCCGCTACGCACGCAGCGAGCTGCGCGGGGTGACCGCGCACGAGCCGCGCGGCCTGGTCGACGCGCGCGCGGATCGCCCCGGTCTCTTCCTCGAGCTCGTCAATGGCCCGGAGACACCGCAGCTCGCCATCCGCACGCGCGACACCGCCATGTCGAGCTCGACGCAGATCGAGGCGATGCCCGCGATCGCGCGCAGCGATCGGCTGCGCCTGTGCGCGCTGCCATGCACGCTCAGCTTGGTGAGCGGCGTCTACCAATTTGCGATTGGCACTACCAGCATTCATGCGACGCCGCCGCTGCCGTCGGTGGCCCTCTCGCCCGGCGACGCGCTGAACGTGCGCTACCTCGACGGCCAGCCCGCGCGCACAGCGGGGCTCATTCTGTTCGCGACGACCGCCGTGTCTCTCCTTGGTAGCACCGCGCTCCTCCTCGGACCGGCGTACGGGCTCGACGGCGATCTGTCGCTTGGCTTGGGCCTCGCGGCGATCGTCGTGGCGGCCGTGCAGGCAGTCATCAGCATCATGCTGCTCCTTCGCGACGATGACGCGCGCATCGAGGTGCGACGTGGTGCGCAGAGCGAGATGCGACGTGGTGTGCAGAGCGACGCGGATTGAGCGTCGCGCGGCTCTTCAGTGCGTCGTGCTCACTGCCGCTACGCCGACCGCCCGCGGCACGAGCAGCAGATGATCGAGGCGTAGGCGCGCAGCCGGATCTGCAGCGCGCAGCTCGGCCGTCGCCGCGCCGTGCAGCCGCGCGAGCGTGGTGGAGTCGATGTCGACGCGCTGCTCGGACCACTGCGCATCGACGTGAAACGGTGGCATCGCGACGCCGCCGATCGTGACGACGACATCGACGGGTCGCGCGCTGTCGATCCGGCGCGCGGACAGGACGAGCACGGCACCGCCAGCGTCACGCAGCGCGGGCGGTACGGCGACGCGCACCGTCGCGGCCTGCGCGCTGGTCTCGCACGTGGTGCGGTTCAGATAGTCCCAGTCGTGGTTTGGCGAGAACGCCGCGCAGCGGTTGATTGCCGTGCTGCCGCGCATGGCGCCGACGAAGTCTGCGCCGCCGATCAGGCCACGCTCGAGCGCGCCGAGACGCACCAGCGACTCGAGCGTGAACGTCAGCTCCGGCTCGCTCCCGGCGAGCTCGACCAGCTGCGGCAAGGCGCGCGGATCGCCGAGCATGCCGAGCCCGCGGACCACGCTGTCGCGGATGTTCGAGCGCCGCTCCCACGACAACATGTCAGCGAGCGCACCATAGACGCGACGATCACCGATCTGCCCGAGCGCGACCGCGACGAGATAGCGTGTGCCGAACTCCGGGATCAACGCGAGCAGCGGCTCGACTGCGCGTGGATCGCGGAGCCGACCGAGCCAGCGCACCGCCTCCTCGCGGTCGTACGCGGTCTCTGCGAGCCACAGCGCTTCGATCAGCGCCGGCACCGCCAGCCGATCGCGCAGGCGCCCGAGCGACACCGCCGCGCGCGTGCGCAGATCCGGATCCTCGGAGAACACGAGCGCGCGCAGGCTCTCCTTCGCGCGATGGTCGTACATGCGCCCGAGCGCGATCGCGGCCTCCGCAGCGACGAGCTCGTTCGAGTCGTGCATCGCGCGCAACAGCCGCGCGCTCGCCTGCGTGTCGGCGAGTCGACCGAGCATGCGCGCGGCGTCGCGGCGCATCTGCAGCGGAGCGCTCTCGTCGAGCAGCAGATCGGCGAGCGCAGACACCGCCCGGCGATCACCGAGGCGGCCGCGATCGAGCGCGAGCTGGCGCGGGTCTGGGGCGCTCGTCGCGCCCGGCGCGGACACGAGCGAGTCGAGCCAGGTGTAGACGTCGTTCTGCAGCCGAGCGAGCTCGACGGGACGCCGCCCGGCGAGGTTCTCGCGCTCGTGTGGATCGCTCGACAAGTCGTAGAGCTCGAACGTGCCGAAGCGCAGATCGGCGATGATCTTGTACGGCCAGCTCACCGCCATGCGCTTGCTGATCACCGCCGCATACGCGGGCCCGACGTCGGTCACGCGGCCGGTGGCGAGCGCGCGCAGATCGCGCCCGCGGAAGCTCGCCGGCGCGTCGATCCCCGCGAGCCCGAGCAGCGTCGGCGCAATGTCGATCGTCTGCACTGGCGCCGTCACGCGTCGCGGCGCGAGCCCCGGTGCCCGTACGATCAGCGGCACGCGGATCTGCTCGTCGTAGAGCGTCGAGCCGTGATAGACGCCGCCGTGATCGCGGAACTCTTCGCCGTGATCCGCGCTCACCATGACGATCACCTTCGCGTCGAGGCGCTGCTCCATCCCGTCGATCAGCCGGCCGATCGCGCGATCGGCCTTCAGGATCTCGCCGTCGTAACGGTCGATATCCGCGCTGCCGAAGTGCGTGTCCTCGTACGGCTCGTGGACGTCGAAGTAGTGCACCCAGAAGAACGTTGGGCGCTCGCCCTCGCGCGCGACGCGATCGACCTCCTCGAGCACGCGGTCGGTCGTCGCGTCCGCTTCGCGATCGGTGTGATCGTGCAGCGCGAAGCCGAACGCGTTGCTGCGATACGAC
>Ga0105048_10012340_pt1 | contig 13409 bp, 14 predicted proteins | sample MAT05_FD_78382 | JGI IMG/M metagenome (GOLD analysis project Ga0105048, IMG submission 78382) | Freshwater microbial communities from Lake Fryxell liftoff mats and glacier meltwater in Antarctica - MAT-05 | ecosystem: Environmental > Aquatic > Freshwater > Ice > Liftoff microbial mat | place...
CAGCGAACGCATCACGCACGTTGGCATGCGCTCCCGCGAGGGTGTCGCCCTCGGTCACCAGTTCCGGCAACAGGGGAGACGTGACGGTGTAACCCTCTTCGGGCTGAGGAGCGAACAAAAGCGGTAAACGGTAGAGCATCTTCAAATCGCCCCCGGCGTCATTTCAGCAGCTATTGTGAGCTTACAACTCCGCCGATGGCAAGTCGATCCCGTGAGTAACCTGAACAGAGAACCTCGGCACCGCCGCGGCATCAGTCGATGTTCACCTTCTGGTTTGACGTGTGGGCAGTGAACGGCAGGACAAGTTCCTGGGCCATCCGACGAACGAACTTCTGACGGAAAGTTGACAGCGGCACATCGGATTTCGGCACTTCGTGCCCGCGCGGATACTCAAAGTTGAACTCCGGCGGGTTAAAGTCCGGGTCCTTCAGTTTCTTCGACAGGTCGTAGCAAGAGACCGCGACGGTCGCCCGGCCCTTGAGCAACTCCTGCCGGGTACCCGGTTCGTACAGGTCGATCTTGAGAACTTCGAGGTCGATGACGTAGTTGGCATCGAGATGTTTACCGATGTCGTACGGAGACTGCCGCCGCCAGTCGGGGTTATCACGCTTGTAGGCGTCGATCGGCGATGACTTGAAAACGATGACTTTCTCTTCGTTCTCGATGCAGCGCTTTTCCAGCAGCGGAATGAACTCGGCGGCCAGCAGCCGATCCACACCGATCATGTCGGGGGACAGGCCCGGCACGCATGACGTGAGGACGACGACCTTGATCTCTTCCTTCTCCCGCTTCGGCTGCGGCTTGAGCGGGTACTCCGCGGGCATGCGCGGGTCGCTCTTGTTGAACAGATAAGCGGTAAGCAGCAGAGGGTTGCAACCCATCAGGCTGACGAGTGCGAGCAAGCCGACGCCAAGTCGGGTCTTCCAGATCCCGCGCATGATGAGTCCCCCTCCATGTGAACCGTCAGAACAGAAGCACGATCCCCCAGCGGATCAACAGCAGCAGCATGAACGCGCCCCCCCACCAGAGTGATGCACGTTCAATGGACCGCACCCACACATACCGTCCGCGGAGAGCGATCCAGATGCTCCAGGGGATCAGCGCCAAACCGACCAGGGCCATCGCGGTACCGACGAGGTTGGCCCGCAGTGAACCGAGCACATCGCCGTGCATCAGTAGCGAGAAACTGGTCGTCAGCCCGCACGACGGGCATGGTTTACCGAACAGCACCACGAACTCGCACGGCGGCATCCCCAACCGCTGATGCGTCCCCATCGTCAACGGTCTGCCATCGGCATCGTACGGGTCGACACGGATGGCCGTGACGAACAGGGCGACCAAGGCGACGGCAAATAGAACCAGCGCGATGCGCACCCAGCGTTTCGCACGTGGCATCGACCGGGGTTTCGCTGATTTCGTGGACGGCGGAATAGCAAGGTCTCCGAGTTGGGTCAACTTCAATTGCGAACGGATTATGCTCCGGTGGTCTCTTCAATTTTCCCACGTTGCCACGCCCGGCGTTCGCTCCAGCGAAAGTAGCGGATCGCGAGCACGGCCAGCACCAGAGTGCTAACGGTGACCGCCAGCGCCAGATGCCCCATCGACCAGCCGGAGAGCGGGCCATGCAGCAGTGTGTCGGGCGATGAGCCAAGCAGCGCCCGCCGCATCCCCTCCAGCCAGTACGTCGGCGGCAGCAGCAGACCGACCCACTGCAGAACTATCGGTAACACCGCCAGCGGGAAGACGACACCGCACAACAGATACAGTATGCCGGCAATGCCTTCACTCAGGAACATCCCCTGCCGGGCCATGTTCAATACCGCGGCGGAGAGGATCAATCCCAGCGCCAGTAACATCACCGTGCCGACGACAAGGAAGTAAACGAGCCAACCCCAGGCGATCGGCTCACGCGCGATCGCCTGGCGAATCTCGGGGAAGGCGATCATGCCGATGCCCAGGTTGAGCAAGCCGCCCAAGAGTGCTTGTACCGCGCCCGACACCGCCCGGCCCACCAGATACGTCTGCAGATGGCCGGGACTGATGTAGATGTACTTGAGCATGCGGTAATGCTCGCGGTCGGAAATGACAGCGTAACTCATGCCGAACATCACCGCGCCGACCAGGCCATAGCACGCGTTGCTGACGTACATGTACGGCAGAAACTCGGGCGGCACCGCCCCCTGCGTTGCGGCCCGGGCCGCGAAATACATACAGACCAGCAGCAACGAACTGGTCAGCGGTTTGACCAGCACGTAGATGACGAACAGCCAAGGTTCGGTCCAGTTGCTGTCGAGTTGCCAGCCCAGCCAGATGGACCAGCGTAACGTACGGCGTGAAGCATCCATAGTGAAATGATATGGCGGTTGCTCGTGACGTCGCGCGATGATGTTTGAATTCAGTTCATGCTTAATTGTGTGCAATGTGTGGATACTATCTGCACAAATTCATTCCATACTCAGTATATCTTCATTTTCATTGGCTAGAATCAGCACAGTTGACCGTCGCCCCACTCTCCTGGGCCGTAGACCCCCAACAGAAGAGTGAATGATGCTCTCCATTGCCACTTGGTACTCACAAGATACGCTTTGCGTTATCGGCATCGGCTTGCTCATTGTTGGCTTGGTGCAGATGTTGGCGGGAGGCTTGAACGCAACGGTCTGCAACCTTGTCTCCGCGGGGGGCCTGATCCTCACGGTGGCAATCACGCACATTCTGCTCGACGGAAGATCATCGCTACCTGTCTCGATTGGCACTTTCGCGATTTTCTACTTGGTTGTGGGTCTGGCCAACTCATCGTGGGTGTCACGGGCGTCGAGATCCGTACTACGCATCGCAACCAGTCGAACGGTGGCAATACTCGCCGTCTGTTCACTTGGTCTGACATTGGTCGTTGTCGCAACGATTCAATCGGAGCCGGACAGTCTGTATCAGGGCGATCAAATCCTGCGCGATCTTGAACCTCATGCAGCCATCCGGGTCACTCAGCGGAAAGCGGCGGTTACCGACCGCGGTCGGCCGATCCCGCTCCTGGAACCTGATGTTGATGCCGAGGCAGCAGGACATTCACATCGTTCGCGCGAATTGGCTGTTGAGTATCAGAATCGTCGAATCGAAATTGCCGGAGACGACAACGTCACCAACTGTCACGGATGGATCTTCACTTCGGGCCAGTTCATGGTCGGCGGGCGATCGGTTGAGTTGATACTGGAAGACAACGGCTACCAGCCCGTCTCGATTCCACAGCCAGGCGATCTGGTCATCTACCGGGAGGCCAATCACGCGATCACGCATTCGGCCATCGTTCGCTTCCTGCTTCCCGACGGTCGCGTGATGGTAGAAAGCAAGTGGGGAACGCTTGGCACGTTCATTCATCTCATCGACGATTCAATCTACGGATCGCTGTATTCGATCTATCGCACATCACGTCTGGAGCATGTCCTGCAAGGTTGCAACGGCCAACCCGCGACCCAATCCACAACCCGGAAAATCCGCTGACGCCGCCGTTCACGACACGACGGGCGTGGTTTGCCGGCCGCGAATGGCGGCGATAAGGTCGGCCATCGTCCGCACGGGTACGTTGAATCGCGTGCGACAGTGGCCGACGACATCGAGTTCATGCGCGTCGCTGTTGCCGAGCGTCGCATAGTCGGGATGCCGCTCGAAGTACTTCGCGGCCTTCTGCCTTAAGTGACGGTCCATGTTGTTGGACATCATCTCCATTCCGTCGAGTTCAACGCCCGGCTCACTCACGAGTTCATCGAACGGTTGACCCCAACGGTACGGATGAGCGGCCACGCAAACTCCTCCCTGCCGACGCACTTCACGCGTCAGTTCCAGCCAGGGCGTCCCGCGCGGCAGCGGACTCAAGTCGCGCACCCCGTAGCACAGCATGTCGCCGCCGCGGCCGGTGATTTCCACACCGGCGAGAACGACCAGTTTCCCGGCCATCGAGCGGAGTTCCTCCAGCTCGTCTTCGGGCCAGAGTCGATCGTGTTCCGTGATGACGATACCATCGAGTCCGACAGCGTTGGCCTGGTCGATCAACTGGAACGGGTCAATGATACTGTCGGGTGAGTAGCGGGCGGTATGCATGTGCAGATCGAAGAGCATGTGCCAATCCCTGGTACCGGTCACGGGCGTCCAATGAATTAAGATACAGCAAAGCAATACAGCTTTGGCACTGCATTTGCAAATTCAGTCTCACGAACCGGCCACCCCGTCAACGTGAGAACCGTCATGCCAGTCATTCAGGACCGATCCATTGCCGAACCGGCAGTGGAACCTCTGTACCCTTCGCCAACCGCGCCACAAGGGTTGGCTGCGCCGCCCACTGAGGGAGTCGCGGCCCCGCAACAACCCGTTCAGGTAGTTGTTGTGCCTGCACCTAAGCCTGTGGCCGGCACAGATGGTGCCGCTGCCGCAGCGGCCCTTGAGGTCCGTCTCGTCAGTCACTCGACGCTGTTCTACTGGTGGCCGATCTGGGTCGTAGGCTACATCATGGCCGGTCTGACAGCGGTGCAGGGACATACGTTCATGGTTGAAGGGCACGCGGTGAAGGTGCACGCCAGCAACAATGTGGGCCTGCTGTTCATGTTCACACTGTTCGGCGTCATTCTGATCTCGAATGTCTCAGTGCGCGGTCTGGCATCGGCACTGGTGATTATGGGAATGGTGCTGCTCACGGTGCTGTTCGCGTACATGGGCATCTGGGACAACATCATCAACTTCTTCGATGGTCTCAACATTTACCTGAACCAGGGTGCCTACGCCTGGATGGCTACCCTGATGCTGATCATCTGGGCCTTCACCACGTTCGTTGTCGACCGGATGAGCTACTGGAGCGTCACGCCGGGGCAGATGACGAACAAGCACCTGTTCGGTGCGTCGGAAAAGAGCTACGACACGGAGAACATGTCGTTCGAGAAGCGCCGTGATGACTTGTTCCGACACTGGATTCTCGGAATTGGCTCGGGCGACCTGACCATCAACGCGTTCAACGCGGGACAGCGGCAGGAGATACACGTGCCAAACGTGCTGTTCGTGGGAACGAAGATCGAGGCCGTGCAGAAACTGATCGCGATGGAACAAACACAGGTGATTTAGGGTCGAGCGTGAGCCTGAATCAAGCTGTTGAGAACTGCGGACATGGTATCCGCACCCCGTGCGACTCACTGCTGGACTTGCAGTGAGTTCGATTTGACTTGCCCGGCATGCATGGGGCCGGGCCATTCCTCAAGGAGATTACATCATGAAACGTTCGTGGATAGCGCTGGCGATGATCGCATTCCTGGGGGTCGCCGCGGTGGCCGAGGCCCAAGGTCGCGGGGGCCGTGGCGGCCGTGGCGGCGGGGGCGGCGGCGGTGGCGGCATCCGAATCGGCGGGGGAGGAGGCGGGGGCGGTGGTGCCGGAGGCTTCTACCGCGGTGGTGGCGGCAACATTAACGGCGGCGGCATCTACCGCGGTGGTGGCGGCAACATCTACCGCGGCGGTTTTGGCGTCGGTAATGTCGGACCGCGGTACGGCTACGCGACACCTTACCGGTACAACACCGGATACGGCAACCGCGGCGGCTTCGGTCTCTACTTCGGCGGCCCGGCATACCGCTCCGTCGTCCCGTACACTGTCCGCAGCACGCTGTACTCGCCGACCGTGACCGCCATTCCCAGTTACTACGGCACACCCGTTGAGTCTGGCCAGACGCCGAGTGGTGAATGGGGCTTGGAGGTGACCGACATTACCGACGGTCCCGCCAAAGCGGCCGATCTGCGCAAAGGCGACATCATCCTCGGCGTGGGTGACACCCGAACACAGACGTTGAGCGAACTCCAGAGCGCCCTTGCCGCCACTCGCGGCCAGGTGGAACTGGTTTTTATCAACGGCCAGTCGAAGAACGTCGAGAAGTTGCCGATTATGCCCAACAACGGCAAGATCGGCGTAGCCGTGCAGCCAGTTGACGTACCGTAACCGTTGCGCAGCACAAGCGAAACGGACGGCCCATCGGCCGTCCGTTTCGCTTTATGTATGATGAGTTCTCAGGAGAATCATCATGCTCGTTGTCATGCAGGCCGGTGCGACCACGTCTCAAATTGAACATGTCCTCGCGGCAATTGAATCATTGCAACTGACGCCGCATCCGCTCCCCGGAGCGACACGCATGGCGATCGGCATCACCGGGAACACGGCCGCCGTGGACTCGGGCACCATCGAAGTTCTCGATGGCGTGAAGGAGTGCATCCGCGTTACCAAGCCATTCAAACTCGCCAGCCGGGAGATGCACCCGGCCGACACGGTCGTGCCGTTGCCGACGGGCTCGATCGGCCCGGGCAACTTCACGTTGATTGCCGGACCCTGTTCCGTTGAAAACGAAGCAATGATCCAGCAGACGGCTGAGTTTCTGCTCGAAAACGGCGTCTATCTGCTGCGGGCCGGGGCGTTCAAGCCGCGCACCAGCCCTTACACATTTCAGGGAATGGGCATTGAAGGCCTCGAGATCATGAAGCGCGTTCGCGCTCGCACCGGCATCGGCATTGTCACCGAGTTGATGGACACGGAGAACGCCGACGCCGTGGAAGAAGCCGCCGACATCATCCAGATCGGCACGCGGAACATGCAAAACTTCGCACTGCTGAAGCGCGTGGGCCGGGCGCGCAAGCCGGTACTGCTCAAGCGCGGCATGAGCGCAACGCTGGAAGAATGGCTGATGGCCGCCGAGTACGTGATGGCGGGCGGCAACTATCAGGTGATCCTGTGCGAACGCGGGGTGCGTACGTTCTCGGACCACAGCCGCAACACGCTAGATCTGTCCGTAATCCCGCCGTGCAAGGCGCTGTCGCACCTCCCGGTGATGGTCGACCCCAGCCACGGCACCGGCAGGCGGGCCTATGTCCCGCCGATGGCGATGGCCTCGCTGGCCGCGGGGGCTGACGGCTTACTGCTCGAGATCCATCCCACGCCGGACAAGGCGATGTCGGACGGTGCTCAGTCACTCGACTTCCCAGCCTTCAAGAAGCTGCTCGACCAACTGCGCCAAGCTGCCAGTATCTTCGGCCGGCGTTTGTAGCGAACCCGATGTCGTTCAGCGCACAAGCATGTCTCACCCTCCTGCACCCCCCCCCTAGGGGAGACTCGCGCCAATCGGTGAGACTGGCGTCCTTTTGGTGAGACTGGCGTTATTGGTGGGCTTCACATTGCAATGCTCATTCTTAGGCAGCCGATGCCTGTTCCACAGGCAGTCCACTGTAGGTCTACAGCTGAATGGCGTCGATAAGTCGTTGGGACAGTGTTAGTTACGTCTATCCGTTATTTCGCTGACAAAGCGGCGCGTCGTTTGTATGAAGAAGACTGACTTCGCAACGGAAGCTGCTCCGGAACTCGCGGGCAGTTCCCTCTCCATCACTTTGCGGAAGAACGTATGCAGTCGATTGCCATTCATGCACCTTCCGAATCGAACATCGCGCTTCAACTGCTCGATTCCTCACATACCTACCCCACCCAGACTTGGAAGCTGAACGGCAAGTCCGCCATCCGCATCGGCCGGCTGGATGACAATGAAGTCGTCATTCCACACCAGGCAGTGTCACGCGTTCACGTCATGCTGAACTGGGAGAACGGGGCATGGCAGCTGATCAACGTCGGCCGCTTCGGCACGCTGCTTGCCGGTCAGTCGGTCGGTCAGGTCCGCATCGACCGCGACGCGACGATTCAACTCGGCACTGCGGGGCCGTGCCTGCGTCTGCTGCTGAGCGAAAAGTCCAACGAACACCACGGCGAGACGTGTGAACACCCGATCGTTACTCTGGCCGACATCAACGAGTCGCAAAAGCAGAAGAAGGTGGCCGAGATTGCCGACTCGGACTTCTTCCAACAGCTGCAGAAGCGTGCCCGCCAGATGCGCGAAGCCAAGAACGCGTTTGGTCCGGAAGAAACGGTATAGTGCAATGCCATGCCGCAAACTTCAGCCTGTTCACCCCGGGGACGTACTCCAGGAAGAGTTCCTCGTTCCGCTTGGCCTCAGCCAGTATCACCTGGCTAAATCGCTTAGTGTGCCGCCGCGTCGAATCAACGAGATCGTTCTTGGACTGCGCGGCGTCACGGCCGATACAGCGCTTCGGTTGTCCAGATACTCCGGCATGTCTGAACGGTTCTGCTTGAACTTGCAGGCACGATTCGATCTCGAAGTCGAAAAGGATCGGCTCGGGGATCGACTTCTGCATGAAGTTGAAGTGCGGGCGGTTCCTGCGTGAATCCCTGAGTCGCAGCGTTAATGAACGGTATCGGCGGGTTTTGAACTGTGTCGCTTCTCTCATCGGAGAGCTCGTTGGCCAAGATCGTTTCGATCCATTCATTTCGGGGAGGCACAGGGAAGTCGAACCTGACGGCGAATATCGCAGTAACCGTGGCCCGCATGGGGCAGCGGGTCGGCGTCATCGATACGGATATTCAGTCGCCCGGCATCCACGTCCTGTTCGGCATGGACGAAGAGAAGATGCCGAAGGCGCTCAACGACTATCTCTGGGGCAACTGCCGGATCGAAGAAACCGCGTACGACGTTTCGCATGTGGCCGGGGCAAGTGAAGCAGGCGGCAGCCTGCACCTGATCCCCTCCAGCGTCCGCACCGGCGAGATCGCCCGCGTCCTCCGCGAAGGGTACGACGTCGGCCTGCTCAATGACGGTTTCCGAGGGCTGATTCGCGCCCTGAAACTCGACTACCTGTTCATCGACACGCACCCGGGCGTCAACGAAGAGACACTGCTGTCGATCGCCATTTCGGACATTCTGCTGCTGATCCTCCGACCCGACGCTCAGGACTTTCAGGGCACGGCCGTGACCGTCGAACTGGCCCGCCGACTTGAAGTGCGCGACATGCACATACTGATCAACAAGGTTCCGCCGGGCATGGAGCATGGGGCGCTTGCCCGCAAGGTCGAAAGCATGTTCGAGGCCCCCGTGGCCGCCGTGTTCCCCCTGAACATGGAGATGGCCCGACTCGCCAGCGGCGGCATCTTCAGCTTGCAGTTTCCCGATCATCCGTTCTCGCATGAAGTTCGGCGGGTGGCAGCCCGCATCACCACTCCCACGCTTCCCTGACCCGAGGTCGCGATGTCCGCCGATGTCGATGCCCTGATCAACCGCATGAAGTCGGCCTCGTCGCCCCTGCGCGATATCCTCATCGAACTTCACGAAAAACATCGGAACGACACCTCCGGAGAGGTAGCCACCTATATCCCCGAACTGGCCCGGGCCGACCCGAACTGGTTCGGCATCTGCATCGCCACCATCGACGGTCAGATCTTCGAGTTCGGCGACTCGCGGCAGCAGTTCACCATCCAGTCGGTCTCCAAACCGTTCATGTATGGCCTGGCGCTCGAAGACCATGGGCCGAACTATGTCCTCAGCAAGGTCGGTGTCGAGCCATCGGGTGACACGTTCAACGCGATCGTACTCGATGAGAAGTCGAACCGCCCGTTCAACCCGATGGTCAATGCCGGGGCCATCGCCACCGCGGACATGATCAAGGGTAATTCGCAGATCGAGCGGACCCGCCGCATGATGGAGATGTTCGGCCGTTACTTCGGCCGACCGGTGAACATCGATACGTCGGTCTTCATGTCCGAACGCAGTACCGGCCACCGCAACCGGGCGATCGCCTACCTGATGCTGAATGCCGGTATGATCGCCGGCCCGGTGGATGAGACGCTGGAACTCTATTTCAACCAATGTTCCGTGTTGGTGGCCGCACGCGATCTGGCAGTGATGGGTGCCACGCTGGCCAACAAAGGGCTCAACCCGATCACGCAGGAACGGGCGATCGACGACAAGTACATCAAATACCTGATGTCGATCATGTATACCTGCGGCATGTACGACTATGCCGGCGAGTGGGCCTACCGCGTCGGCATCCCCGCCAAGAGCGGCGTCGGCGGCGGCATCTGCGCCGTGGTCCCCGGTCGACTCGGCATCGGCGTCTATTCACCACTGCTGGACGCAAAGGGGAACAGCGTCCGCGGCGTCAAGTTCTGCAACGAGTTCGCCGAACGCTTCGGCCTCCACGTCTTCGATCCGCATGCCGGGAATGACCTGCTGGGGGAACTGATGCGCGGTGGGCGAAAAGGTTCGAAACAGGCATCATGATCGAAGGTCGTGAGCATCGGCATTTCGCTTGAAGAGCGGCCGATCGTCATTGTTCCATGAGGAATCAGCCTGCTCGTTCGTTCGCTTCGGCCGGGACATGCGAATCCAGTGATGATGAAGGTCGCTGCTTCAACCGTCACACAGCAGCTAAAGGTGACTCACGGCCCAGTCGACAGGCCGGCCGTCGCGGTAGGGCATCACGCCGTGGAACTGGCTGACGCTGTCGTCGAAGACTAGCGGCAGGAAGTGGCGGTCACCTTCCCAGAGTGGCAGGTTCATGATCGCCTCGCGGTCGATCCAGCAAACCGATCCCTCGGCATTCACGTTATGCGGTGTGCCTTTGAAGGAATCAATGCGGAAGATGAAGCCGAACCAGTCCTGCCCGTGCTTGCCAAACCCGGGCCAGGAAACTGTGCCGCGCAAGGCCATGCGTGTGCATTCGATGCCGGCTTCCTCTCGGATTTCACGCCGCATGCAGGCGACAATGTCCTCGCCGGGTTCCAGCTTGCCGCCCAGGCCGTTGAACTTGCCGTAGTGGTAGTCGGCCGGGTTGCGGTCGCGGTGGATCATCAGCGCCTGTCGGCCATCGGGCGACAGCACATAGCCAAGCGTCGCCAACACCGGGGTGTACGGCATCAGCTTCTCCCGATCTGCCGCAAGTGGGTGAGATAGCCCTGGAGGTCAAGCGGCAGGTCCATCTTCCAGTGCAGTTTTTTTCCCGTGATCGGATGCTCGAAGCCGAGTTCGGCCGCATGCAGCGCCAGCCGCGGAACGCTGTCGCGGTCACCGAATTGCTCGCCCGAAGTCTTGCGATTGTACACCTTCTCCCCGCAGACGGGGTGCCCGGCCTCGGACAGATGAATGCGGATCTGATGAGTACGGCCCGTCTCGAGTTGGCAGCCGAGAATCGTGTGCCGCGGCAGCCGTTCAATCACTTCGACATGCGTGACCGCCAGTTTGCCCTGTCCCTCCGAACCGCTGCCGCGCCGGCCGTCGCCGCGATCCTGCACCAGCCATGACTTGAACGTCTGTGCCTTCAGGAAGCCGGGCGCAATCGCCAGGTACTTGCGCAAGACGGTGTGGGCATGGAACTGCCGGCCCAGGCTGCGCTCGGCGGGGATCGAGCGGGCAAAGACGACCAGGCCGCTGGTGTCTTTGTCCAACCGCTGCACGATGCGCAGCCGCGGCAGTTTGTGCTTCGCCCGCCCCAGCTGTTCGGCCATGGCCCGCATGGTCAGGTCTTCGAGCGTGGGGGAAAGCTCCCGCCGGCGGTCGGTCCAGTTCCGCTCGGTCGGATGGCGAACCGTGTTCACGCCGGACGCTTTCTCGACGACGACCACGTCATCATCGAGATGGCGGATGACCAGCCCATCCACCGTCGCCCCGCGGTGGACCGCTTCGGGTTTCGACAGAATTTCCACCAGATCGCCCTCGCTCACGCGCCGGGCCGGGTCCATGCAGAGGGCATCGTCAATCTTGACGCGTTGGCCGGCGATCAAATTCCGGACTTGTGTCCATGTCTGCCCCGGCAGACGCAGGCGCAGCACGGCGGCCAGAGTCGTGCCGGCTTGCTCGGCGGGGACGGGTACGGCTTCGGAAGCGGGTTGCATCAGATCAGTTTATGGATCCGGCAACAGCTCGCTGATTGAACCGGGATGTCGAATGGATCAACAATTCACCTGAGGGGCGAATCGCGACATGAATTCCCGCGGCCAGCTCAGAAAACTGCTCGTAATGCCCATCCATCACACTCATCACATCGACCTTTGCAAGAATATTTCACCCTGAACAGGAAGTTTTCAGGTCGGGAGCGGACGAATTTTCTTCTTTAACCGAAAAGTGGGGTGAAATCTCTTTATGCTCAGCGCGGATAGGTTATCATCTACCGACGTAATTCGCATGTAAGCGTAATTCGCGTTTTTGAAATTCATCCGCCCTGGGGAGAGGCACGAATGGAGTTGAATCTTCGACCGAAGTACTGGCTGGGCCTCGCGCTGGCCGGCATTGTATTAATGTGTTCAGGTTCCGCGGTCCGGGCTGACAACCCCGACCCGCAGAACCCGACGTTCACTCCGTCAGGCGGCGGTCCGAGCGCACCGGTCATCGCCTCCGAAGAAGCATGGGCCGACATCACGGCTCTGGTGACAACCCTGTTCCCGGGGTCGGATTACGACACCGTCGCGTACTACGCACTGCAGTGGTACAACGTGCTCCCGCCGGACTACGCACCGCCGCCGCCCCCGCCCGAAGGGCCCCCGCCGCCGGAAGAAGATCCGCCCGCCGGCGGAGGCGAAGAAACACCCCCGCCGACCGTGGCCACCTTCGAGGAATGGGACGCCGGATGCTTCTACATCCTGGTGAACTACATGCCCGACGCGACGGATGAAGACCTGATCTACTTCATGCTCCTCTGGTTCAACCTTCTGCCGCCCGATCAGTTTTGATTCGTGATGCATCGAAACGCAAGAGGCCACCCGGTTCATTCCGGGTGGCCTCTTGCGTTTCATGCCGCCATACACTCGTTAGCCGGAAGCGCAAGCGACGGATTCTCTCGACAATCCGTCGCTTGCGCTTCCGGCTACCCCACCCCTCAGCGCAGCACCTTGCTGAATCGCTCGCGGAACTGTTCCACTGGCAGCGTGGTCAGGCCGGCCAGGGCCTTTAGCTTGTCCGGATTCGAGAAATCGTCGGCGTCCAGGCGGATCATGTATCGCATCGCGCACTGGAACGATTCGCTGTCGGTGTTCACCTTGCGCGGCCTCATTCGCTGGGTTTCCTTGATAATCATCGTTTCGAAGTCGAGCGGGATCATGCGCCCGTCGACGAAGCTGATGATCGCACCGAACTTGGCCGACAGTTCACTGGCAAGGAACTTCAGCGCCCCGAAGCCCAGGTCACGCGTGTATTCCATGTCGAACGGGATCGGGTCGGCGGAACGCAGTTCGTAGCCGAGGTCCTTGTCGATGAAGTCCATCTTCAGGCCGATTTCCTTCAACCGCTTCCGCAGCGTCTCCTTGACCATCCGGCCGAACTCGAGTTCGCCTAACCGCAGGTGGCCGTGCGGGTCGCGTTCGAGGTTGCCGAACAGCTTCAGCTTGTCCTCACCGCCCAGGGCGCTGATCAGGCCCTCCTCGCCGATCGATTCAATCAGTCCCTCGGCCAGAACGGCCACCCCGTAGTCGCGCTTGTCGATCTTCCGCTTGAGAATCGAGCCGATGATCAGATCGCAGACTCCTTCGAGCGTGACTGGTGTCGTGCCGAATTCTTCGGGAATGA
>Ga0105048_10012341_pt1 | contig 13409 bp, 11 predicted proteins | sample MAT05_FD_78382 | JGI IMG/M metagenome (GOLD analysis project Ga0105048, IMG submission 78382) | Freshwater microbial communities from Lake Fryxell liftoff mats and glacier meltwater in Antarctica - MAT-05 | ecosystem: Environmental > Aquatic > Freshwater > Ice > Liftoff microbial mat | place...
ACCCACTTGCTGGGAAGGGCGATCGGGGGTGCGCGGCCACTGCGCCGAAGTGCCGCGTCAGGCCCGTGCGCCACCTTCCTGCTGTGACCGCCAACCGCTCCCCATCATCCGAAGGACAATGATCATGAAGAACCGCACCGTTACCACCTGCCTGCATGGCGAGATGATCGAGATGAAGACGCCTGAATGGATCGTCCGTGCGCGGGCGATCTGCAACGGTGGACAAACCCCGTGGCATGCTGCGCTTACGCAGGTCCTGAAGTTTCTGCCTCACAGCGAGAGCGTTGCTCCGGATACTCCGGACGGCGTGCAGGTCCTCACCTGGGTCATCCCCGAAGAGGGCGGGCATTACGCGGAGTTCTGCACGCCGCACCACATCCTCGACGCCGTGTGGGTGCCGGAGAAGGCTGAATGGCTGCCGTTCCGGACGCATTACATTCTCCCTTTCTTCCAGGCTCATGCCGCGATCGCAACCGCCAACAGCCTGCAGCGCCTGTTGCCACATGTGGCTCCGGCGACGCAGGCGCAGATCCCGCGTCACGCGGAGCATGCGCCCCTGCCTGCCGCATTTCTCCAGGCCGCACAGTGGGGCGCAGGTCGGTGAAGCCAATGCCGACACGCCCCACAGAACCTTGGCACGTCTCGCGCGTGCCAGGAGCGCCGCGTCCGCCACGCAGCGCGCTCGACCGCGCCGCCACCCCGACCACGCTGACCGAGATGGAATCCATGCGACGGCGGGTCTGGCATGAACAGGGTGTGGCGACCTTCGCCATTGAAGTGGTCGCTGAGCCCTGGCTGCGCCAAGCCGTCACCAACGAGGCGGTTCGCCGCTGGGGACAACGCAACGGAGGTCGCCATCATGGCCGGTAAGCGAAAGACAAAGCAGCAGGAAGCCATGCGTCCGTCGAAGTGGCGGTTGCAGCATGGCGGCCTCACGGAACCGATCCACGAGGCGGATCCGGAGACGGGCACGCCGGTGCAGCACCATCGCGTGGTGGATAGCCTCGGCCAGATGCTGGCCAACGGCACCATCACGCCTGAGATGCACGATGCCGGGGCGATGTTCCGCACCCAGTTCCGTGCCGCCGCTCTGGATGGTATGCGTACCATGCAGATGGTGCGGATCGCCGCTGGCACGGGCACTACCCTCAGCGAGCGGCAGGTTGATGCGCGGGGCCGTATCGCGCGAGCGATGGCGGCACTGGGCGGATGGGACAGCGCGGCGGGCTCGTGCATGTGGCATGTCGTTGGATTGGAGTGCTCGATCCGGGAATGGGCAATGCGCCATGGCTGGAGCGGACGTGTCGTGAATCCGGCTCAGGCCCAGGGCATGGTGGTGGCGGCGCTGGGGGTGCTGGCGGCGCATTACGGCACTGCGCCGCGAGCCAGAGCGGCTTGAGATGCGGCGGCGCGATGCGCTCGTGCGAAAGGTGACGATCCTGAGCATGAGTGCATTGCGCTGCGGAAACCACATGCTGTATGTTCTTGGTAGATTGAGAAGTCGCGGCAGTGGCCGCCAAGTCAATGTCGAGGCCATGGTTCCTCCCCGGCGATGTTGCATGCGGAGGGCATCAGCGCGCAAGGTCGCTAGCGCTAGGCGGTAAACGAGGTTGCCACGCCGTGAGGATAGTCGCATAGACGCTTCAAATGACTCGAATTTGACACGTTTCTAGGTGTAAGCCGATTGCCAGGCAGCAGCAGTCACAGGAGATGCAATTGCCAGAGCGCATTACTTCCGCACGTGACGTCGCCCGCCGCGTCGGACTCTCCCACACCGCGATCCAGAAGGCTGAGCAGGTTGGTCGCATCCACCGTGAGGAGGATGGGTCCTGGGACGTCGAGCGTGTTCGCTGCGATCTGATCGCATCGGCCGTGCCTGGACGCTCGCCACTGGCGACGCCTGGTGATGCCACGCCGCTGGGGCGGTTGACGCTGGCTCGGCTCGCCCTCGGCATTGAGGCGCAGCGGCTCGCCATAGATGTGAAGAAGGGCCGCCTCATGGACATCATTGCCGCCAACGCCCGAATCGATGAAGCTGCCGCTGGCATGCGCGATGCGGTGCTGAATTGGCCAGCGCGGATATCAGGTCAGATTGCCGCCGACATCGGCCGCGATCCGCATCTGGTGCAGACCATCCTGCAAGAGGAGATGAACGCGCTCCTGCTGGAGGTAGCGCAATGGGCCCAACCCGTCCTCCGCAGAGACGCCCTCGGCGCCTATGGATCGAGCACGTTCGAAGTGAAAAGTTGAAATCACCACAACCTGCCGGCGTCCGATGCAGGGGTCGGCCGTGTCGCTGGGAGGCGTGTTCATCCCGCGAAAATGCCCAACGAAATGTGAGAATGGATCAACGACACCGCTATTGTCCATGTTATGAGAAAGCAGCCAAAGGAACAACTGTCTTAAGCATGTTTTAGTTATAAAAACGCATTCTATCAATTAGAACTCACTTTAAAGCCCAGACTTTGTATTCGATCTGCACTTGCGCACTTCTCCCCGAAAGGTCGAAGAAGCATGAAGCCTTCCAAAGATGGCGCGAGCGTAGGCGGACAAGCTCTGAGCCCGCCTGATGCCTCGCCACCACGGGCCGTTGTCGGCGTCGGCGCATCCGCAGGTGGCCTTCAGGCATGCCGCAACTTTCTCCACGCTCTCCAGCCCAGCACTGGTATGGCCTTTGTGCTGATCACGCATCTGGACCCCAATCATCCCAGCATGATGGCCGAGTTATTGGCCAAGGATTCCCCCATCCCCGTACTGACCGCGCAGGAAGGTGTGTTTCTCCAACCGGACCATTTTTATGTCATGCCGCCGGGCGTGTTTGTCTCCATCGAGGGGGGCATCATCCATCTTGTTCCGCCCAACCAGCCACATGGCGCGCGTCTTCCGGTCGATTTCTTTCTCCGCGCGCTCGCCGGCAGTGAGGCCGGGCGCGCCATTGCCGTCATCCTCTCCGGCACCGGCGCCGATGGTAGCGCGGGTGTCCGGGCAATCAAACGACGTGCCGGCCACGTAATCGCCCAGGACCCCTCCGAAGCCCAATTTGCAGGCATGCCAGAAAGCGCGGTCGCCACCGGAAAGGTTGATCAGGTGCTACCCTTGGCAGAGATAGGCCGCGCACTCGCTGCCTGGACGTTGGCGCAGCCTGGATCCGTGCTGCGACCCGACGCTCAGCCCCCGCCAGCGCCTGAACCCACAAACCCAGAAACGGCCGATACTCAGGATAACGAAGACGCAGCGGCGCCGGAATGGGTTGCTGATGTCACTGCATGCCTAGCCGCACTCGCTCCGTATGATTTCAGCGCTTACAAACCCGGCACGCTGGGGCGCTGCATCAGCCGGCGCATGGACCTGACCGGCTGCGCCTCCGCCACCGCTTACATGGACCTGCTGGAGCGGAGCAGCGCCGAGGTGAAGGCACTCATCGACGCCCTTCTAATCAACGTGACGAGCTTCTTTCGGGACCCCGCGGCCTTCGCCGCGCTGCGCGACAAAATCCTCCCCAAAAAGCTAGCACAGCGAGCGGCTGGTGACGCCTTCCGCATCTGGGTGGCTGGGTGCAGCAGTGGTGAGGAAGCCTATAGCATCGCTATGACAATCGATGCGGTGATCGGCGCGAGCGGCAAGCGCATTCCTATCCAGATTTTCGCCTCGGATGCCGATGCTTCGGCCGTTAACACCGCACGCGAAGGGTTCTATGGCAAGCAGATTGAAGCGGATATTCCCGCTGACATGCTCGATCGGTATTTCGCCTGGGATGATGGCGGCTGGCGCGTCAGCCCGGCCTTGCGAAGCATGGTGGTCTTCAGCACCCACAATCTCCTCCGCGACGTGCCTTTTCCAAGCCTGGATCTCGTCTCCTGCCGCAACGTGCTGATCTATCTGCTGCCAGAGGCGCAGCGCCATCTGCTGGGCCTGTTCCACTTCGCCCTCAAGGCCGACGGCGTGCTGTTTCTGGGCAGCGCTGAGACGGCGCGCGCCTTCGAGGAAGGCTTCAGGCCCCTCTCTAAATCTAAGAGCTTCTATCAGCGGCAAGAAGCCCCCCGGATCACCGGCAGGCTGCCCGACGTTTTCAAAGGCTGGAACCCTGCCGGGCATTGGCACTCATCCCGTCAGCCGCTTGGCCCGATCGCGGCGAGGCTGCTTGAAGCCACGCCTCAATTCCAGCCCGACGCCACCAGGGCCGCAGCAGAAGCCGACCCCACAGCCCGGCGTGGCATCGCTGATATCGCGCGCCTCACCGCAACGCGCGCCTTCGCCCCCGCCAGCGTGCTCACGAATGCCGCCGGGGACGTGTTGTTCAGCATGGGGCCGCGCAGCCCCTTCCTCGGGCTTCCCTCAGGCGAACCGACGAACAATGTGATCGAGATGGTGGTTGCGGGCCTGCGCCGCGAACTATCCGATGTAATGGCCCAGGCGCTGAGTGCCATGAGCGTCGTGACCCTCAACGATCTCTCGGTGCCTGGCGATGCGATCGGCCGGGGGGTGACACTGCGGCTGGAACCTGTGCGCCATGGCAGCGAAACGCTGCTGCTGATCTCCTTCCAGGAGATGGATCTGGCCCAACCCCAGCCATCGTCCACCCCGCCCACAGAGGCGGAGCTATCCGCCATCGGCAAGCTGCAGCGTGAGAATCGCGCGCTCGTGCAGGAGTTGGCGAGCGTCAACCGGGAGGTGATGAACACACGAGAGCAGGGCCGCCTCGTCAGCGAGCAGGCGATGTCGGTCAATGAGGAGTTTCAGTCCATCAATGAGGAGTTGGCCACCTCCAAGGAGGAACTGCAAAGCCTCAACGAGGAACTGACCGCACTGAACAGCCAGTTGCAGGAAACCCTCAGCCGCCAGCGTCAGACCGCGGAGGATCTGCAAAACATCCTGGATGGTTCCTCGATCGCCACCCTCTTCCTCGACAGCCAGCTCAAAATCCGCCTGTTCACGCCCAGCGCGCAGAGCCTTTTCAACTTCATCGCCAATGATGTGGGCCGCCCGCTGGCCGATCTCGCCGCACTCGTCGTGGACCCCGATCTCCTGGCGGATGCGGGCACCGTGCTGAACATGCTCCAACCTATGGGGCGCGAAGTGGCGGGGCCTGCAGGCAAATGGTTCATGCGCCGAATCCGCCCCTACATGGACACCCAGAAGCAGTTGAGCGGCGTGATCATCACCTTCGCCGATATATCCGAGATGAGAGCGGCGAGCGACGCGCTGAAAGCAGCGCGTGTTCACTCCGACCAGATCGTGCAGGCCACACGCCAGCCCCTGGTGGTTCTGGACGGGCAACTGGTCATCCTAGACGCTAATGAGGCCTTCCTTCGCCTCTTTGCGACGGAGATCGAGGCAGACGCGGCAAGCCCCACAGCCGATGCGGATGGCAACGAAGCCAGGTTGAAAGTGGGGCATGATGCCCTTGAGGCCCTGCTGACCGGCCTGCCCCGGCTCAAGGCTTTCCTCAGCGCGACTGACGCGGGAGCAGGGCCCAGTATGGAAGTGTCCACTGAAGCGCTGTTGCCTGGCGGCTGGCGCAGCCTGACGCTGACGGCCTGTCGCATCGACAAGAACTTAAGTCATAATCGCGAGACCCTTCTCTGTATCGAGGATGTCACCGTTCGCGATCAGGTCGCCGCAGGGCTCGATGCAGCGCGTGCAAAGGCTGAGCATGCCAACCGCGGCAAGTCGCGCTTCCTGGCGGCTGCCAGCCACGATCTGCGCCAACCCCTGCAAAGCATGAGCATGCTGCTGGGCGTTCTCGCCGCAAAGACTGACCAAAATGACGTCCTGAAGGTCATCACACGGCTTGACACCACCGTTGGGGCGATGTCGGGCATTCTGGATGCCCTGCTCGACATCAATCAGCTTGAAGTGGGGCAGGTGCGCGTATCCCTTTTGGATTTCTCAATGGACGCGCTGCTGGCCAGTCTTGACGAAGAATTCGGGAGGAGCGCGCGTGCCATTGGGCTGGACTGGCGGGTCGTGCCCTGTCACGCCGTGGTGCGCAGCGATATGCGGCTGCTGCGGCAGGTTTTGCGCAACTTTATCTCCAACGCGCTGAAATACACCCGCAGAGGGCGCATTCTGGTCGGGTGCCGGCGGATGCCAGACCATATCCGCATCGAGGTGTGGGACAACGGGATCGGCATCCCGCCGAACCAACAGCGCCTGATTTTCGAAGAGTTCCACCAGATCGACAATCCCGCGCGGGAGGGCGGCCGGGGGCTGGGCCTTGGGCTGGCCATCACGCGACGTCTGGCCAATCTTCTGCAGCACCCGCTATCCGTGCGCTCGGTTGATGGCAAGGGCTCCGTGTTCGCGATCGAGGTGCCGATTTCGCGCGGTGAGCAGCCACACCCGCCCTCAACGATGGACGGGCCGGAAGGCGCGCCGTTGATCCTCGTCGTTGATAATGACACGAATGTGGGTGAGGCCGTGAGCATGCTTCTGCAAGAAGCAGGTCACCTCGTCATGTTGGCCAATGACGGCGAACAGGCGATCCAGATGGCGGCCTACCATCCACCATCGCTCATCATCGCGGACCAAAACCTGCCTCGTGGGATCACGGGCATCGAAGTGGTGGAACGTGTTCGGCAGGCCCACCGCGGAAGGGCGAGCGGATTTCTCCCTGCCATCATTCTCACCGGGGATACCTCCGCCCAGACACTGCGTGACATCAAAAGCCGGCAACTGGACCATGCGCCCAAGCCGGTCGGGGCCGAAGATCTGCTGCAAAGGGTCAAGCGGCTGATGCCCGAGCCCTATGTGTGGGACCCCAGCGCGATCTCGCCAGGCGGACGGCTGGGCAACATCTTCATCGTAGATGACGATACCGAGGTGCGCACCAACACTGCCTCCTGGCTGGACAGCCTAGGCTGGACCGTCGAGGCCTACCCTTCAGCCGAAGCGTTTCTGGCCAGCGACCATCCCGCCCGGCACGGCTGCGTTTTGATCGACGCAGTGATGCAGGGCATGGACGGCATATCTCTCCTGGAGAAGTTGCGGCCACACGCAAGCAGGCTCGCTTCCATCGTCATCACCGGGAACTTCGAAGCGCGCCTCGCCATCGCTGCCATTACGGCGGGGGCCAAGGATTTCATTGAAAAGCCCATTGAGCGGGGGCACCTGCTGGCCAGCATTCAGCGCGCCATGACCACGATCGACGATCTGGCTGGAGAAGCCCTCGCGCAGGCCGGGGTACAGGACAGGCTGCGCAAACTGACACAGCGCCAGCGCGAGATTCTGGAGCGCGTCGTTGGCGGCCAATCCAGCAAGGTTATCGCGGCGGGGCTGAAGATCAGCACACGCACCGTCGAGAACCACCGCGCAGCCATCATGTTCAGGCTCGGCGTGCGCTCGCTGCCGGAGTTGATCCGCATGGTGATCTCGGCGCGTTCCTCGGGGGGCTCCACACCAGATAGGTGAAGCCGTGGTTGCGCCGGTTCAGGGCCGCAGGGATCGCTGGGCGGCCAGCGAAGCAAGGCCTGCCTCCTGCGCAGCCAGTACCGCTTGCATGATCCGCCGCTCCTCCATCCGGCTAGCGTCATGTGCGGCGCCATCAGCGATCGGTAGCAGCGTGACGATAACCAGAACGGGCAAGCTGCCCATCCCCCACAGGGCCTGCCAGGCATGCGTTGCGCGGGTGCGAAGCCCATCGCCCACGGGCTGCCCGCCCAGCCAGGCGCCGGCAGCGACCAAGCCTCCCTGTTCCGCGGATTGTCGCCCTTGCCACTGCATTGAAGGCGTTCGTACTGCGAAGATGAACGCTTCATCATCCGCCTCACCCAGTGCGCGGCGCCGGCTCGTTGCCACTTTCGTCCATGTGCCGCCCGGTTCGAATGTAACGAGGCGAGCGTTGACGAGATAATCACCGCAACGCAAAGCCATGCCCTGGGTTTGGCAGCCTGCCGGGGCAGTCAGAGCCACCGCCTCCTCTGCCGGGCGAGACGCACCGGTCTCAAGCCCTGCGGCGATGAGCGGGCCGATGCTGGCCAGCCCCAATGTGAGCCCCGCTGCGAGAACCAAGCGCGAAAGCCCTCGCCCATGGATCCGGGGGATCGGGTGGAGTGGTACGGCCGCCGCCAAGCTGGCCTGCCCCGCTCCATCCTGGCGGAATGGCAGCCCCGCCAGCGTCAACAGGACGAGTACCAATGAGAAGAAGACCCAACCATAGACCACGTGATCCACGGCGGCCGCCTCCGCACTTCCCAAGTGGTGGCCCAGAAGCACGATGCCAAGAGCCCTGAAACCGTTGGCCACCAGAGGGACCACAAAGGCCAGCACCATGACCAGTACACGCCGTCCGGGGCTGCGGAACATGACCAGCGCGTAGAGCGCACCAAAGGCCAGGGAGGCGATGAGGAAACGCAGCCCGGCGCAAGCCTCCGCCACGAGGAAGGCACCTGCGGGGATCTCGATCAACAGCCCGTCCACATGGTGCGTGATGTCCAGGGCGCGCAGGCCAAGGACGATCATCCACAGCGTGACGTCCTGCAACCACGGTGTGGCAAATTCACCGAAAGGCACCAGGAAAACGAGGTAGGCGAGCGGTGCTGCCATGGCGGCGCAGACGCGCCAGCCCAGCACCGCCAACGCCAACACCCAAATCAGTCCGAGTGCCGCGAACTGCCGCCCTTCCATGACGCCCAGCCGCTCCATCACCAACCACACCATCGCCCCGGCCAGCGCCAGAATCGCGACAAGGGGGATCGGCGTGGGGGCAACACCCGCCAAGCCTTCCTGGCGTGTCCAGGCGAGCCACCCGGCCACCGGCAGAACCAACCAGCAATGGTTGTAAGCGCTGGAGCGGTCCCAGGTGCGGACGGCGGCCAGGACCTCGGTTGTGAACATGATCCCCATGGCCACCAGCGCCATGCCAAGCACGCCGAGGGCTGGCAGCCAGGGGCGCCATTGTCCCACGGCGATGGGTACTGTGCGGCCAAGAAGGTCTGACCGCGCGCTCATGCCATGATGTCCTGGCGCACGGCTTCAGGCCGCATCACCGCATCCAGCCTGCGCAGCGTCGAGCGCCAATCATGGCCGGCGATCACCGCTTCACGCGCGGCTTGGCCCAATCCCGCATGCTGCCCGTTGAGGATCTTCTGGATGCATCCGGCCATATCCGCCGCGCCCTCAGCCACCAGAAGGTCACGGCCCGGGCGCGCCCTGACGCCCTCGAAGGCCTCCGGTGACGCAACGACGGGGCGCGCCATCGCCATCGCCTCCAGCACCTTGTTTTGAATACCGCGCGCGATGCGCAGCGGCGCCACCGCCACGGCCGCGTAAGCGATGTAGGGACGGGTATCAGGGACACTGCCGGAGACCAAGATATCGGGCAGCGCGGCCAGGGCCAGAACGGCCGCCGTGGGGTTGGCGCCCACAATATGAAATCTTGGGCCATGGGCCACCAATCGGGGCATCACCTCTCGCGCGAACCATGTCACGGCGTCAATGTTGGGCCGGTAATCCATGGTGCCGGTAAAGACGATCGCTGGCGGACCGCCTGCATAGGGATTGGCACTGGGCAATTCCGGGTCAAACCGTGCGAGTTCCACGCCATTGTCCACATGGTCCACCCTGCCTTTGCATTCGGGGGCAAGGGCCTTGAATCTTGAAGCCTCCTCGTTGGAAACAAACAGCGTGCGGTCGAACTTTGCCGCCATGCGGCGCTCATAGGCCAGCAGCGTTCGCGCCTCTCGCGCCCAGACTTGGCGCATCGGTGCACGTGCATCGGCGGCGTAGGCGCGCCATTTCTCGGAATCCACATCCACCATATCGAGCACGCAGCGCGGCCCGAGCGGGCCGGCCGCATACGGCGCCATGGCCGAGGAATAGACGAACACCGCATCATAACGCCGCGCGGCGAGGCCCGCCTGCGCCCAGGCGTAAAGCCTGGGCTCGTGGAACCAGCCCAGGCTGAGCGGCAGGCCCGGGCGCCATCGCAACAGGGCGCGCGCTGCGGCCGCACGCCGCGTTCCGGTGAGGTATGCCTCGACCACGCTACAGGTCCGGCGCAGCGTGGGGATGTGATCGAGGTCGGCCGGGTCATCCACAAGGCAACCCAGTTCGACATCATAGCTGCCGGCGAGGTGTTCCAGCATGTGCCAGGCGCGAATTTTATCGCCTTTGTCGGGCGGGTACGGAATGCGATGACAGAGGAAAAGCAGGCGCTCGCGCATCAGCCGAGCCCGCGCACGATCGATGGGCCAAGGATATTGGCCAACGGCAGAGGCATGCGCCGCCAGGCCGCGATCATCAACCTGTATTTCGGGTTGGATGGGTTGTTTTCCGGCAGCTGTGCGCCAGGACGCAGCTGGTAGCAGTAATGCAGGGGCGCGGCCTCGAACCCCCAGTTGCGCTTGAAATCGAAGGCACCAGTACCGGCCTTGCTGCGGCCGAAATCGAACAGGCGCGCGCCGCGTTCGCCGCCGGCGCGGCGCATCACCTCCCAGTAGAGGAAATCATTGGCGGCCAGGCCACGCGCCTCGCGTGTGCCGCCGCCATAATAGGGCAGCACCTCTTCGCGAAAATGGAAGTTCAGAACAGCGGCGACGGGACGTTCTTCATGCAGGACGGTGGTCACGTCATGCGCGCCGGGGAAGGCCTCACCCAGCAGGCGGAAATACTTTGCCGAGAAAACCGGCGTTCCGAGCGCATGCACCATCTCGGCATAGACGCGGTGCAACTGTGCCGTATCCCCGTGGGATACGCTGCGCAGCCCGTTCTGGATGCCCTTGCGTACCATGGCGCGCTGCTTGCGCGGGATGGCCTTCATGTCTGCGTCCGAATCGCCACTTATCGAGCGGCGGAACGTGTAATGCAGAGCAGGGCGTTCGGCCCAGCCAGGATCGGGTGCGTCCAGGCGGCGGAATTCGAGACACGGCACGCCGGTTTTGCGCATCAGATCCTTGGCGTGCTGTTCCAGTGCCGCGGCCGCCTCGTGAGTGGCGGCGACGGGGCCGCCGTAGACGCAGAAAGGCGTGGAGATCAGCGCGTCTCCAAACAGGCGCGTGCGCATGCGCGCGAGCGGAAGCACGCCTGTGATGGCGCCGTCCTGCTCGGCGTAGACGTAATGGGTGGTGTGCCCGAAAGCCTGTTCGAGCACCCGCCGCCAGGGTGCCAAGTGGAAGAAGGTAGCGACAGGGCTGGCCTGGACGAAAGCGTCCCAGGCGGGCGCAGCTGCGTCCTTCAACTCGCGGATGTGTAGGGGCATGACCTACTCGGCCATCACACGCTGGCCGGCGACGCCCAAGGGCTGCGCCAGTTCGGCCGCAAAAACCCGGTCCATCCGGTCCCAGGCAAAATCCTTCAGCAGCCGGTCGATGCGCGTTTCCATGCTCCACAACCTCGCGTAGTGGCGAAGGCGCGAAAGGCGACGCGCGTGCCAGACATGCGGCTGCCCAGGGTCCAGCTCCCAGGGGTGAAAGTAGAAGATGCCTGCCCCGCGCTCATTCACCCGCTTCATCCCGGCACGAAACAGGCGGTAAGGTGCTAGGCGGAACCAGCCCCCACCCGAGCAGGGAAGGTTCTGGCCCATCCAGGTGATCGTTGTCAGCGGCAGTTCGTGAACACCGTCCCGATAAGGGCGATGCGGAAGCCGCGGGGCACCTGGCGCCCCATAGAGATCATGCCGGACAGGATAGATCGAGGAGGAATAGCGATAACCCTCCTCGGCCAGAATCACATGGGCCCAGGGGGTCGAAGGGCTTATAGAGAAGGTTGGCGCGCGATAGCCCTGCACGGCTACCCCGCTGCAGTCTTCCAAGGTCTCGCGGGCACGGCGGATATCGGCGCGAAACGCGGTCGGGCCGATTTGGTCCACCCGCTCGTGGCCATAGCCGTGGCTGGCCAGTTCATGGCCTGCCTCCACAATCCGGCGAATCAGCACGGGATAGCGCTCGGCCACCCACCCCAGGGTGAAGAAGGTGCCGAGCACGCCGGCTTGCGCGAAATGGGCGAGCACGCGGTCGGTGTTGGCTTCAACCCGGCAGGCCAGGAAATCCCACTCGTCGCGAGGGATTGCGTCGCTGAAGCCTTGAACCTGGAACCAGTCTTCCACATCCACGGTGAGCGCATTGGGCTGTCGAGTAGTCATGTACGATTGCCCTCGCCATGAACCAGAAGTTCGGCCATGCCGTGGAAAACGCGCTCGCGGCGCCGGCTCGCGCGTTCCAGATCCTCGATGCGATCCTGCAGGTCGCGCAGCAGGGCGTGGGTTTCGCCCCCGGCTTGGCTGGAGAGCGCGGGGGCCGCGCCGCTGCTGAGATCGTCCTCCAACTCGCAGGCGGTCGCGTCCACCATCGCCCCGGTCAGAGTGGCTGCGTGTTCCAGCGCACCACTTAACAATACCCTGGAGCACAGGCGGTTGATGCGTCGTGGGATGCCACCGCTGTGGCGAAAGACGAGCCCGAACGCCGGCTCCTCCCAGAGCGGGAAATTGACCCAGCCGACCGCGCGCATGCGATGTTCGATATAGGAGCGTGTCTCTTCACCGGAGAGGGCACCCAGATGGTAGCAGGCCAACACGCGCTGGCGCAGCTGATCGAGATCGGGGCTTGCGAGTGTGCGGCGCAGCTGGGGCTGGCCTAGGAGGATGGTCTGCATGGGCGCGCGGCCTCCCTCCATCACGTTGGAGAGCATGCGCAGTTCCTCCAGCGCGACATGCGGCAGGGCCTGTGCTTCATCGACGATCAGCAGGAAGCGCCGCGCGCCGGCGCGCAGCACGTGCGTGATGCTGAGCAGGACAGCGGCTTTTGTGCCCTCTGGATTGGCGCCAAATGCCTGGGCGACGAGTCGCAGCAGATCATCGGCGCCGACCTGCGTGGTGTTGATACGCGCCACTGCGAAGCCCTGGGGATCGAGCTCGCCGCAGAGGCGTTCTATCAGGGTGGTCTTGCCTGCGCCCACCTCCCCCGTGACGACGACGAAACCCTCCTGCTGGGTAATCCCGAACATCAGATGGGCATAGGCGCGCGAATGGACCGTGCTTGGGTAGAACAGCCGCGCATCAGGGGTCATCTGAAACGGGTGCTCTCGAAAGCCATAGTATTCGTTGAGCATGGGCGCCCTCCGTCAGGTTGTACTGGCGCCCATTGCCTCACCCGGCAGTGATTGCCGGGCTGGATCAGCGCTTAGAAGGTTTGTCTCAGGCCAAGCAGGACGATGTTCTGTGTTGCCCGTCCGCTTCGCGTGGCATCGGCACGACTTGTTGTGCCGATCTGTACGGTGCCGCTGAGGCGCTCCTGTAACTGATGCGCTACAGTGAAGCTGCCGCTCACGATGTCGCCCTTGCCGTTCAGCGAAGTGTCGAACTCGCCGTACTGCACGAATGCGATGCCGTTGGTGCGAGCGCTGAAAGCATGCAGCCAAGAGAAGCTGCCTGACATGCCGCGCTGTGCATTCCGGCTGGTCCCTGGTGCGAGGGA
>Ga0105048_10012342_pt1 | contig 13409 bp, 10 predicted proteins | sample MAT05_FD_78382 | JGI IMG/M metagenome (GOLD analysis project Ga0105048, IMG submission 78382) | Freshwater microbial communities from Lake Fryxell liftoff mats and glacier meltwater in Antarctica - MAT-05 | ecosystem: Environmental > Aquatic > Freshwater > Ice > Liftoff microbial mat | place...
CCAAGCTCCGCCTCGACATGCGCACCGAAATCAAGAAGCTCCACCACAAGCTCAAGACCACGATCGTCTACGTCACCCACGACCAGATCGAGGCGCTCACCCTCGCCGACCGCGTCGCGGTGATGCACGCCGGCGTCATCCAGCAGCTCGCCCCGCCGAAGGAGATCTACCGCCGGCCGGTCAACCGCTTCGTCGCCGGCTTCGTCGGCTCGCCGTCGATGAACTTCGTCGAGGGCACGCTCGCGGGCGACGCCGGCAGCCCGGCGCTCCGGCTCCCGGGCGGCCCTTTGTGCAAAGCGTTTGTACAACCGTTGTGCATCGCGGATACACAATGCACAACGGATCTACGCCATGCGGCCCTGCAAAAAGAGGCGATCGGGCGCTGGCCTGTCGTGTGCAATACCCCCCCCCTGCGGCACACCCTTTCCCCCAAAGAGGTTCCATGTTGCAGAGCAATGTTCACTTCCGATCCCCCGTCGCGCTCTCCTTGCTAGCCCTTGGCCTTGCAAGCTCGCTCCTGGCCTGCTCCCCCGATCGCGTCGCGTCGAACGACGGCGACGGCGGGGCCGGCGGTGGGAGTGGCAGCGGAGGCGCGGTGACCGTGGCAGGTACGGGCGGGGGTGACCCCGGAGGCACGCTCGCCGATCTCCCCGCGCCGCTGCTCCCGGCAGCTATGCTGTCGTATGCCGTGAAGTTGCCCGCGAGCTTCCAGACGAAGCTGGTCGATTCCTTCGACAATACGCCCGCGGATAACCCCACCACCGACGCCGGCGCAACGCTGGGACGGGTGCTGTTCTACGACCGGCGTTTGAGCGCCAATGGCACGATCGCCTGCGCGAGCTGCCACCAGCAATCGAATGGGTTCTCCGACGGCCGGAAGAAGTCCGTCGGCTTCGACGGTCAGGAGACGGCGCGGCACTCGATGCCCGTCGTCGATACGCGGTTCTACCGGCGCAACAAGTTCTTCTGGGACGAGCGGGCGTCGTCGCTCGAGGAGCAGGTCCTGGGGCCGATCCAGAGCGACGTCGAGATGGGGATGAAGCTCGACGCGCTGGTGAGCCGACTTTCGGAGACTGACTATTACTCTCCGCTGTTCAAGGCGGCCTTCGGCGACGAGGCGGTCACCAGCGATCGCATCGCCAGGGCGCTGGCGCAGTTTCTTCGCGCCATCGTCTCGTATCAGTCCCGCTGGGACGCCGCGATGGCCCAGGGGAGCAGCATCATCGGCGATTTGCCCGGGTTCTCCGCGGAGGAGAACCGCGGTAAGCAGATCTTCTTCGGCCAGCACGACAAGAGCACTCGCGGCCTGTGCGGCACGTGCCATTTGATGGTGAACGAGCTGGCTTTTGCGCCGCCGGGCGCGCCGCCGCTGCCGCCCGACCCCAACGCTGCTGTCTTCTACATGGGGGCGCCCGCGAACAACGGGTTGATTGACGACGTCGATCAGGGCATTGGCGCGATCACCGGCGATCCGGCTGCCAATGGCAAGTTCAAATCACCCTCGCTCCGCAATGTGGCGCTGCGGGCACCATACATGCACGATGGGCGCTTTGCGACGCTGGAGGAGGTCGTCGAGCACTACAACAGCGGTATCGCGGCCCACCCGAACCTCGATCCGGCGCTGCGTCAGGGGAGCCCGACGACCGGGGCGCCGATGAAGCTCGGGCTCAGCGAGGGCGATAAGGCGGCGTTGGTGGCGTTCATGGGGACGCTCACCGATGCGACGCTGGCCACGGATGCCCGGTTGGCGGATCCGTTCCCGGCGCACTGAGGAGAACGAGGCTCACCCCAGCTGACGTCGCGCCGCGGCGAGGGCGATGGGGAGCACGTCGTCCTGCGCGCCGACACCCGAGCGGCGCGGTGCTCCGGTGATCGAAGCGCGCTCGGGAGGCATGGAGTCGGACGCGGCGCCGGCCTCGGGCAAATCCCAGAGCTCGCGCACCGCCTCGACGTAGTCTTCTGCGCGCGGATCGGACGCGAGGGCGCGCAGGCGCGTCACCGGCCCGTGGAGGAGCTTGTTGGTCGCCGCGTCGATCATGATGGTCAGGGCCTCGCGATCGGCCGCCGGCAGGTGGCGGAGCTTGCCGGCCAGGCTGCGCTCGACCTCGGCCGCGAGCACCGCGCGGGTGCGCGAGCGCAGGCCGACGATGGCCGGCGTCAGCGCTTGCTCCAGCGTCCAGGTCAGGAACGACTTCGCCTCTTGCTGGGCGATCTCTTCGGCGCGCGCGGCCTCGGTGGCGCGGCCCTGGCGTGAATCGGCCACGATCTTCGAGAGATCGTCGACATCGTAGAGGTAGACGTTGTCGAGCTTGTTGACGGCGGGATCGACGTCGCGCGGGACGGCGATGTCGATGAGGAAGAGGCTGCGGCCTTTGCGGGCCTTGCGGGCGCCCTTCACCAGATCGGTGGTGATCACGTAGCGTGGGCTCGAGGTCGAGGAGACGACGATGTCGGCGTCGACGAGGGATCGCTCGAGATCCGACCAGGGGCGGGCCTCGCCGCCGACGTCGGCCGCGAGCGCGGCGGCGCGCTCCGGGCTGCGGTTGACGACGATCAGCCGAGCGCCGGCGCGGACGAGCAGCTTCGACGCGGCCTCGGCCATCTCACCGGCGCCGACGAGGAGCGCCGTGTGGCCTTTGAGCTCGCCGAAGATTTCTCGGGCCAGATCGATCGCCACGCTCGAGACCGAGACCTGGCCTTCGCCGATCGCCGTCTCGGTGCGCACGCGCTTGCCGACGCGCACCGCGCGGTGCATCGCGTTGCCGAGCGTGGCGCCGAGCGTCTTCGTGAGCTTGGCGACGTCGATCGCGTCCTTGAGCTGGCCGAGGATCTGCGGCTCGCCCACCACGAGCGAGTCGAGCGAGGCGGCGACGCGGAAGAGGTGAACGACCGCGTCGTTGCCGTGGGCGCGGAGGAGGTGGCCGTTGACGCCGGCGCCGCCCATCCCGGTGAGCACGGACATGATGGTCTGGGCGGTGTCGCGGAGCTCGGTCGGGCCGGCGTTGCGGCCCTTCGGCGCGGCGTAGACCTCGACTCGATTGCAGGTGGAGAGGACGACGGCCTCGCCCACGGTGGGGTGCGAGGTGATGCGGCCGAGCACCTCGGGCAGCGCGTCGCGGCCGATGGCGAGGCGCTCGCGCACCTCGATCGGCGCGGTCTTGTGGGAGAGTCCGACGACGACGATCACCGCGGCTACCCTCGGGTCCCCGCGCTCACGGTCGTTTGATCGATCTCGCCGCCGCGGCGCGGGCCCTCGTCGGTGGGGCGCACGAGGTAGATTACGAGGACCATCGTGGCGCAGGCGAGGCCGGCGATCGTGCCGTACGCGGCGCGCCGCCCGCGCCAGCCCGCGGCGGCGCGGAGCAGGAGCACGCCGGCGATCAGCAGCCAGGTGGCGTAGCCGAAGATGGTCCGCATCACCTCGTCGGGGCTGCCGACCTCGAGCTTCTGAGCCCAGTAAGTGCCGCTGACGATGCCGAGCGTGAGGAGCGGGAAGCCCGCGACGAGGAAGCGGTGGACGGCGCGATCGAGGACGTCGAGCGGCGGGAGCACCGAGCGCCCGGCGGGGAGCTTCTTCGCTTTGATCCGGCGCTCTTGCACGAGGTAGAGGACCGCGGCGCCGCCGGCCAGGAGGAAGAGCGCCACGCCGAGCAGGTTGGCGAGCACGTGCAGCGTGATGAACACCGGGCTCAGCCGCGGCTCCGGCATCGGCTTGCCGAGGAAGAAGGTACCGAGGAGGAACGCGAGCCCGAGCGGAGCGACGAGCAGCCCGAGGGCCTGAATGCGGAAGCGACGGCGGAGCGTGAGGTACGCGGCGATCGAGAAGAGCGAGGCGATCGAGAGGACGAAATGCACCGAGTGGACCGGGCAAACATGGGCGACGAGGCTGGCGAGCACGACGTAGCCAGCGTGCCCGAGCGCCCCGAGGGCCAGGAGCTGCGGGGCGAGGTGAGCGCGCTTTTCGTCGGTCGGATCGACGATGCCAGTGCCGCGGAGCCGGGCGATCTCCAGATAGAAGAGCACGCTCGCGGCCCCGTAAAAGAGGAGCGCGAGCCCGAACGTCACGGCCGAGAGCGCCTGCGTCATGCGGCTACGGTAGCGCGTTTGCGAGTATGAAACACCAAAGCGCGGGCTCGGTCCGAGGGAGCGCTCTTCAGATGGGCTTCTTGGTGATCAGGCTGAGCAGGAGCTCTTCGTCGTTGCTCGCCTTCGAACCGGGCGTCTTCTTCCGGTGATCTTCCATCGTCGACGTCGGAGCGCCGACGAAGCCCTGGATCACGTCGTAGGCGTTGTCGCCGATGATCATCGAGCTCTCCATCAGCTCGGCCCCGAGCTCGTTGAGGAACGCGCACGATTTGACGCAGCCGAGGAGGTGGTGCGGATCGGCGCTGCCCGTGGCCTCCCGGAGCACGCGCACGGCCTCGATGATGCGGAAGCGACGGCCTTCTCCCTTGATGGAGAGCTCGTCGTTCTTCAGCTCGACTCGGTCGTCACCGAGCCACTCGTCGAGCGCTGCCTGGGGGAAGAAAACGCGATTGCGCATGGTGCCGGCCGCTTATAGCACGCGTGAGAGCGTGTTTAACAAGGTGCTGTCGCGACTCTTGTCAAACACGCTCTGAGTCTTTTCCCAAAAGGGGTTCAGATCGCATCGGGCGGCTCGGGAGGAGCCGGAGGGATCGACTCGCGGGCCAGCGCCGCGCGCTCGCGCAGGCGGCCGGGCAGCTGCCACAGGGTCTCGCAGATGCCCATCATCACGTAGCAGCCGAGCAGCCAGACCAGCACGAAGGCCGGCTTTAGCCTGGCCGAAATGAAGGCGCTCGATCCGGCGATGAAGGCCACGAAGAGCATCGTGCGGAGGTTGGGCTTGATCTCCTTGAACGAGCGGAAGCGGATGGTCGACACCATCAGCCCCGAGAGCAGCAGCGTGACCGCGAGGATCAGCCCGGTGTACTCGTCCCCACCGAGCATCCCGGCGGCGGCGTGGTTCGCCACCACGATCGAGACGAGGATGCCTGCGGCGCCCGGGATCGGGAGGCCGACGATGTACTTCGACGGCTTGGTCGGCTTGCCCTCTTCGCCCATCGAAAGGACGTTGAAGCGCGCCAGGCGGACGGCGCCCATGGCCGTGAAGACGAACGAGACGATCAGGCCCGTGAGCCCGAGGCGGTGCAGCGTCCACTGGTAAACCAGCATCGACGGGGCCACGCCGAAGGAGACGACGTCGGCGAGCGAGTCGATCTGGAGGCCGAAGGCGCTCTGCGTCTTGGTCGCCCGCGCGACGCGGCCGTCGAGCGTGTCGAAGAACATCGCGAAGACGATCAGCAGCGCCGCGCGGTAGTACTGCCCCTCGTCCCCGTGGGCCTCCGCTGCGACCACGATCGCGTCGAAGCCGCAGAAGATCGAGGACAACGTGATCAGGTTCGGGAGCAGGAAGAGCGTCTTCCTGAGATCGAACCGGCGCTTCGTTCGCTTCGCCATCGTGATGGAGCCTCCCGCCAGCGGACGAGGTTAACGCTCTGCGCCAACGCAGCGCAACCTGATCTGTTGGAGAGCCCCGTTACTGCGAAAAGCGGGCGGTGCCTTTTTCGTTCCACACCACGTCGGGGATCGCGGCGGCGGGATCGTAGCGGCAGGCCATCGCGCGGTATTCGAGGCTGGGGGAGGGCGCCTCCCCGGGCTTCGCCGGGGCGCTGACGACGCGGAAGATCCACGAGCGCGCGAGGTCGCCCGTGAGCACGGCGCTGATCTTTTCGTGGGCGGCGCTCGACGCCTCCCAGCCCGCGGCGCACGGGGCCGACGGGGAGCCGTGGACGACGGCGCCCGCCGTCAACAGCGTGATCGGCGCGCTCACGCCGACGGCGTTCTTCGCGGGCGGCTCGCTCACCAGCACCGGGTGGCGCATCCCGCCGAAGAGCACCTCGTCCCGGTTGCTCAAGATCGCCTCGAAACGTAGCCCTTTCGCGCGATCGGCGGCCGAGCAGGGGCGGGGGCGATCCCCGAGATCGTAGAGCGTGGGCAGCGCCTCGGTCGGGCCGAACGTCCCGTCGCTGCGGAACGGCTGAAAGACGGCCCACGCGCGCGGGCGCCGACGATCGGCGGTCAGCGACGTCATCCCGATCGAGGTGCGCGAGCCGTACGTCCAGTCGGCGTGGGAGACCAGCGGCCCGTCGCCGCGCGGCGGGGCGAGCGCCATCGCGCTGAGGTCCCAGCGATCGTGCGCGCGGTGGGCGAGCAGGATCGACGTCACGTCCCCGTTCGTATCGCGCACCAGGGCGACGCCGAGCGGGGAGCCGCCCTCGAGGGTCACATCGCCGCGCACGTCGAGGTGCCCTTCGAGCCCCGCGTCGGGGAACGTCGGCAGATCGATCCGTGCGGCCTTGCCCGCGAGATCGAAGAGGAACGCGGAGAGCGGCGGGCGCGAGGCGTGCGGGTTGAGCACCATGCCCTTCACCGACACGGTGATCAGGCTCGGCGAGAGCGCGCCTTCGGGCGTCACGTCCTTGCGATCGAAGAGGCCGGCGTCGAGGATCTTCCCGCGCCCGGCGCTGCCTTCCATGTAGTTTTCCCAGGCGACCTCGACGTTGCGCATCGACGCGCCCGCCTTCACCGTCCCGTCCTTCTCGACGGGGACAGCCACGCGCGCCGCGGCGTAGCCCTCCATCTGGAACGAGAGCGCCGTGGCGAAGCGGCCGCCCGCGGGGTGGGCGCCGAGGAGCGGGCGCGCGGCGATCGTGGCCTCGCCCTCGCCCGACTCGGGCAGGTTCGCGCTCAGCGCCGCGGCCGCGCCCGTGGCGGGATTGGAGGTGAGCACCGACCACACCGAGCGCCCGCGCATCACCTCGTTCAGCCGCGGCAGGCGCGCGCCGCCGGAGCCGAACACGTGATCGATCCGCGTCCAGCGCGTCGTCGCCGCGAGATCGCAGACGATCGGCGTCAGCACAGCGGGCGTGCTCGACAGTGCAGTGTCGGCGGGACGATCCACGGCGCCGGGCTCGGCCTGCCCGCCCCAGCCCACGCGCGCCACCGTCTCGCCGAAGAGGCAGCCCGCCACCGAGCAGGTGATCGCCGAGCTCCCGCGGTTCATCTCGCGCCCGAGCGACGCGGGCGCCGACTGCTCTTCCCAGGTCGCGCCGCCGTCGGACGACTCCGAAATCCCGACGCTGTCATGCGAGGTGACCGCGACGACGCGGCGGCCGAAGCCCGCCATGATCACGTCGTCGCCGGGCAGCGGCGACTCGTGGAGCACGCGCCCGTCCTCGTCGGTCGTCACGTAGGTGAAGCCGCGGTAGCGGACGACCAGCAGGCCCACGGTCCCGTCTTCGCCCGGATGGATCGTGCTCGTCTCGTCGACCTCGATGAAGTCTTCGACGGCCTCCTCCGGACCTTCGTCGTCGTCGTAGTCGCGCGGCCTTCGCACCAGCTTTTGCCCCGGCGTCTCCAGCGATCGCTGCGAGAACGTCTCCCCCTCGTCGTGGGACACGAAGAGCGTGAGCTTCTCGTCCTTGCCGCGGTGGCCGAGGAAATACGCCGAGTGCCCGTCGAACGAGAACGCGGGCAGGAGCGCGAGCCCGCTGAGCTGCGGCGCCCCGGTGCCCATCGCCACGAGCCTCGGCGCTCCCTCCGGCGTCGCGATCTTCGCGGGCGCGGCCGACGCCGACGGCGCTGCGATCGGGGCGGCCGGCTCGGTCCGGACCAGCAGCGGCGCGGTCGGCTTGCAGCTCGAGGGCTCGCCGCCGCCCTTGCACACGCCGGAGATCAGCGCGCTCCCCTCGGGCGCAACCGCGACGGTGATCTGATCGGTGTCCGGCGTCGTCAGCGCGAGCGGCTCGCCCCACGTCGTCCCGAGGTCGCGGCTCCGGCGCACCGCGGCGGCGATGTCGGAGCCGTCGAGCGAGACGCAGACCGTGTAGATCGTCTTGTTTCGCAGCCCGATCCGGATGCTGCCGCACCCGGCCGACCAGGCGAGCGGCACGAGCTCGAGGCGCCCGTCGAGGCGCCCGCGCGCGAGCTGCCAGAGGTCGCCCTCCGTCTCGGGGCGCACCGCCTCGACGTAGCGATCGCCGTCCATCACCGCGCGGCTGGTCTGCACCGCCCCCGCGGTCGCGCCGCGGCCGACCTCGACGTCGATCGACGCCCCGTGCGTCGGCAGCCCGCGCTTCGATCGCGTGAACGCTCGCGGCGATCCGGCCTCCCAGCGGATCGATTCGAAGATCCCTTGCGCGCCGATCGCGCCGTCGGCCGTGAGCCCGAGGCGGTGCGCGCCGACGAGCGGAGCGCCCGCGGGCGCCCAGGTGCTCCCGCCGTCCTCGCTCGCGAACAGCGCCTCGGGGAAGCCCAGCGCGAGCGCGCGCTGGCCCGCGACCGCGACGTCGAGCAGGCGCGAAGGCGGCTTCGAGGGCGCCGCGCGCCAGCCCGTTGCCTCTTCCCAGCGGAGCAACTGGCCCGCGTACGTCGCCCCCAGCACCGCGCTTCCCGAGGCGGCGACGCGCGCGAACGGCTCCGGCGGCGACACCGTGCGCGTGAAGGTCGAGAGCGCCTCGCCCGCTTCGTAGAGCGCGCCGCTCGTCCCGACGTAGAGCCACGGCCGGGCCTCGCGGCGGATCACGTTCACCAGATCTTCCGGAGCGAGAAACTCCGAGGCCAGGGCCTTCCCCGTGCAGTGCGCGAGCCCGCCTGCGGAGCTCGCGCTCGCCGCCGTCGCGCTGGTCCAGCGCTGCCCGCCCTCGGCCGTGAAGACGCACCCGCCGCCGGGGAGCTCTGTCGCCGCGAGCGCCAGATCGGGCCCAGGCGGGTGGTAATCCCAGCGCGCGGGCGTGACGAACAGCGGCGCCAGCGACTCGGCTGAGGCCGCCGCTTCACGCGGCTTCGGCCGGGCGATCGGCGGCGTCGCGCACGCGCCCTCGACGAGCGCGAGCAGCGCGACGAGCCCCAGCGCAGGGCGCGGGCTCCTCACTCGACCCATCGCGCGATGAACAGGTTCGTCTCGCCCGGGATCGATCCTTGACGGTTCGACGCGAAGACCACGTACTCCCCGTCGGGCGAGAACATCGGGAAGCTGTCGAACCCTTCGTAGAACGTGATCCGCTCGAGCGGCGGCATCCCGGTCGTATTCGGCGGTGCGTCGGGATCAACGACGTAGAGATCGAAGTTCGGCGCCTTGCCCGGCATCGGCGACGCGTCGAGGTTCGAGGCGAAGATCACTCGCCGCGAGTCGTGCAGGAACGAGGGCGCGAAGTTGGCTTTCCCGTTCTTGGTCACCGCGCGCGCGTTCTGCCCTTCGGCCCCGCCGACCATGATCTCCAGCGCCGTGGGCCGCACCAGGTGCTTCGCGAGCAGCGCGCGATAGTCGTCGAGCTCGGCCCCGACCGGCCGGCTCGCTCGCCACACGAGCCGCCCGCCGTCCGGCGAAAAGAACGCGCCCCCGTCGTACCCCGGCGTGCTCGTGATCCGCCGGACCTCGGTGCCATCGGGCCTGGCCGTGTAGAGATCGATGTCCCCGTCGCGCGTGCTGGTGAACACCATCCGCGAGCCGTCGAACGCCATCGTCGTCTCGGCGTCGTAGCCGGGGCTGACGACGAGAGGCCGTCGCTCCGATCCGTCGGGTTTGGCCGAGAAAATGTCGAATTCGTCCAGCGGCCAGGTGTACCCGAGCGAGCGATCAGGCTTCGGTGGGCAGGCCGCGCCCGCGCTGTGCGTCGACGAATAGAGGACGCGATCCCCGCCCGGGTAGAAGAAGAACCCGCACGTCGTCTTCCCCTCGCCGCTGGAGATGCGCCTCGTCTCGCCGCTGCCGAGCTCGATCACGAACATCTGATCGCAGGCCGCGCCGTCACGGGTGGACTGGAAGATCAGGCGCTTCCCGTCGGGTGAAAAGTACCCCTCCGCGTTCTCGCCCTGACCGTACGTGAGTTGACGGACCTCGGAGAGATGACGCTCGCGCGGATCGGCCGGGAGGCTCTTCCCGGCGCGGACGCTGAAGGGGATCCACTCCGGCGTCGCGGTGGTGATGGCCGTCGGCATGTACCCGAGCGGCTCTTTCGGCGCGGGCTCGGCGGACGAGCAGGCAAAGAGGAGAGCCGCGAGGGCGAGGAGCGGGGCTACGCGAGGCACGGGGGCAGGGTAGTACGAAAGCGGCCTGGCGTTCAGGTGAGGCGACCGACGCGCCTGGCCGTCCCCTACGCGCGGATCAAGCGCGGCTCTCCGGTCCGGCGTCGCCGCGGCCGTTCACGAATGCGTAGATCGCGCAGAGAAAGAGGCCAACGCTCGGGATCAGCATCGTCGCGTGGTGCCAGTGGACGACGGCCCCCGCCCCCGCGACGGCGCCGACCATGAAGGCGCCGGCGATGGTCCCGAGGAGCGCGACCTTCACCGACGACGGCTTCTCCGGAGAGGGTTGACCGAAGGAGAGCCGCACGTGGACCCGCTCCGACAGCGAGCTGCGCCACCAGCGAAACCAGCGCGCCGACTCGATGCCGAGATCGGTGACGACGCCGGTGAGGTGGGTCGTGCGCACGACCGCGCCCGAGAGCCGCGTGACAAGGCTGTTCTGCATGCCCATCGCGGCGCAGAGGATCGCCGCCTCCGCGTCCTGCAGCTGTGGGTGCGCGGTCGTCGTCAGCCGCGAGATCAGCATGAACATCACCAGCAGCGCGCCCTCGCAGAAGAGCGCGAAGCTGTACGCGTAGGGCACCTTGCGGAAGAAGTCGCTCTCGATGGCCATGCTCGCGGCGAAGGCCCCCGTGAAGAAGGCGATGATCATCGTCAGCGCCGCGACAGCCGCGTTGAGCTGCAGCGCGGCGACATCTTTGGCGAGGCGACCGACGTTGCCGGTGACGTGCGAGGTGAACGAGCCGATCAAGAGGTAGCCCGCCGAGTTGACGAACCCGCCGATGAACGCGAGGTAGCCGGCGACGATGCGGTTCTCTCGATCGGAGCGGGTCAGGCCTTGATGATGAAACATGAGGCAGTGCTGATTACCATGGAGTCACGTTTTCCTCGAATGGCACATCAATCGCCGTGTTTGGGGTATCGCCATTATTCGCTGACAAACAGCGGCCTCTGACCCGTCTGAAGCACAGATTGTGCTCGACCCGGTATTGAGCCTGGACGGAGAACGCAGTAAGGTCCACCCCAACTCATGGGGGGGAGGATTGGATGCCGAAGCATCTCTTGCTCGTCGATGATGAGCCGAGAAATCTCGCATTACTCGAAGCCTTCCTGGCGCCCCTCGGTCATGAGGTGACCAGGGCAGTCGGCGGGCGAGAGGCCGTCCTGGCGATCGAACGACGGCCGCCCGACCTCATTTTGCTCGACGTCCTGATGCCCGATCTCGACGGTATCGACGTCCTCACTCATGTGCGCGCGCTCGCGCCGCCAACGTACATTCCTGTCATCCTCGTCACGGGGCAGACCGAGCGCGAAGCGCGCCTCCGGGGGCTCGAGGCAGGCGCCGACGAGTTCCTCGAAAAGCCGGTGGATCGGGCGATCCTCCTCGCTCGCGTGAGCACGTTGCTCCGACTCAAGGAGACGAGCGACGAGCTCGTGCGGCGCAATGACGCGCTGGAGCGGCTCCACCGCGAGCAGCGCGAGCTCACCGAGCTCATCGTCCACGACCTCAAGAACCCTGTCACCGTCGTCAACCTCAACCTCGCCTGGATCCGCGGGCGCCTCACGGCTCATCAAGACCTCCAGGAGGCCCTCCAATCCGCGCAGGAAGCGTCGGCGCAGATCCAGAAGATGATGGAAGACCTCCTCCTGGTCGGCCGCCTCGAGCAGAACGACGTGCCTTTGCGCCTGGAGCGGGTCGACGTCGGCGAGCTCCTCGACCGGATCCGACGCGCCCACATCTGCGAAGCGGACACCCGGCACGTGGCCCTGAGCGCGACCTCCGAGCGCGGGTTGAAGACGCTGGTCGAAGACGGGGCGCTCCGCCGGGCGATCGCGCGGGCCAACGAGAAGTTGCAGGCGCAGGACGAAGAGCTCCAGGCGCAGGACGAAGAGCTGCGCGCCCAGTCCGAGGAGCTCACCGCCGGCCAGGCCGAGCTCGAGCTCCGCAACCAGGAGCTCGCGCGGGCTTCGCGCCTCAAGAACGACTTCCTCGCCAGCATGTCCCACGAGCTGCGAACGCCGCTGAACGCGGTGGATGGACGTGCAGATGCCGGGGATGGACGGCCTCGCCGCGACCGCGCTGCTGAAGGCGGATCCGGAGACCTGCCGCATCCCGGTCATCGCCGTCACCGCGCACGCCATGCCCGGCGACGAAGGCCGCGCCCTCGCCGCCGGCTGCATCGCCTACATCCCCAAGCCCATCTCCCGCGCCGCGCTTTACGAAGCGCTCGGCGTCGCGATGGGCTCCGGCTGGCGAGGCGAGGGAGAGTGATCACGCGGCACTCCACGCCCGATCACCGCGCCCAAGCTCACCGCCTCGCGTAGATCGGCGCGGAGGGCACGAGCGGCACGAACTCCCGCAGCACCTGCTCGGAGAGGGCCTCGGAGCTCCCGAGAAAGAGCACCGACCACCAGGCCTCTTCCCCGGTCGACCAGCCGACGACCCAGGCGCGGAGAGAGCGCGCGCCCTCCGCCGCGCGCCGCGCGAAGAGCCCGGGGAGCACCCGCTGACGGAGCGCAGTGAACGCGGCCGCGCCGCGGAACATCGAGGTGGTCTTGATCAGGATCGCGTCGATCAGCCGGGCCAGCTCCGCCGGGTCGTGCTCCAGCGTCGCCGCGTACTCCGCCAGGCCGGTCGCCTGCGAGAGCCGGATCCGGTGCTCGATGCGCCGATCGACCATGGCCGGCCGATAAGCGCGAAAATCCACGCCGCTGTCGCGTTCGAGCAGCGCGAAGAGGCTCCGGTGCGCGGCGCTGTCGAGCGCTGGATGGCGGTTCATCTCCCTTACCCCCGCCGGATTCTACTTCGTGGTGCCAACCGCGAGGCCGATCTTTCCGCCCGCCAGCGAAAGCCTTTGACAGACCAGAATCCGGAGCTTATAAAGCGCGCCCTCTCGACGAACCGACGCCTCCGGGCACCGGACTCGGCGAGAGAAATCGAGCAAACGGCGTCAGCGCCGCGGGCTCGAAAGAAAAAAAGAAGCAGTTGACGGTTACCGCGGCCTTGATGTAGAAGGCCGCTCCTCCTCGACGACGGTTCCCGCAGTAGCGGAGCCGGGGCAACATGGTTCGCCATGGTGCCAGTTCGTCAGTGTCAGCCGAGCAGGCTGACGATGACGAATTCGAGTAAAGAGGTTGACGGAATGAAGACGGAGGCGTAAGTCTCCGCCCCCTCCGGAAGAACGAAGCAGGGCGCCGCAAGGTGCCAGCTTCCCAAGCTGGAGCACACGAGTACTGAACGAGCCCTCAGGGTTCTTCAGCTCGGCTCGGTCCTTGAAAACTGGATTGTATGCATATCACGA
>Ga0105048_10012343_pt1 | contig 13407 bp, 18 predicted proteins | sample MAT05_FD_78382 | JGI IMG/M metagenome (GOLD analysis project Ga0105048, IMG submission 78382) | Freshwater microbial communities from Lake Fryxell liftoff mats and glacier meltwater in Antarctica - MAT-05 | ecosystem: Environmental > Aquatic > Freshwater > Ice > Liftoff microbial mat | place...
TCCAGCGATGACGACCTCACCGAGGCGCCCACAACGACGAAAACGTGGAGGAATCGAGTACGGGCTCAGTCAACAAACAGCGGTGCTCAAACAGGGACGGTTCAGTCTTTGTGGTCCGTCTTTCTGGAGCGGTGATCGGGCGGTAACTGGTCATTATCGGGCAGAAGCTGGGGCGCTCCAAGCCCTGTTGACGAGATGGCCTTGATACCCAGCGCAACGGAAGTCGTGTTCGAAACGACAACCAATACTCGCCGTGCGAAATGGCCCAGATTGATGCGACGCATGTTGTTTTCGACTAACGCGCAGTTGACGGCAGAACGGACGTCTACGTTTTGGTCGCGCTTCGGACAATGTGTCTCGGAACCGATGTGTGCCGAAACCCATGCGCGGCGAGAAGCCTCGGGACTTTCGGGCGGGGCGACGAACTACCTAGTTGCAGGCAGGGCAACCTCGCCGGCGCAGCTGATGACCCCGCACGAACAGATGTTGTCGTCTTGACATCCTGCTAGATGTGAAGCTTCACTTTACGTGAAGCACGCTTGACATAATGGAGGGGCGGACATGGAAATAGAACAAGCACGCACGAAGTGGGGGCGCACGAAATTTGGAACTGGTCGCATGCCATCTATGGCTATCGCCGTTCCTCTCGGGTTGATCCTGGGAGCAGCGGGAGGCTGGTTGGCCGTCCTAGCGGGTGTCGTTGAGCAGAATCCGCTACTCGGGTTCATCGTGTTCGCCTCATGCCTCACTCTGCCCGGGGTGTTGCTGGCGTTCGTGCTCGTCGTAGACAGAAAGACACTCGAAGGAGCAACTGAGACTCCCAACGACTCGATCGAATCGGGGTGGTATGACAAGGCGACTTCAGGTTCCTTCACGGACCTTCTGCTGATACTCGGAGTCGCATCGGCCATTCTTTCGTTCATACCGGCAGACTTCCCTGTCGACCTGAAACTTGTCCTTCCGGCAGTCCTCGCAGCGGGCGCCCTGTCTTTCGGCATCCGCTACCTCGTACTGCGATGGAAAGGGTGACGTGAGAAATCTGGTTCGCGAATCGCGACTACGACTGGCGTGGTCGCAACAGCGGCTCGCTGACGAACTGGGTGTGTCACGTCAAACCGTCATCTCTATCGAACGCGGTCGATTCGACCCATCGCTGCCGTTGGCCTTCCGACTCGGAGCGATCTTCGGCACCACGATCGAGGCACTTTTCTTTCCTGATGACTAGCCACAGCACCGCAGCTCCCTGTCGAACGGAGGGCGAGGAGAGTGCTCGGCCAAGAATCGTCTAACGGACCCGCTTGCTCAGCACGTCTTCGAACGGCGCAGACCTAACTATTCGCCTCTCAGTCGATTTCTTGTGACTATGTCAAGCGAACTCGGACCCACCAAGGCAATCTAAGCGGGACCCACTTGGCTGTTGCGGGGTGCCAGGGAAGGTCCGCTGGCAAATTGCGCCCTTTGACATCCTGTGGAGAGCACCCAAGAACGCGAGATTGAAGCAGCATCTCGCCGCACCTCGTGACGAGTCAGACCTTCAGAATATTGGCCTTGTGCTAAAGGCCATGTGAGCGTACCTTTCGTATCACGTGAAAATGACCATCACTCCAGGCTTTGTATGGAGTGCCTTCATCGCTGATCGGGGAGCAATGAAGCGTCTCAAGATAATGACAGCCGCCACAGTTCTGATCGTTTCGGGGGCGCTTGTCTCGCCCCTAGGGACAACCACGGCTGAGGCTTACAACCTGTTCGGATGTCGCCACAACACGGTCAATGTGACCTACAGTTTGGGCGCAACCGCCACTGCGTACAACAGTCCGCTGAGTTCGGCCACCGCGAACTGGACGAATACGACCGATGCAAATCTCTCGCAAACTCCGCCGGCAGCTCGTATCTCCTTCGTCGCCGCGAACTACGGCAACGTCGGCTGGTCAGGTATCGCCAGCGGTTCGTCCACTTGCTCAGGTGAGATCTATGCGACGTCTAGCGCTGTCGGCATTCAGATCAATCGCTATTACACCGACGCCTACACGGCGACACAAAAGCAAGGAGTTATCGGGCATGAGTTCGGACATGCGCTCGGTCTCGCTCACACCGGTGCGACCAGCACTCCCTGCGCTTCTGTCGTGCTCATGAATCCGAGCGACGGCCCCCGAAACAGCTGCGTCGTCTACACCACACGCGCTGATGACCGCAACGGCGTCAACGCCCTGTACTGAGGATCGAGACATGATGAAAAAGACATACGAAATCATCACCGCATCGATTGCGGTCGTTCTGCTAGCAGGTTGTTCAACCGTGGGTGCCACTGCGCCCGCAGGTTCGGGAAGGGCGCCCGGTACAAGCGATGCCGACACCACAACGGAGGGGACGCTTCATGGGTCGATACCGGTCGACTACCTGGCACTGGGCGACCTGCGAACTTCGGCTGATGCGGTGATCCGAGGCACCGCCGTGAAGACCGAAGAGTTCGTGTTCCAGGAAGTCCCGCACACGCGTACGACCTTCAAAGTCACGGAGGTCATCGCGGGTCAACTGGCCGTTGACACCATAATCGTGCGACAAGCCGGTACTGCTCAAACGACCTTCGATGCAGGTGCGCCCGCGTTGCGCGGCTCGCAAGAATATCTGCTGTACGTGGAGCCTTTCGAATTTGTGAAGGGCCAGCCCGAACCAGGCGAATACGTGATCGTCGGGCCGGGCGCTTGGGAGAAGGACACGAAGGGTGCCTACAAGCTGTTCAGGAACGGCGCAACAACCGTCGACGTGGGAAAAATCCCGACGCTTATCCTTCCGACCGAGGTATCAGCGCAACTGAGCGACAAGTAGCGGCGGTCGGCGGTTGCATTCAGGTTCTCATGAGATTGGTTGCGTCCGTAGGGTTGGTGTATCGGGTCCCGGTGGGCGTGTCGCCGTAATCGACGACGGTCACCGCGTGATCCTTCGAGAGAACCGCTAAATCCATCTCGAAAGGAACTACGACGATGACCGTCTCACCCCACGATATCGACCCTGCCCGCTTTCTTCAGGAGCACCTGTCACAGGCGTCCCCGGATCTGCTCCGGGAGATGCTGACCACGTTCATTAACACGCTGCTGTCCGCGGACGCCGACCAGGTCTGCGGCGCCTCCTACGGCACGGTCAGCGATGCCCGCACGAATCGCCGCAACGGGTATCGGCATCGCGACTTCGACACCCGCGCCGGGACGCTCGACGTGGCGATCCCGAAGCTGCGGCAGGGAACCTACTTCCCTGATTGGTTGCTGGAGCGCCGCCGGCGAGCCGAGGCGGCGTTGACGACGGTCGTAGCGACCAGCTGCTACCTCCTCGGCGTCTCGACCCGCCGGATGAACGATCTCGTCCAGTCCCTCGGGATCACGGGCCTGTCGAAATCGCAGGTCTCGGAGATGGCGAAGGACCTCGACGAGCAGGTCGAGCAGTTCCGCAGCCGCCCCCTCGACCAGGGCCCCGACACGTTCGTCGCCGCGGACGCCCTGACCATGAAAGTCAGGGAGGGAGGACGGGTGATCAAGGTCGCCGTGCTCCTGGCGACCGGGGTCAACGCCGAGGGCCACCGCGAGATCTTGGGGCTGCAGGTCACCTCCACCGAGGACGGCGCGGGCTGGCTGGCGTTCTTCCGCGACCTTCTCCCGCGAGGCCTCACCGGGGTGAAGCTTCTCACCTCCGACGCCCACGCGGGCCTTGTCGCCGCGGCCGGCGCGACCCTCCCCGGCGCCGGCTGGCAGCGCTGCCGCACCCACTACGCCGCGAACCTGATGGCCACCACCCCGAAAAGCTCCTGGCCGTGGGTCAAGACACTGCTGCAGACCGTCTTCGACCAGCCCGACAAGGGCGCCGTCCACGCCCAGTTCGACCGGGTCCTCGACGCCCTCGAACACAAGCTCCCACGCTCGTTCGCCCACCTCGAGTCCGCACGCGAGGAGATCCTCGCCTTCACCGTGTTCCCGAAAGAGATCTGGAAGCAAATCTGGTCGAACAACCCCACCGAACGCCTGAACAGGGAGATCCGCCGCCGCACCGACGTCGTCGGAATCTTCCCCAACCGAGACAGCATCATCCGCCTCGTCGGCGCCGTCCTCGCCGAACAACACGACGAATGGATCGAGCAACGCCGCTACCTCGGCCTCGACGCCCTCGCCCGCGCCCGGCGCGTCGGCGAGCCCACCCCCGACCCCGAGAAGATCCCCGAACCCGACTACCACGCCCTCACCGCATAACAACAAATCGAAGGATCACACCAAACTCAGATACACCACGCAAAAGGACTTGACCTCGACACAGGCTCTCGGCGCATACGCCATCGCCTTGCCCGACGGCTACCCGGTCGTGGAGACCGACCAAGCGAATCCGCCAAAACGGCGGTCACCGAGACAGCCCCGGCAAGGCATCGTTGGTTGTTCGAGCCTGCCGAATGGTGAGCAGTCGCTATCGGATGGAAGCGATCTCGATGTGAATTGTCTGGTCGAGTTGCCGGTTCGCTGTGTGGAGGTGGTTTTGCACGGCCAAGTAAACAGCACCCCCGATTTCTCCGGTGGATTGGGTGTGGTCGATTCCTATCCGGATTTTGATGGCCGTGGCTGTGGCGGCAATGGGGCCGTCGACTATCGATGTGGCTGCGGTTTTCTCAAGGGCCCGTGACGCGAGGGTGACCAGAGTCGGGTGTGCCGAGTAGAGGGCGGTGACCCCGGGCACGGTCTTGACCACATCGGCGATGCCGTGGGTATCGAGTTTGGTGTCAGTGGTCACAATCGGCCTCGTGTGAGTTCGGGGCCCTGTTAGGGCCGATAAATGTCATGGACCGTCACGTCAATAGCGGTCACATTCAACTCGGTCTGGTTCGACATCGCTAGAGAGATGGCTTCTTGTAACTGGGTTGCAGTTTTCGGGATCTGTTGACCCCAGAAAACGGATGCGTCGACGCGGATCCGGATCGGCGCGCCTGGGGTAGTGATATCCCCATCGAGTGTGCAGCGGCCGACTAGGAGGCCGTGGACGGTGTCGCCTGCTGCGCGGATGAGGCCACGGATGGCACCTTCAGTAGTAGTGATCACTGCACGTGGTGATGGGTGGGCGACGGGGATGCTTCGTCCGGCGTGAAAGTCGAGACTGATCGCGTTCAAGATGCGCTCGACCCAGCCGTCGCCGGGTGGGGATTCGTCGTCCGCTTCGGCATCGAGGAGTAACGCCGAAGCGGCACGGACCCGTCGAAGGGATGTCAGAGCGATCTGGCACGCTGCAGAAGAGTCGATGTCCGGGTTGGGAGGGGTCATGCCGACATCGAGATAGTCGCTGAGCTGGTCGAGGGTGTAGCCGTCAAGGCGCGAATCGTCGTGCTCGGGAGCGGTCGGCGGGTCCACTGGTGGAGTCATTCCCATCCCTCCATTTCCTTGGTGACGATTCGTCGTGCCCGAGCGAGCAGGCCGCGGACGGTAGAGCTGGGTAGCGCCAGGGATTCCGCGATCTGGTCGTAGCTGTATCCGCCGATTTCTTTCAGGGTCCAGCATTGCCGTTGCCGCTCAGGAAGTGCTGACAGCACTTGCCCGAGCGCATTCTCGCGCGATCGCCTGACGCTGATATTTTCTGGGAAGGTCGCGGTCGGGCTTTCAATCTCGTGTTGGTCGATGTCGTCGTGATATCGCCTGGCGCGTATCCTGTCCACGCTTTTGTGGGAGACGATGCGCATCAGCCAACTGCGTAGCGTCGCAGCGTCGCGCAGGTCGGAAAGACGCTTCCACGCGTCGATGAAGGTGTCTTGTACGACGTCGTCGACCTCATCGGTGCTGCCGAGGAGTTTCCTCGCATAGGCGCGCATCACCGGGCCGTGACGACGGACGATCACAGCGAACGCCTGACTGTCGCCGTCCGCGGCGCGGCCGACGAGAGTGCGGTCATCGGCTTGCAGAAGTGGTACCGGATCCTGCTGAGGGACGATCACCCCAACCTCTCTCCCTGCTCGCTTCCCGGCAAACGTGACAATCCCGCCACTAGTCGCGACGTAACAGTGAGTATCACACATCGCCGGAGGCGTCGAGCGAGAGAGAAACGATGCCCTCAGTTCTTTTTTGGGCGCGCACGTGACGAATCGGCGAGGACGAACGACTTAGTAGTGACCGCCTGTGGTCACCCCCGTTCTGGGGACATTCAATTTCAAGGAGTGCCGCTTCATGTCAAATGTCACCCCCACTACTGCCAAGTCCGCCAGCGCATCTTCTTCGGCGGAACCCACTCTGGCCGCGTCGCTGGGTAAGACCACCATCGACGATGCCGTCGTAGCGAAGGTCGCCGGCATCGCCGCGGGTGCTGTTCCCGGCGTGCACGCTCTCGGTGGCGGCGCGGCCCGCGCGATCGGTGCGATTCGCGGTGCGTTGAACCAGCAGGACCGCTCTCAGGGAATCAGTGTGGAGGTTGGAGAGACCCAGGTCGCAGCCGATGTGTCCATCGTCGCTGAGTACCCCGTCCCGCTTCAGCAGGTCGCTGACAACGTCCGATCCGCGGTCATCGACGCGATCGAATCGCTGGTGGGCATGCAGGTCACCGAGGTCAACGTGACCATCAACGATGTGTACATCCCGTCCGACGACGACGACAACAAGGAAGAGGCGCGGGTTCAGTGACCGCAACCAAGACCGGAATCTGGATCGGGGCAGTTCTGGCGCTGACCTGGATCGGGTTCAACTTCGGTGCCTTCGTCTTCGTCGCAGTCGCAATGGGGATCGGAGCGTTAGTAGGGCGGATAGCTGACGGCAAGCTCGACCCGAGTTCTCTCGTGGATGCCGTAAGAGGCAAGCGTTACTCGTCATGAGTTCCGTGCTGACCGCTGACGCGGCCGGCCCGGGACGCACCCGGATCACTCCCCGCGCATTGAATCGTGTCGTGTCGGCGATCACCTCCGAAGAGCTCGGTGTCGAATCCCGCAAAGTCGGCGTCGACCTCGCCGACGACAGCGGAGCACTGACCCTCACTGTGCGCGCCCCCATCCGGATCGTGTCGCTGGCCCGGATCATGAACGACCCCGGCGCGGTCACTCGCGCCGGCGGGACATTGGTCGAGCGTGCCGGTAAAGCGCAGGAGAACATTCGAACTCGGGTGCGCGATCTGACCGGATCCAACATCTCACGCATCGTGCTTCGTCTCACGAACGCGGACATCCAGGAAGAGAGGAGAGTCAGATGAGCACACAGTCGGTGTATTCGCGGATCAAACACCGCGAGACTACCTCCCCTCGCGCGACGCTCGCGATTACCCTCGCGTTCATCATCATTGTGCTGATCGCCTACGCGGTGACCGAGACGATCCTCAGCCTGGTCGAGCAGCCCCCGCTGCTGGCGAATCCCGAGGGCATGGGCACCGCCCTGGTGAATGTGCCGACGTATCTTGCCGGGGTGATGATCGCGGTGGGGATCATCGGTGCAATGATCGGTCTGATCCTGATGATCGCCGCAGTCAAACCCGGTCGACGTGCCCGGCACGTGCTCGACTCCGACCGGGTCGCGGTCGTGGTCGATGACGAAGTGATCGGCTCCGCACTGGCCCGACACGCCTCCTACCAGGGGAACATCGATCCGGACAACGCCCGCGTCAGCGTCACCCGTCGCGGCGCCGTGGTGCGGCTCACCCCGGCATCAGGGACTTCCATCGCTGTTCCAGCGGTGAATCAAGTGGTCACTGAACAGCTGGACGGATATGGGCTGCGCCCCACGCTTCGCTCCAAGGTCGTCGTCGATGAACGAGGGAAGGTCGGAGCATGACCAACACCAACCGCGGCCTGAACCGGCTGTTCATCTTCATCGTCGGCTTGATCGTGTTCATCCTCGGGATTGCTACGGCGTCGACACACGTCATTCCGGCCATTCGAACCGGCTGGGAAGGCACCGCCCCGACCGTGCAGCAGAACATCCACGAGGTGCACGCCTCCGCAATGCTTGCCCCGGGCGTGAGCTGGATCACCATCGGTGTCATCGCCGTGCTGGCGATCCTGACAATCCTGCTCGTGGCGTTCATCGTCAAACAGGGCCACGGTCGCACCAGCCGGCTGATACGCGATGACCGGACTGATCACGGTGTCACCGTAATCGACTCCACCGTCGCCGAAGAAGCACTCCGGGGTGTTCTCAACAATCGTCCGGAACTGGTATCCGCCCACGTGTCTACGTTCGACGTGAAAGGCGCCCCAACGTTGAAGGTCTCCGTCACCGCACTCCGCGGGGTATCCCCGAAAGAGATCACCACCACAGTGGAAAGTGCCGTCCGCGCACTCGACGCCCTGCTCGGGAGAGAGATCCCCACCTACCTGCATATCAGCGGCGGGTTCCGGGCACGCACCAACTCCGCCACTCGACTCCAGTAACTTTCCTGGCCGCACACACTTCTTGTACGAATCACGACGCGAGAAATTTCATTTTCATTCCACAATGGAGGAGGACCCATGAGCGGTCGCAACACAGTCGTTAGAAGCATGCACGATATCGGACTTGCCGCATGGTTCGGCGGATCTTTAATGGGTGCCGTCGCACTCAACGGTGCGACAGCGGAGGCGCAGGCACCCGGCGAACGGCTCCGGCTTGCGTCGCTCGGCTGGGCCAAATGGGCGCCAGTACAGGTGGCCGCGCTTCTCGCCCACGGCATCGGCGGCATCGGGCTCATCCGAGCCAACAAAACGCGCCTCGCTTCGCAAGACGAAGGCCGAACCAACACGACCTGGAAAATCATCGTGACCGTCGTCGCTGGTGCGACTACTGCGTACTCCGCAATTCTCGGCCAGACGATGAACAACCATCAAGGCGAACCGACCGACGGGGTCACGGAGCCCGCGCAGGGTGCCTCCGACCGTCTCGCGTCTGCCCAGCGACAGCAGCGCATCCTGCAATGGGCCACCCCCGCGCTCACACTCGTGATGATTGTGCTGGCCGCGCAGCAAGGGGAGCAGCAGCGACCGTTCAAGGGGCTCCTGCAGACAACCCTCAAGAGCTTTCACAAGTAACGGGCAACGGCCAGTCCATCGGTCGAAATTGTCGGTCAGCCGCAGTTCGACGTAGCGGTCGCCCACGAGAAAATCGAGCTCGTCCACCCCGACACAACGCCCACGAAGTAAACCCAAGCAAGGACATGCCGACTAGCGGGCCACCGCACGTCTGGCCGTCATGCCCACGCCTCCGGCCAGCCACAAGCGGCCGACGCGCAATGTAACGCCCCACTCTCAACCCTCATTCTCCCCGAAAGGTTTCATCCCATGGATTTCCCCGCCGTGCTTCAGAACGGACTAGCGGCAGTGATCGCCTTCGTCCCGTTGGCCTTGCTGTTTCTCCTCATCCTCATCGTCGGCCTCATCGTCGCCAAGGTGCTCTCCAAAGCCTTGGAGAAGCTGCTCGAGAAAGTCGGCTTCGATCGGGTAGTCGAACGCGGCGGGATCAAAAAGGCCCTCGCGAACTCGAAACTGGACCCGTCCGACATCATTGCCAAGATCCTCTATTACACGCTTGTTCTGTTTGTTCTTCAGTTCGCCTTCGGAGTTTTCGGTCCGAACCCGGTCAGTGACCTGCTCGCCGGCATCATCGCATTCCTGCCGAAGATCATCGTCGCGATCTCCATCGTCGTTATTGCCGCAGCCATCGCCGCGGGTGCTAAGGGCCTGATCCAGAACACCCTTGGCGGGCTCTCCTACGGGAACGCCCTGGCCAACATCGCCGCAGTGTTCATCCTGTTCATTGGCATCACCGCAGCGCTGAACCAGATCGAAGTCGCCACCACCGTCACCACACCGATCCTCATCGCCGTCCTCGCCATCATCGCGGGCGTCATCATCGTCGGAGCCGGTGGCGGACTGATCAAGCCGATGCAAGCGCGTTGGGAGGCCTACCTCAGCAAAGCCGAGGAAGAGGCCCCCAAAATCCAGCAGCACGCCAAGAACGCGCCCAGCGCGACGGAACAAGCCAAGCAAGCCCAACAACACATGCAGAACTCCACCAACACGGACACTGGCGCACCCCGGACCAGGTAAGCTCGCCCGCTGGCCCCGCCCACCGGCGGGGCCAGCATCCACCCCCAAACCCAAAGGACCCCGTGTTCCGACTACTCCGCTACCTCCCCGTAGTTCTGCCGATCGTGATGCGCGTCGTACGCAACCGAAAGTCCCGACCCGGCACCCCCACGACCCACCCGAACCAGCGACCCTGACCATCGACATCACGCCCGGCAACAGGTACGGCTACTCGACGACGTCCTCGACTCCTGTTCGAATCGCCCCGGGTCTAGCGGAAGCTTCCCTCGTCGAACCAGTGCACGCACAACAGAGTTGCCAGCTCGCGCGCGTCGGAGGCACAAAATAGGCCGTCAATGTTGACGCATTCGGCCTCGTGAATCCCGAGACGTGACGCGGCCATCGCGTAGTCGTAGCTGCCACCGAAAATCCAGATCGATGCCCAAACGCGATCATCGGCAAGCATTTCGGAGGAATGGGAGCCCGTTGGGCATCCGGTTCGCTGTCCTCCAACCCAGGATGCAGCAGGCGTGACTATGGCCACCTCCGCCAGCCCTCGTTTAGGCCGGCGGCAGCCAGTATTCGCCCAGCCATTCCAGGAATTGCTGGGCTTCGTTCTCCGCGTGCTCGAGGCGGGATTTTCCGCTCCGGGCGAAGAAGTCCTCGAAGCCGGCCAGCTGTTTCACCGATTCATCGGACAGCGGGCGGAACCCCATCGTCCATTCCGGGAATTGACGTGAGGCGATGAACTGCTCGCGCATCTTCTGCACGTTTCGGTGCCGCGGATCGGCGGCGATGGCCTCGAACCGGGCCTGCACGATCTCGTCCGGCCCCTCGACGATCTGGATGAAGCGGCCGCGGTGGTAGAGGAGCGCCCCCGTGATCCCATCACGCTCGTTGTTGGCACGTGAGCGAGTCAACAACACCGCGATGTCCTCATCGGACACCGGTGACGTAGCGGCGCTCAGATAGGCGATCGACAGCAAAGGGGTCCTTTCGAGTCTGGCCCATGACCTGGGGGATGCATCCTCGGTCCTCGGGGTTTCCGGACACCAAACCGGCCCCCTCCCACAGCCTAGGCGGCCCGAGCAAACCGGGCAGGTCGGTGTATGAACCGATGCGCCGCGAGCCTCTCGTTTGCGCCGCACTGCCACGGCAAGTGCGGCTCGCAGAAGTAGACCGGGACACCGGTCGCGGTAGTGAAGTCCTGGTGAGCTGCCATCTCCACTCCTTGGTCCCAGGTCAGGGTCCTTCTCAGACGTCACGGTAGCGCTGCGAACGCGGCGATCGCTGCGGCGTCGACGCTGGCAGACCGCGACCCACCCGGTCCGGGACGAGCGTTGTGATTGGTCAGCGTTCAATGTAATGTCAGCGGATGCTGACTATTGCTTCTCGCGTGAACGTGATGAACCGGTTGGGCCGCGCAATGGCCGATCCGACACGGTCCCGCATTCTGCTTTCCTTGCTCGATGGCCCCGGTTATCCGGGGGCGTTGGCGCGTGAGCTGAACCTGTCGCGGTCAAACGTGTCAAATCACTTGTCCTGTCTGCGGGGCTGCGGGATTGTGGCTGCGGTTCCCGAGGGCCGGTCAACCCGGTATGAGATTGCCGATCCTCACGTGACGAAAGCGCTCGTCGCCTTGGTGGACGTGGTGCTCGCCATCGATGACGATGCCGACTGCGTCGACGAATCGTGCGATGTGGCGCCGTGTTGTGGGACCGGCGAATGAGCGCCCCCGCCACGGGCCGCGTCCAAGGCGTGGGACATAACCGCACGCAGCTTCTCCGTCGACGGATTCGCTGGATAGTCGCGGCGACCATTGCCTATAACGTCGTCGAGGCGATCATCGCAATCTCGGCCGGGACTGCCGCGTCCTCGGCGGCTCTCATCGGGTTCGGCCTGGATTCCATCGTCGAGGTCCTCTCGGCTGCCGCGGTGGCGTGGCAGTTCTCAGCCCCTGATCCTGAGAGACGAGAAAAGACGGCGCTGCGGGTCATCGCTTGGTCGTTCTTCGGTCTCGCCGCCTACGTGACCGTCGATGCAGGACTGTCCCTCTTCGGTGTCCGGGAGCCAGAACATAGCCCGGTCGGCATCGTGTTGGCCGCGGTCAGTCTCCTGGTGATGCCGTTCCTGAGCTTTGCGGAGCGCCGAGCCGGACGAGAGCTGGGCTCAGCGACTGCGATCGCGGACTCGAAGCAGACTCTGATCTGCTCCTATCTGTTCGCGGCCCTGTTGGTCGGGCTGCTTTTGAACACGCTCTTCGGTTGGGCGTGGGCGGACTCGGTCGCAGCTCTCGTGATCGTGGTTTTCGCGATGCGCGAGGGACTCGAGGCGTGGCGCGGCGATGCCTGCAAGGTGCCGATGTCAGGCCTGACCGGGGAACGTGAAATCGAGCACGACAACTGCTGCTGAACGCTCAGGCGGCGTACTGTTGTCGCTTCTGTGCGTGGGCGAGCCGGTAGGAGTCGGTCCCGGGTTCAATGATGGTGCCGTTGAAGCTTAGGCGGTCCACGAGCGCGGCGCAGAGCCGCGGGTCGGTGAAGGTCTTGGTCCAGCCAGAGAAAGACTCGCTGGAGACGATCGCAATAGAGTCGTTCTCATCCCGCTCGGTGAGGACTTGGAAGAGCAATCCGGCCCCGCGGCGATCGAGTTCCAGATAGCCGAGTTCGTCATCCGAGGGAACTCCGCTCCAATATCTTCACCAAGCCGACAGACGACACCGCTCCCCCACACCTGGTTCTCCTGCCGTGTCAGCATCCCATTTCCGATCTGCCAATACAGCTCGATCGGTTCGGTGTCGACCACTCGTTGGGCCCGAAGCTGCGCAGCCTTGACGCGCGCCTTCAGCCCACCGAGAAACTCGGCCGACCCGTCCGGGAGGGCACGAGCAGCAGCGGTCATGTCGTCTGTGCTGTCCGAGCCCTCAGTCATCGCGCTCCGCGCCGACATCGTCGAGCCCGGCCGTCAGTTGGTCAACCGGCCGCGGTGGCAAATGCCGGTACAGGCTGGACCGGGTAATGCCGGACTTCGCCACGATCTCAGACATCGTCAGGCCGGAATCTCGCAAGTGCGCAGCGAAGGCGAGCTTTGTCGGGTCCACGACCGAGGGCCGGCCGATCTGCCGGCCTTTGCTCACCGCGACAGCGCGGGCATGGGCGGCGCGTTCGATCGCATAGGTGCGTTCCATCTGACCGAACAACGCGAGCATCACCACCGCGAGCTGGGACATGGGATCTTCCGGGTTGGCCGAATCGACTCGGATCGGATCAGCCAGGTTCCGAACCCCCACACCCCGCTCCTTCAGCTCGTAGATCATATTCAGAGTGTCGCGCACGGTACGGCCCAGCCGGTCCAGGGTGTGCACGACAATAACGTCTCCCTCACGCGCGTAGTCAAGAGCAGCGGTGAGCCCA
>Ga0105048_10012344_pt1 | contig 13406 bp, 9 predicted proteins | sample MAT05_FD_78382 | JGI IMG/M metagenome (GOLD analysis project Ga0105048, IMG submission 78382) | Freshwater microbial communities from Lake Fryxell liftoff mats and glacier meltwater in Antarctica - MAT-05 | ecosystem: Environmental > Aquatic > Freshwater > Ice > Liftoff microbial mat | place...
AGTCAGTCGGCGAGTGTCCAAAGGAGGCAACTTCATGGAAACAGAGACCACGAGCGGTGCCCCTCAGCCCCCGTCGCGCGAGCATCTTGAGGAGTTGAGACAGCTCCTCAACGGCTATCGGGTGTCGCAAGCGCTCTACGTCGTGGCCACACTCGGCATTGCCGACCTCTTGACGGATGGCCCACGGAGCAGCAACGAGATGGCGCGAGTCACCGGAACGCACGCGCCAGCACTCTACCGAGTACTGCGCTTCCTCGCCGGTGTGGGCCTGTTCAGCGAGGTGGCCATGGACCAATTCGTTCTCACCCCGCTTGGTTCTGGACTCCGTTCCGATTTCCCAGGGTCGATCCGCCCGATGGCGATGTATCTGCTCGGCGAGCACATGTGGCAATCGTGGGGCCAGCTGTCGTACAGCGTCCGGACGGGCGAGCCGGCGTTCCCGCATGTCCACGGCATGGCCCTCTTTGACTACTACGCTCAGCACCCGGAGGCTGCAGCACGCTTCAACGCGAGCATGACGAGCAACACGGCAGCCTCCGGGACCGCCATCACGACTGCCTATGACTTCTCGGGGATCCGACGTCTCGTCGACGTTGGCGGTGGCCATGGCCTGCAGCTTGCGACGGTCTTGCGCGCGCATCCCGCGATGCGCGGCGTGCTGTTTGACCGGCCTGAAGTGGTTGCGGGCGCCATGTCCGTGCTGGAGGAAGCTGGCGTCTCGGAACGGTGCGAGATCGGCCGAGGAGATTGCAGCCGTGACCGGCACCTACGCCCCCGCGCTACGCCGGGTGTTGCGGTCGCTCGCCAGCGTCGGGCTGTTCAGCACGGACAGTCAGGGTCGCTTCGCGCTCACCCCGCTCGGGGCGTCACTCCAGTCCGATGCGCCCGGCGCGGCCCGCTCAACGGTGCTGTTCGCGGCCGGTGGCTGGTGGTGGTCAGCCTGGGGCGAGGTGCTCCACAGCGTGCGGACGGGCGAAACCGGGCTGGAGAAGGCGCTCGGCGTCAGCGAGTACGACTTCCTGGAGCAGCACCCTGACGAGGCGTCGCACTTCAACGCGGCCATGATCGGCTTCCACGGCGACGAGCCGGCAGCCATCGTGGATGCGTACGACTTCTCGGGGTTTCGGAAGGTGATCGATGTCGGCGGCGGGTCCGGGAACCTGCTCGGAACGATCCTCACGGCCAATCCAACCGTCCAGGGCACCCTGTTCGAGCGCCCGCAGGTGGTCCCCGATGCCGAGCGCAACCTCGCGGCGGCCGGCGTTGGAGATCGCTGCGAGATCGTGGGCGGCGACTTCCTAGAGTCGGTCCCTGGTGGCGGGGATCTGTACATCGTGTCTCACTGCATCCACAACTGGGACGAGGAAAGCTGCGTGCGCATCCTGGCGAACTGCCGCCGTGCGATGGCGCCGGGCGGGCGCCTGCTGATCGTGGAGGCCGTCGTCAGCCCCGATGACCAGCCGGACCCGGCGAAGATGCTTGACCTGGCAATGCTGCTGGTTCCTGGCGGCGAGGAGCGCAGCGAGGACGAGTATCGTGCCCTGCTGGAGAAGGCTGGCTTCCGGCTGACCCGGGTGGTCCCGACCCGCACGTCGGCCAGCCTGATCGAAGCGGTCCCAGCCTGACGATGAAGGAGCCTGGGAGGCAGATGCATTGACGCCCCCTCGATTGGATGAGGGCCGCCCGGCTTGCCGGGCGGCCCTCACGCTGTGCTTGAATCCAGAATGTTACGTGGCGGGTACCGACTCCAAGTGCTGCATGCACTGGGCTTCCCGCTTCTCGCAGGCGTCTGTATACAACAATAGCCGCGTCTGCTTGTGCAGCCATCCACAGTTTGTTATGAACCGCCCTCACGCCCCTCACGAGACCTCGGGGAGGTTCAGGCTGGTGTCGGCGTCATAGATTCTCGGCTCACCCGCCTCATGAACTTCCCATTGGAGCAGATCAATGAAGATCGTCGATCTCCGCTGGACCCACGTCGCCGTTCCGCTGCAAGCGCCACTCCGCAGCGCTGACGGTGTCGGGCCGGCCGCACTCCGCCGCACCATCCTCGAAATCGAGACCGACGACGGCCTGATCGGGCTGGGCGAGATCGGCCCGCGCGTGTCGTCCGACCGGCTGAACGCCGCGCGCGGCCTCGTCATCGGCCGGACGCCATATGAGCTTGAGCGGCTGCGGCTGGACATCCACGGCTTCCGCTTTTACCAGATGGAAACGGCGATCCTTGCCAGCGGCGTCGAGATGGCCTGCTTGGACATCCAGGGGAAGGCCGCCGGCCTGCCCGTCTCAGAACTACTCGGTGGGCGACTGCGCGACGCGGTGCCGGCGATCGCCTACATCTACCGGCGGCTCGCGGCTGAGGGCTACCCGGAGATCTCGACCACCGACCAGATTGTCCGTCACGTGCAGGATCTCGTCGCAGAGTCCGGGTACGAAACGATCAAGATGAAGGGCGGCGCGGCCCCGCCCGAGGACGACATTGAGGTTATGCGGGCGCTGCGGGACGCTCTGCCGCGCCACAAGCTACGCCTTGACCCGAACGGCGCGTGGACGGTTGCGACGTCGCTGCGGGTCGCGGCGCAGTTGCGTGATCTGGACATGGAGTGGCTGGAAGACCCCACTTTCGGCCTGGACGGCATGGCCGAGGTCACGGCGCGGTCGTCCATGGCGACGGCCACCAACATGTGCCTGGTGGATTTCCACGAGCTTGGCTCGGCGGTCCGGCGGCGCGCGGTGGACGTGATGCTGCTGGACATCTTCTTCCTGGGCGGCCTCCGGGCCACCCGCGAGATGGCGGTGGCCTGCGGGGCGTTCGGCATCGACATCGGCGTGCACAGCGGCGGGGCCGGCGGGGCTGAGCTTGGCGTGGCAACGGCAGCGATGCTGCACGTCGCCAGCACCCTGCCGACGCTCTGCTGCGCGATGGATTCGATGTACCATCAGTGGCGCGACGACGTGCTGACGGTGCCGTTCGAGTACAAGAACGGTGCGCTGGCCGTGCCGACCGGGCCGGGCCTGGGCGTCGAGATCGACCGTGAGAAACTGGCGCAGTACGCCGAAGCCGCACGCCAGGGTGGCGGGGGTGGCAAAAAGTCCGCTGACCCGAGCCGCCCGGGCTGGTTCCCAACCTACCCGGCGTACTGACGCACAGCACTGATAGGCACTGGTGCGGATGCACTTATGACGGGCACTTGTGAAGGGGAAAGCATCGTGGCGGACCTGCGGACGTATCCAGAAGGCACCCCGTTTCCAGGCACGATTGGCCGGACCGCCAGCCAGTCGTCTGCGGCCTGGCCAGTCGCACCGAAGGCCAGGGAGGGCGCCCCGAACGTCATGTTCATCCTGCTGGACGATGTCGGGTTCGCGCAGTTCGGCAGCTTCGGCGCGGACATCCGCACCCCGACATTCGACCGGCTCGCGGCGGGCGGCCTCCGTTACCGCGACTTCCACACCACGGCCATCTGCTCCCCCACCCGCTCGTGCCTGCTGACCGGCCGGAACCACCACTCGAATGGCGTTGGCATCATCCAGGAGATGGCGACCGGCTTCCCCGGCTACAACGGCAGCGTCCCGCGCGAGAACGGCTTCCTGTCGGAGATGCTGTTGCAGGAGGGGTATGCCACGTTCGCGGTCGGGAAGTGGCACCTGACGCTCGCCAGCGAGTACGCCTCCGGAGCGTCAAAGGCCCGGTGGCCCCTCTCGCGCGGGTTCGAGCGATACTACGGCTTCCTGGGTGGAAAGACGAGCCAGTGGGCGCCCACCCTCGTCCACGACAGCCACTACATCGACCCGCCGAACGCGCTGGACGAGACCTACCACCTGAACGCCGACCTCGCAGATCGGGCCATCGAATTCGTGACCGACCTCCGAACGGTCTCGCCAGAAAAGCCGTTCTTCCTCTACTATTGCCTCGGGGCCGGCCACTCTCCGCACCACGTTGAGCGAGAGTGGATCGAGAAGTACCGCGGGCAGTTCGACAAGGGCTGGGACCGTTGGCGCGAAGAGGTCTACGCCCGTCAGCTTGCGTCGGGCATCATCCCGCGGGGGACGCAGCTTTCGCCGCGACCGGACTGGGTGCCGGCCTGGGACAGCCTCTCCGATGACGAGCAGCGACTATACGCGCGCCAGATGGAGGTGTACGCCGCCTTCCTGGAGCAGACGGACCACCATGTCGGGCGGGTAATCTCCTACCTGGAGGAGATCGGCGAACTCGACAACACGCTGATCTTCCTGACCTCCGACAACGGCGCAAGCTCCGAGGGCGGGCCGTACGGCTCGTTCAATGAGAACTTCTTCGCCAACCGGCTGGAGCCGACCGTGGAGGAGAACCTCGCGCACCTGGACGATTGGGGCAGCGTCCGCTCGTTCCCGAACTACTCCTGGGGCTGGGCCTGGGCTGGCAATACCCCCCTCAAGCGCTGGAAGCGGTACCTGCACCAGGGCGGCATGAGCGACGCGCTCATCGTGCACTGGCCAAAGGGCATCCAGGCACACGGCGAAGTGCGCGGCCAGTACGCCCACGTCGTGGATATCGTGCCGACCGTGCTGGAATCGCTCGGGCTGGACACCCCTGCCAGCCTCAACGGCGTTGCCCAGAAGCCCATTGAGGGTGTCAGCTTCGCGCACACGTTCGCGGAAGCGGCCGCGCCGACGCGGAAGTCGGTCCAGTACTACGAGATGATCGGCTCTCGGGCTATCTGGAAGGACGGCTGGAAGGCGGTGGCCGAGCAGGAACAGGGGCAGATGCTGACCGAGGCGATGCTGGACGCCCAGCAATGGGAGCTGTACCACGTGGCCGAGGACTTTTCGGAGGGTGTGAACCTCGCGGAGCAGCGCCCGGAGAAGTTGCAAGAGTTGATTGATCTCTGGTGGGCTGAGGCCGAGAAGTACAACGTCCTGCCGCTCGACTCACGGATGCAGGCGCGTATGGCAGAGCCGAAGCCGCTGGCGTCCCGCCCGTCCGGCCGCTACGTCTACTATCCTGGCGGTGCCCCGAGCTTCGAGTACACCGCCGTCAACGTCAAGAACCGCTCCCACACGATCACGGCGCACGTCGAGATCTCCGAGGGCGGTGCCGATGGCGTCCTGCTGGCGCACGGCTCCTGGTTCGCCGGCTACTCGCTGTACGTCCAAGATGGCCGCCTGCACTACGTTCACAACTACCTGGGCCTTGACGAGTACCGCGTCAGCGCTGACAGGCCGCTGCCGACTGGGTCGTCGGCCCTGCAATTTCGCTTCCGGAAGACTGGCGAACACCAGGGCATCGGGACGCTCTTCGTGAACGGCGAGCAGGTCGCCGAGGGCGTGATCCCGCGCACGATCCCTGGTGTCATCGAGACATCCGGTGAAGGGCTCTGCTGCGGCTTCGACAGCGGCCTGCCGGTGACGGCGGCGTACCAGTCACCGTTCCGCTTCACCGGCACGATCAGTCGGGTCGTGGTGGAGGTGGCCGGCGTCGAAGAGGTTGACACGGAGACCCAGGTGCGCGCCGCGTTCACGGAGCAGTAGCCAGGCGGCGCGGGGCAGGATGCATGCGGCACCCTGCCCTGGCCGATGCACTCTGGGCGGCGTGGCTCGTGGGGCTAGAGACGGTGCCGGTGTGCGTGCGCCACGATCAACTCGCCGTTCAGGCCCATACCCTCGAACGCCGCCACGAAGACTGCAAGGTCGCCGGTGTCAGACGGGCGCTGCCAGCGGCCTGTCGGCCAGGCATCAAGCTTTGCCCGTGCGGAGGGCCCGCCTGGCTCACCCGGTGGGTCGCCCGCATGGCGGTGAAGGACGCCCTGCATCCCCTCCCAGACATTGCCGGGGTAGAGCGCGGTAATCGCGATCAGATCGTCGGCGAACAGCCGGGCGGAGGTCCGCGTCAGGTGATTGACGGCCGCTTTCGACGCACCGTAGGCCGCTTCGAGCGGTGCGACGTTGTCGGCGGCCGGTGAACTGACGTTCAGGATGGCGCCGCGCCGCCCGGTCGCTGGATCAGGCTCCTGACCGCGCATCTGCCGTACAGCCGCCTGAACGCCAATCAGCACGCTGCCGACGTTGACACGGAACACCTCTTCCCAGTCCGCAAGACTCGTATCGAGCAGCGGGGCGATGTGCATCCTGGCGGCGTTGTTGACCAGTAGATCGACGCGCCCATACTCGGCTGCCACGGCCGAGACAGCCTGCTGCACTTCGGTTGGGTCGGTTACGTCGAGGTGCCGTCCGTGTACCGCCCTGCCGTCGGAGCGTAACTCAGCGGCGAGTGCGTCGGCCCTGGCCCGGTCGCGGCTGGTGACGATGACGGCAGCCCCGGCAGCGGCGAGGCGGTCGGCGATGCCACGGCCGACCCCACCGGCCGCCCCGGTGACGATCGCGACCTTCCCGCGCAACCGTGAAGCTCGGGCCTCGGTTACGGTCGCTTCAAGCGACACGCATCACGCTCCTTCATGCCGTGGCGATCGATAGCGGCGGTGCGCCACTGTGCCCCCGCTGTCGCATGCATGAGCGGGGGCACAGTGGCAGGAGTGGGGCGAAGCTATCCGTCGAGCCAGACCCCCCGCATCGACATGTTCGCTTCACCGTCGCTGGAGAAGCCCTGGACCCGCTTCCGCATCACATAGAACTCTGGGTTCGGGGCGAGCGGAATCACGAACGACTCGTCCTGAATGTACTCGATAAGCTTCTTGTACTTCGGCTTGCGTTCGTTCGTGTCATAGGACGATTCGGCGTCCTCCATCAACTTGCGATACTCGGGGGTGTCGAACTTCGTCATGCCCGTGCCTGCATGCCACGCTGCCGCGCCGCGGAACATCGTGCTTGGGTCCAGATTGGCACGTCCATAGGCATGCGTGGCCATCTGGAAGTCACCGCCGAGGTGCCGCGGGTCAAAGACGGCCGGCTCCACATCCTCGATCTTGACTCTGACGCCGATCTTCTCCAGATCCGCCGCGACGATCTGTGCGAGTTGGGCCAACTCCTTCTGACGGGCGGTCGCCGTCATGCAGGTGATCTCCAGCCCATTCGGGTATCCGGCCTTGGCGACCAACTCCTTCGCCTTTTCGAGGTTGAAGGTGTACGCCTTGTCAAGCTCTGAGAAGTGCGCCCATGAGTGTGCCGGGAACGGCTGCGATGTGGGGACGGACAGGCCGGCCAGGACCGTCCGCACGAAGCGCTCGCGGTCAACGGCCCAATTGACCGCCTGCCGCAACAGCTTGTTGTCGAATGGCGGCTTCTGGGACTGTAGCAGGAGGTCGTACATGACGCGGACCGGCGTCTGGAACACCTTGATGTTCGGGTTGTCCTTCAGGCGGGCCACTTCCTGGGTGGGGAGGCGCGCGACAATGTCAACAGCGCCCGCTTCGAGGCTGGCGGCCATCGCCGACGCATCGCCGAAACTCTTGATCTCGATCTCGTCGAGGTGTGGGAGATCCTTGTCCCAGAAGTTTGCGTTCTTCTTCAGGACCGACCGCTCGCCGGGCTGCCAGTCGGTCCAGACAAATGGCCCGGTCCCGATGAGCTTCTTCTTCCAGTCCGTGTCGTTGATGACATCCTTGTCAACTACGAACTGCCGCGCGAGCAGGTCGAAGGCACCGGGGAACGGGCTGTTGAAGCGCCAGATGGCCGTATACTTATCCGAAGCCTCGGTCCTGGTGACGAGATCGGCCTGGGGGCGGAATAGTGCACCGACCTTCGGATCCTTTGCCCGCTCAACCGAGAAGTTGAGGTCGTCGGCGGTAAACTCCCGTCCGGTGGAGAACTTGACGCCTTGCCGCAACTTGATGGTGAGCGACTTGCCGTCCTGCCCAAGCTGCCACGACTCAGCGAGGCTGGGGAGGGACTTGATCTCGTTGTCATAACGGATCGGCGTATCCCAGATCTGCTCAAGGAACGGGAAGGTCGTCGGGTGCTGGATGAACGGCTCAAAGTTGCTGGTGTCGCCAACATGGCCGACGATCAGCTTGCCGCCCTTCTTGACCGCCCCAGCAGCAGCGGGCTTGGCGGCCTCGGCCGGCTTCGCGGACGCAGCGGGAGCCTGGGTCGCGGCGGGGGCTGCGGGCTTCGCTGCCTCGGTGGGCTTGGCTGCAGTCGCCGCGCCACCGCTCTCGCCCGGCTTGATCGCCGCTGCGACGGGCTGGGTTGCCGTGGGCGCAGCGGGCTTGGCGGCCTCGGCCGGCTTGGCCGGTTCGGCGGGCTTCGCAGGGGCGGCCGGTGCCGGGCCGGGGCCGCACGCCCCCAGTAACGAGGCGGCGACTCCGCCCAACGACAGTTGGATGACGGCGCGACGGGAGAGACGACGGTGTCTTACCAGTTCCATGGGAACGCTCCTCACCTCAGGCGGCGTTGATTCGACGTGGATCGAGCGCCTGCCGGAGCGCATCCGACAGGTAGTTGAGGCCAACCAGCAGCGCAGCCAGGGCAACACCGGGGAAGATGCCGAACCACGGCGCCTGGCGGAGATAGGCACGGCTGTCGTTCAGCATGCTGCCCCACGACGGGTCCGGCGCCTGCTGGCCGAGTCCGATGAACGACAGCGCGGCCTCCAGCAGCACCGCGAACCCCATCGACAGGCTCAACTGCACCAGGATCGGCGCGAGGCAGTTCGGGAAGAGGTGCATGGCGATGATGCGGGTGTCGCGCGCCCCAACGCAACGCGATGCCAGCACGTAGTCCCGTTCGCGCTCCCGCAGGACACAGGCACGCGTCAACCGGGAAAACTCGGGGATGTTGACGATAGCGAGGGCGATGGCGGCGTTGATGGCACCCGGTCCGAGGACGGTCACCACCGCGATGCCGGTCAGGATGCCGGGGAACGCCAGTAGGGCGTCCCAGAGCCGCATGATCACGGCGTCGATCCAGCCGCCGAAAAAGCCGGCCATCAGGCCAGTTGGGATGCCGACGCCAGCGCCGATCACGACCGCGACGATACCGACGAGCAGCGAGACGCGCGAACCCCAGATGATGCGGCTGAAGATGTCCCGGCCAAGCTCGTCGGTGCCAAGCAAGAACTGTGCGTTCGGCGGCTGCAGCTCGAGCCGGTCGTGCTGGACGTTCGGATGGTACGGCGCCAGCAGGGGGGCCAGGACGGCCACCAACACCAGCATGAGCAGGATGCCCAGCCCGAACGCGCCCATCGGGTTGCGGAGGGTAAGCACCATCGAGAGGCCTAGCGGATTGCGCGGGCGCTTCCAGGTAGCGCGTGCCCGGTTCACGAACGACGGTGCGGCGACCGATGCGGGCGCGGTCATGTCGGCCATCAGCGACCCACTCCGCGCGACAGTCTGATCCGAGGATCGAGCAGGCCATACGTGAGGTCCGTGAGCAGGTTGACAACGACGAACGAGAGCACAAGCAGCAAGAGCACCCCCTGTACGGTGGTGTAGTCGCGGTTGCCGATGCTCTGGAGCACGAGCCGACCGACACCCGGCCAGGCAAAGACTGATTCGACGACGATGGCGCCGCCGAGCAGCCGTCCGAACTGGATGCCAAGGACCGTCGCAATCGGTACCAGTGCGCTCCTAAGCACGTGGCGACGCACGATCGTCCATTCGCGAAGACCCTTGGCACGAGCCGTCCGTACGAAGTCCTCGTGCATGACCTCCAGCATTGACGACTTGACGAACCTGGAGAGCACCGCCGACTGGTTGAGTGCGAGCGTCACCGCCGGCAGCAGCAGGAATTTCCAGGCCGTGCCGGGGTCGTTCGAGAAGTCGCCGCGCCCGCTCGGCGGCAGCCAGCCGAGGAACAGCCCGAACAGCAGAATCATCAAGATGCCGAGCCAGAAGTTTGGGACGGCGATGGCGACGGCGTTGAACGACGAGATCAGCCAGTCCGCCGGCGAGCGGTCGCGCACGGCGGCGATGACTCCCGTCGGGATTGACACCAGCAAGGCCAGGATGAGCCCCGCCGCCGCAAGCTCAAGGGTGGCCGGGATCCGCTGGGCGATCTGTTCGGCCACGGGTAGTTTGTTGGTGTACGACCGCCCGAGATCGCCCCGCAGGATGCGCCCGAGCCATTGCGCATACTGCACGGGCAGCGGCTGGTTGAGGCCAAGCTCCTCGCGGATCGCAGCGATGGTGTCGGGTCGGGCGTCAGACCCGGCAATGGTGATGGCCGGATCACCCGGCACGAGATGCAGCACCAGGAAGACGACGATGGTCGAGAGAAAGATGACCGGGATCGCTTGCAGCAGCCGCCGAAGCGTGAATGCCAACATCGACTGTGCTCCTCAGCGGCCCGCGTGCAGTTCGATGTCGGCAAGTTCTTCGTAGATAGTCGCGATGGCCGCCGAATCCCATCGCCCACGCCCCTTGGCGCGCGCCGCCGAACGTAGCTGCTGGACCACCGCCGCCACCGGCACCGCCGCCCCGACTTCGTCGGCAAGCTCCAGAGCGAGGCGGGTGTCCTTGTGAAGCAGGTCGAGCGCGAAGTGGGCGGGCTGAAAGGCGCGGGTCAGAACCGTCGGCTTGATCGTCGCGTCGATGGAGCCGTTCTTGGCGTTGCTCAGGCCGAAGACGGTCAACATCGTGTCGGTGCTGATGCCGGCTTTCGCCCCAAGCACCATAGCTTCGAGGGTGGCGGCCATCACCACGCCGGCGAGCATGTTGTTGACGACCTTCATTGACGCGCCGGCCCCGTTCGGGCCGCAGTGCACGATGTCGATGGCCAGCGTCTCGAAGACGGGTCGGCACGCTTCGAGATCCTCGGCCGCCCCGCCGACCATCAGCCCGAGGGTGCCCTGTTCAGCCTGCGGTACGGACCGCATCATGCACGCGTCCAGCACGCGGACGCCGCGCTTGCGTCCCTCTTCGGCCAGATGCAGGCTGACCTTCGGATGGACGGTGCTGAAGTCGGCGTACAGCATCCCTTCGCGCGCGGAACTGAAGACACCGTCCTCGCCTAGCACCACGCCCTCGACATCCGGCCCGTCCGGCACCACCGTGATCACGAGGTCGGCGTGCATGGCGACCTCAGCCGGGCGGCTGCACGCCCGCGCGCCATCCGCGACAAGGGGTTCCATGGCGGCCGGGTTGATGTCGTAGACGGCCACCTCATAGCGGCCTGACTGCAGGATGCGCCGAGCGATCCGGCTGCCCATGTTACCGAGACCGATCACACCAACGTGCTTCACGAGGGTTCTCCCAGACAGGTAGTGACGGCCTGCCGCCTGAATACTGCCGTCCATGCCGTGTCACCCACGCGGCGGACACGGATATACGACTGCCCAGGCGGACAAGACGTCTCAAGGTTCGCGGCGTTGCTGTTGTCAGCGCTTCACTGCGCGGCTAGATAGACTGTCGTGGCCCACTGGTGTGGGTCTGTCAGGCAAACATCATGCGTAGACGGGTTCACCCCGACGACGCATGATGTTTGCCCAGGTTCGATGCAGGTGCTGGGTCGATCCGGCGGCAGTATATCGGCACCCTCGAATACCGTCAACGTTCGGATGCACACCGCTGTATGGTGTGGTGTTGATGACGTGGCGTGACAGCCACCGGCTGCCAGAAACGACCGTGTTGATCTGACGGCTTTCAGCCACCAGCCTTCACCTGGATACTCCTCGAAACACCAGGCCCGCATGGTCGGGCGGAGTGCGGTGTTTGCGAGCAATGGGAATGGCCCAGCCACCGTGGCTGGGCCATCTTGGTGCGGGTCAATGCCGATCAACTGGACCGGCGATTGTGTCTACGTCGCGGCGACGATCTCCGGCTGAGGCATGTGGATCATCTCCCACTTCTCAAACGCGTCTGTAGAGAACAACAACCGCGTCTTTTCGCCAGTCGGGTCCAATGCTAGATTGGCGAACGGGCGGCACGCGGAAACAGTCGCACAGCGTTCTCCCACATGATGGCCCGCTCTTCTTCCGCTGAGAGGTCAGCCTCCTGGTAGTGTCCGAGGACGTAGCCGGGGTCAATGAGCGGGAAGTCGCTGCCGAAGAGGACCCGCTCCTTGCCCGCGATGTCGATGGCCGTGCGGACGGCGCCCCGCCACGGAAACGTCGTCGCGAACTCCAGATAGAGGTTGTCGGCCTGCGCCGCCGCCTCGAACGCCGCCACGTCCGGGCGGCTTGGGCCGGCGTGCGCGATGATGATCGGGAGGGTTGGATGCGCGCGCGCAATCTCGAGGATGGCGCGTGCGTAGTCCGGCCCATCGTTGTGGATCAGCACCGGCTTGCCGTACGGCGAGATGTGGTCGAAGAGGGCGCGGATGTCTTCTGAGCCGGTCGGCCGGCCGGAGAGGCGCGGGTGCAGTTTCACACCTACGAAGCGGTCATTTCGGAAGCAGCGAGCAAGCTCCGCAGCGGCGCCCTCCACGTCGTGTGGGTCGAGGACGACGTAGCCCAGCAGCGACGGCTGCTCCGTGATGGCCCGAGCGACCTCGTCGTTCCCTTCGGCTACGTCGTAGCTCAGGGCCAGTACGGACGACACCACCATCCGCTCGACGTGGTAGCGCCGCAGGCGCGCCGCCGTCTCGGCCGCGCTCAGTTCCGGCAGGCTCATCTTGAAGCGGCCCAGGTGACCGTGCACGTCGAAGACGCGCTCCGGGAGGCGCGGCGGCGAGGCTTTCCGGCCCAGCTCGCCCCCGACAGCACCGCTCGCCCGGAGCAGGCGCAGTGCGTTGCCGCCGAAGATGGCGGTGCGCTCATCATCGGCCAAGTCGGCCAGCCACACGTTGTTGAGCGCGCTCGCCAGCGGCTTCGCCGGCGTGCCGGACCCGAACACGACGCGCTTCACGTCTGCCCGCTTCGCCAGGTGCGCGAGCGCCCCATGCGTGCCGAGCCGATGCGTCTCCGCGTACAGGTGCGGGAACTGCCGCATCGCCTCGACGCAGTCGCCGACCTGGAAGTAGTGGACGCCGAGGGCTACCACCGGTGCACCGAGGTCCGCCGTAGCGACGGCAAGCCGACCAATGCTCCCCCAGCCGCCGGCGACCACGGACACAACGGCTCCGGCGTCCCCGAGTCGGCGGACGATGCGGCGGAAGGCCAACGACTCGACCTCCCAGTCCTGCAGTTCTGGGTAGAAGCGGAACAGGCGCAGGCCGCGCGCGAGGCACCGTTCCACCTCGTCGTCCCCGTCCACCTGCTTCGGATTGACGATGCCGACCGGCAGCAGGCCGGGATGTTCGCGGGCGGCGGCGATGGTCTCGTCGTTACCGGCCACGTGGTCGTAGTAGACGCCGCGCTGCGAGGCGGCGGTCACGGCGGCGATGCCGTACCGCCCCGCCTCTGCGAGCAGCGCGGACAGCGGCTGCGGCCGGCCCCCGTGGGGCGTCCGGCCGAAGCTGCCGTGAAGGTCGATGACATGCACGGGTAGGCCACTCCAGTCCGAGAACGGGGTGCGCTGGCCTCGCATGAGCGGGCGCACGAGATGCCGAGGGCGGCTCGGGTGTCTGTTGCTCTAGGCGGCCGCCATCTCCGACAA
>Ga0105048_10012345_pt1 | contig 13405 bp, 10 predicted proteins | sample MAT05_FD_78382 | JGI IMG/M metagenome (GOLD analysis project Ga0105048, IMG submission 78382) | Freshwater microbial communities from Lake Fryxell liftoff mats and glacier meltwater in Antarctica - MAT-05 | ecosystem: Environmental > Aquatic > Freshwater > Ice > Liftoff microbial mat | place...
GCTTAATTGGCCGATGGTTTTTTTAAGCCACGCGAAGCAAAACTCTTTGAGCTGCAGGACACACGGCTCGGTCGATGCAAAAAAGTCGAAGCGGCTTTCAAAAAGATGTTCGGGGATCGCCATTGCCGGGGATGGATTTTGGTGGCGACTGCCCTGTGCCTCCAGATTAAGAATGTAGGCACGCAACCGATCGTTGAGCTCAGGCGCGGCCGGATGCTGTACTTGCGCAAGTGGTACGGCAAACAACGTAAAAAGATTCGAGTCCACGCTTAGGCTCACCGAAAAAGGGCCGCCATCATCGCGCAAACGCCATCTTTCGGCGCAGTCACTTGCTTGAGATCGGCCAACTTGAGTGGCAGTCGACAGTAACTATCCTCAATCGTAGATAGCTTGCTCTAGAGGTGCTGCTTAGTTTCGGTGTACGTTTGTTCACGCGTCTAAAGGTTATGCCATGAAAATGATCGCTTATACGTTGACACTCGCGGCTTTACTGCTCAGCACCGCGCTGAGCGCTCGCGACTTTGAAGTGGGCCCGAAAGATTCAGCGGGCCTCGTGCAGGCCTTCATTGAGGCCGATGCGCATCCGGGGCCGGACCGAATTTTGCTCGCCTATCGAGGCACTTACGTCTTGACTCAGGCGCACAGCGAGCTGCTTGCACTGCCGCCAATTTCCGATGAATTAAAAGTTTTAGGGCGGGGCAGCGAGATTCGACTGTATTCGCCGCAACCGCTGGGACTACTGCGTGTCGCGCCAAGCGGCAGTTTAGAATTGTTCGATCTGGTGATCGCCGGTTCGAGTCACACCGCGATGATCAACCAAGGCCGTAGCTCGCTCACCCAAGTACGCTTTGAGGATAATTTCTCACGGCATTTAGCCGGGGCAATTGACAACCAAGGTGTTCTCGATTTGCGCGATTGCGCCATCAGCTTCAATACCGCGCAAGCGCGCAGCGTGGTCGGCGGAGTTTTCAACTCGGGCACGCTAACCGCCTCTCACCTGACCATGAGCTCGAACTTGGCCCAGTCCAAATCGAGCAGCGCGCGGGTGGCCGCCGCAATCTTTAACCAAGGTGAAATGCGCATTGAGTTCGCCAAGCTCGATCTCAACGAAGTTATCGGGGCGAATTCGAGCGTGTTCATCAACGGCGCGCGTGGACGCCTAACGATCAATAATTCAGCGATTGAATCGCTTGAAACCCCAGCGTTCGCGGCCCAGCCGGGTGACCAGCCGATCCAACTTAACGATACCTCGGTAAGCGCAGGCGTCGTGAGCCCGATCGCACAATATTGAGGTTTCGGTTAAAGCTCAACTTACACGCCAGCTCTGCTACGTCGCACCTCAATCAGCTGCGCCAAAATGCTAACGGCGATTTCGTGCGGGGTTTCCGCATTGATCTCGAGCCCAACCGGTGACACAAGCGTGAGCGCCAGCGGATCGTCCTCGGGGAGACTCAAACGCACCGTCTGGATGCGTTTGCGGCTCCCCATCATGCCTACAAAGCGCAAAGGTCGCCGAGCAAGCACTTTAAGCGCCGCGATATCAGCTGCAAAGTCGCGGTTCAGTAGCACCGCATAGACATCGCGCTGGGTGTCGAGCGCCACGCCAAGATCGTCACTAAAGCTCGCTCGCGGAAAGCGGCTCGCGTCAAACAGCTCGCGGCGCTCGTCATACAGCACGATGTCGAAATCAAGGTGTTGGGCTAAGTCATACAGTGCGCTGCCGCAGTGGCCAGCGCCGATCACCAGCAGCCGGGGATCGGGTGCAATGCGCTCAGCGTCAAACTCAATCCACTCGCCTGCAGCTAAACGCGCGCTCAAGTCCGCAATGCTTGGCTGATCTTGCGCAGATAAGCGCCGCAACTTGATCTCCATGCTGCCCCCGCAGATGCCGGCTGAACCGAGCTGGCCGCTTAAGTCCACTTTCAGAAGGGTCGATTCAGCGCAACCGCTGCCAGCCAAATCGCGCGCTGCAGCAACTACGCGCGCTTCAGCCAGTCCACCGCCAACGCTAAACGCGCACTCGCTGGCGCTGATCAGCATGCAACTGCCCTGACTGCGCGGCGTGGCACCGCGCGTTGCGATCACCCGCGCGTACACCACGTCCGCGTGCTGTAACCAGCGCGCTAGGGTGTGGATCACCTTCTCGCTCACTGGCGACGGACTTCCTGGATCGCATTAAAGATCGCTTCGGGCGTCAGCGGAGACGGCAACGGCACGCTGCGCGTTTCCCCAAAAGCGCTGATCGCCGCACGCAACGCCTCGCGCACGCTTAGAGCCAGCATCAGCGGCGGCTCACCGACGCCTTTGCTGTGGAAAATGGTCTCGGTTGACGGCGCACGCCGCTGAGTAAACAGCGCCACGCGGAAATCGTGCGGCACTTCGCACACGGTGGGGATTTTGTAGGTGCTTGGCGCGTCAGTCAGCAGTTTGCCGGCGGCGTCGTAGCGCAATTCCTCGCAGGTCAGCCAACCCAGCCCCTGCACAAAGCCGCCTTCGATTTGGCCGCGATCGATCGCCTCATTCAAAGTACGGCCGACGTCGTGCAGCAGGTCGACGCGGGTCAGCTCAAACGCGCCGCTGTAGCCGCACACGCTCACTTCGCTGACCGCGGCGCCAAAAGCAAAGTAGTAGAACGGATGGCCTTGGCCGCGACTGGCATCCCAGTGCAGACCAGGCGTGCGGTAATAGCCGGTCGCCGACAGCGAGATGCGTGCGCTGTAAGCCGCTTTGACAACCTGCACGAACGGAATTCGGCGCGCCGGATCGTCGCGCAAATAGGCATGATCGTCATGAAATTGAACGGCCTCGGGCGCTCCACCGAGCAGCTCAGCCGCCGGCCCGCGCAGACGATTTTGCAGCTCCTCACAGGCCACTTTGACCGCTTGTCCGTTGAGATCCGCGCCGCTGCTCGCAGCCGTGGCTGAGGTGTTGGGCACCTTATCGGTCGCGGTCACCATCAGTTGGATGCGCTCGACGCTAATCCCTAAAGTGCGAGCCGCCACGCTGAGCATTTTGCTGTGCAGCCCTTGGCCCATTTCTGTGCCGCCGTGGTTCAGCTGCACGCTGCCATCGGTGTACACATGCACCAGCGCGCCGGCTTGGTTGTACTCGGTTTTATTAAATGAAATCCCGAACTTGACCGGCGTGATCGCCAGCCCGCGCTTGCGCTGCTTTGAGCTTTTGTTGAACTCAGCAATCTCAAACAGCCGTGCGTTGAAATCGCTGCTGGTTTTGAGCTCTTGCCAAAGCTCCTCGATCACGTTATCGACCACCGGCTGGCCGTAGTGGGTGAGATTGCGCTCACTATCCTGATAAAAGTTCAGCTCGCGCACCGTGTGCGGCGCATGGCCCAGATGGCGCGCCACCCGATCGAGAATCTCCTCGCCAATCAACATGCCCTGCGGGCCGCCAAAACCGCGAAAAGCGGTGTTGGACGCGAGGTGCGTTTTGGCAATCAAGCCGCGCACGCGGATCGCTGGGATGAAGTACGCGTTGTCCACATGCACCATTGCACGCATCAGCACCGGCGGTGATAAATCGCAGCTCCAGCCGCCGTCCGAGACCAGCTCAAGATCCACCGCCAGCAGCTCGCCTGCGTGACTAAACCCCACCTGATAGCGCGCGAAAAACGGATGGCGCTTGCCGGTCAGCTGCATATCGAGCGCGCGATTGAGCTTAATGCGCACGGGCCTGCCGGTTAGCTGTGCAGCCAGCGCTACGATCGCCGCGAAGGTATTCGCCTGCGTTTCCTTGCCACCAAAGCCACCGCCCATGCGCAAACAGCGCACCACCACGCGCGCCGACACGATGCCCAGCACGCGCGCCACGATGATTTGCGTCTCAGTGGGATGCTGGGTTGACGATGACACCCGCACGATGCCTTCTGAATCCACCAGTGCTGCGCTGGCGTGGGTTTCAAGATAAAAATGATCTTGCCCGCCGATATCTACAGTGCCCTTCAGCGTATGTGGTGCCTGCGCGAGCGCCGCCGCCACATCTCCGCGCATCACTTGCACTGGCGGCAGGTGATAGCTGCCCGCGTCAATCGCTGCGCGAATGCTCAATAGCGGCGCAAGTTCGCGATACTCAACCTGCACACAAGCGGCCGCCGCTTGCGCCTGTGCTTCGGTTTCGGCAACCACCCAGGCGACCGCTTGGCCGAAGTACTGCACCTGCGTCGCGGGGATCAGCGGCTCGTCGTGCAAGATCGGGCCGGTATCGTTTTCACCCGGAATATCGCTTGCCGTCAGCACGCGCAGCACGCCGGGCAGCTTGAGCGCCCCGTCAAAATTAATCGCCAAAATCTCGGCGTGCGCGAACGGCGCTTGCACCGGATAAACGCTGAGCGATCCCGCAGGCATTAGCTCCTCGTCGGTGTAAATCGCCCGGCCGGTCACATGGCCGAGCGCGCTTTCGTGCTTCATCGCTCTAACCCATCGATAAACTGTTCAAACAGCCCGCCGCACAGCGCTGCGCGATAAGCAGCGCTGGCGCGGTGATCGCTGAGCGGCGTAAAGCAGTTGCGCAAACAGTCCGCTACTTTGGCAATTGTGATCCCCTCAAGCGTCGCGCCCAGCAGCAGCTTTTCGGCTGCCAGCGCGCGTAACGGCGTTGCCGCGACGCCGCCAAACGCCAGTCGCGCGTGGCTGACGCGGCGCTCGTCGTCCAAACGGATCGCAAAGCATGCGGCCACAATCGAGATATCGTCTGTTTGGCGCTTGGCGATTTTTAGCGAGCGGCTGAACAGATTTGGCAGGCGCGGAATTTCAACCGAAGTGATCAGCTCATCCTCGCGTCGCGCGGTTTTTCGGTAGTCGAGAAAAAATGTATCAGCGCTGACCGAGCGCACACCCTCAATCGATTGAAGCTCGATGCGCGCGTCGAGTGCGAGCAGCACCGGCAGCAAATCACCAATCGGTGAGGCTGAGCCCAGATTCCCGCCGAGCGTAGCGAGATTGCGCACCTGGCGTGCCGCAAACCAGCTAATCATCTGATCGAGCGCCGGGAACACTAAGCTGAGCTCGCGCTCCAAACGGGTCAACGACACGCCCGCGCCGATCCGCACGCGCTCAGGAGTGACTTCCAAACTCTGCAAATTAGCGACCCGATCCAGTGCAATCAGCGTGCGGCTCACGCGTTTGCCATGGCTTAGCGCAACGCCTAAATCGGTCGCACCGGCAATCCATTGCGAATCGACATGCGCTGCCTTGAGCTCAAGCGCTGCACGCACAGTCAGCGGAGAAAAAAACTGCCCCAGTTGCGCCGCCTCGAGCACCAAAGGCTGCGCGGAAGCAGTCGGCGCAGGAATCTCGCGCAGCTGCGTGATCGCTTCGCGAATCGGCCGATAGCCGGTGCAACGACACAAATTTCCCTCAATCGTGTGATCACTGAGCTCGCCTTCATTGAGGCCGACAAACAGGCTCATGACAAACCCTGGCGTGCAATAGCCACACTGCGACCCGGCGCAATCGATCAGCGCTTGCTGCACCGGATGCAGCCGCTGCCCGTCGGCCAAGCCCTCGACCGTACGCACGCTGCGCCCCGGTAAAAACCCCATCGGCAGCAGGCAGCTGTTGATCGCTTGCAAACGCCCGTTCGCGCCCAACAGCGCCACCGTACACGCCCCACAGTCGCCGTCGGCACAGCCTTCTTTGGTGCCGGTCACCCGATTGCGTTTTAACCAGCGCAACAGCGATTCCGTAGGGTCGCAATCGCCGATCGCCTGGGTCTTATCGTTCAACACAAATTCGCTCATAGCCGCAAGATTACCGCCACTGGCCGTCGCTTGCCGCGAGTCAAATGCGGCACACTGAAACATATCTCTCCGAGCAAACTCTAAAGCCCATGTCCGTTGACCCCGTTTTGGCCGATCTGATCTGCCGTATGCCTAAGGCGGAGCTGCATATCCATATTGAAGGCTCGCTCGAACCCGAGCTTATTTTTGCGCTTGCCGAGCGCAATGGCGTGACGCTGGCTTACCCAAGCGTTGAGGCACTGCGGGCGGCCTATGCGTTCAGCGATTTGCAGAGTTTTTTGGATATCTACTACGCCGGTGCGAGCGTGCTGCTGCACGAGCAAGATTTCACCGACATGGCGTGGGCGTATTTTTTGCGCGCGCAGACCGATCAGATTCGCCATGCGGAGCTGTTTTTTGACCCGCAAACGCACACCGCCCGCGGCGTGTCGATCGGGGCGGTGATCTCAGGCTTGCGCCGCGCGTGCGAGCGCGCTGAGCGCGAGTTGGGGATTAAAGGCGAGCTGATCTTGTGTTTTCTAAGGCATTTAAGCGAGGCCGAAGCGATCGACACGCTCGGGCAAGCGCGGCCTTATCGCGCGCACTTTATTGGCGTGGGGCTTGATTCAAGCGAGTTAGGCCACCCGCCTGAAAAGTTCGCCCGTGTGTTTGCAACAGCGCGTGAGATGGGCCTACGCGTGGTCGCGCATGCTGGCGAAGAAGGTCCACCCGCCTATATTTGGAACGCGCTCGACGTGCTGCACGCCGAGCGAATCGACCACGGCGTGCAAGCGCTGCAGGACGATAAATTGGTCGATCGCCTAGTGCGTGAGCAGATCGCACTGACGGTCTGTCCGCTGTCGAACATCAAGCTCTGCGTGTTTAAGTCGCTCAAAGACCACAATCTGCGCGAGCTCCTTGAGCGCGGCGTGCACGTGACGATCAACTCGGACGACCCGGCCTACTTTGGCGGCTATCTCAACCAGAACTTCCTCGAAACCTTTGCCGCACTCGACTTGAACGCCGCCCACGCGCGCAAACTTGCCGAGAACAGTTTCGAAGCGAGCTTCGCTAGCCCTGCTGAAAAAGCTGTCTACTTGCGTGAAGTAGCTCAATTCTTTGGCGATTCGAGCGCCTAGTGCCGCGCGCCCCCTCAAGTGCGAACTAAGTTAATCAGCTTGGGTCATTCATCCCAAGACGGCGTTGAAGACCTACAGTTCTGGCATGATTTTTCGCCTTGATCTGGTCAATGGGTAAGTGATGGATACTCTCGAACGCGCAAAAAACTTGTTCCTCCATGCGCTAGAACATCACAACCGCAATCGATGGCAGGAAGCCGAGTCTCTTTACCGGCAGGCACATGCTTTGGTGCCTGATCGGCTGTCGGTTTCCGGCAATCTGGCGGCGGTACTCGCAGCCCAGGGGCGCTACGCCGAGGCGCGCAAGTTCTGCGACTTGGTCTTATCGATAGAGCCGGACCACATTGACTGCCTGATGGTGCTGGCGTCCTGTACCCGCGAGGAAGGCAATTGGGGGTCGGCACTGCAGCTGCTCCAACGTCTGGCCACCTTGCAGCCCGATCATGTGGAGATCCACAGCAACTTAGGTATCGTGCTCGGCGATTTGAAGCGCAGTGACGAAGCATTGCGAAGCTTCGATCGCGCTCTGACTTTGGATCCTGCCCATGTAGGCGTCCTCGTCAATCGCAGCAAGGAATTGGCAACCGTGGGCCGCTGCAGCGATGCATTCGAGTGCCTAGAGCGCGCCTTGATCATTGATCCCGAATTCGCTCTAGCCCATTCGGGGTTTATCGATCTGGTGAGCAACCATCAGTTCGTGGCCGCCGGCGCCGCGTTCGAAGGGCTGGCAATTCGTGCGATCTCGGCGCCGTGGTGCCGGCCACAGGTGATGGCACAGGTGTTGATTCGGACCTTGTGGCTGGACAGCACATTTCGAGAGTGGACCGGCGCCGCGGCAAGCGTGTGGCCCACTAGAGTGTCCCTCGATGACTTTCCATTGGCGCGAGTATTTTCCAATCGAGTGCTTCTTGCGCTTTTAGGACATGTGCCGATTACGCACGTGCCGCTGGAGCAACTGCTAACCACGCTGCGTTACCGACTCTTTAACGACGCCGTGGGCGGTGATCGCGAGCCTGATGCGCAACGACTGACCTTTCACTGTGCGCTCGCTCAACAGTGCTTCATTAACGAGTACGTCTACGACGAGGACTTAGGCGAAAAAGCCGCCGCGCGTGCGCTGCAAGCTGAGTGCGAGGCGGCGCTGTCGGCAGACAAGCCAATCCCCGTCGCATGGCTGCCGGCCTTGGCCACTTATATCCCTCTGTTGTCGCTGCGTGGCGCGGATCGTCTGCTGAGCAGGCGCTGGCCAGACGACATCAGACTGCTCTGCGAGCAGCAAGTCCGCAATCCGCTGATCGAGCGAAATTGTCGCGCTGAAATCCCGCGTCTTACGAAAATTGAAGACAGCGCTTCCAGGGAAGTTCGACAGCAGTACGAAGAAAATCCTTACCCGCGATGGGTTGGTTCGGCGCGACCATTTCAGCGGCAAACGTTGGACGCGTACCTGCTGCGCCGCTTCCCAGGGTCGGCGTACCGTTCGTTTTCAATGGGGGCCGTTGCTGCGCTTAACGCTGGCTGCGGTACCGGGCAACACCCGATCGAGACCGCGTTGCGTTTTTCAGAAATGGACGTTCTGGCCGTCGATCTGAGCTTGACTAGCCTCGCCTATGCAACACGCATGGCGACGCTCGCCTGCGTCAAAAACATCCACTTTGCGCAGGCAGATATCCTCGAGCTGGCATCCCTTGAGCGCCGCTTCGATTTCATCGAATCCGATGGGGTTCTTCACCATCTGCGCGAGCCCGCGCGCGGCCTTGCGGTCCTAAAGTCGCTGCTGGTGAAAAACGGCGTCATGAAATTGGCTTTCTACAGCGAGCAGGCGCGCCAGCCGGTCGTCGCAGCTCGAGCCCTGATCCAGGCCGCTCAATACACGGCGAACGCTCACGACATCCGCAGATGTCGCCACGACATCATGGGACTTGACGAGCAGCGCATTGAACGGCAGCTCCTTGAAGTCGCTGACTTTTATACGCTGAGCGAATGCCGGGATCTGCTGTTCCACGTCCAGGAACATCGATTCGACATCCCCGGAATTCGGGAATTGTTAGATCCGTTGGATCTGGAATTCATCGGCTTCGAACTGACCCCGCAGCAGCTCGCAGGGTTCCGAGAGGCTTTCCCGTGCGACAGTTCGCTCTACTCCCTGAATAACTGGCACGACTTTGAAATACGCAATCCCGAGTTTTTCGTCGGTATGTATCAGTTTTGGGTGCAGCGCCGCTGCGTAGAACCGGCATCCGCTTACGGGCTGCGCAGAAACTGATCGCGAATTATTTTTTAGTGTCGTTCGTCGAGCGGAGGGCGTAGGGCCGGTCCCAGACATCACTATGTGCGGGCTTGGCGCCCAGCCCGAATGCAGGTTGCCGCGCGGCAACGGTTTGAAAATCGAATGCTCGATCGAAAAACAGTGAAGTCGTCGACGTGTGGTGCTCGGTCGGCTTAAAACCGGTCATATCCACTTGCAGCAAGCCCGAGCGCTTGAGCCATGCGGCGGTTTGGTGGTGCCAATCGGCGTTGTCCAGAATGATAAGTCCGCCCGGTGCCAGACGATCTCGAGCTCGCTGGGCACAGTCGAAGCGATAGCCCGCGCCATCGATCACAATCACATCAAACGGCTCTGCATAACGCTCGATGCAAAAGGGAAAGCCGTCACTTTCCTCAAATTGCAAGTCGACATTTGATTTCAAGTGAGGCTTGAGACCTTCGTACCACGAGCGATTGTTTTCCACACTGACGACTTGCCGTGCGCGCTCCATCCAGAATAAGGTTGAATTCCCGGCGCCGTATTCGAAGACACGCTTTTCTCGGTAATCGAACTGAATCAAGTATTCGATGGCCGGATAGGTAAAAAGCGGCCAAGGTTGACCGGTACGGTCTAACGGCCGATTGATCTCAGCCGCCTGTACCATTCCGTATTCATGTCGCAGAATATTGCCGCACGCGGCAAGACACATCTCGCCCACCGACATCTCAATAGTGTCCGGTCGTCGCCTGAGATCATCGGGCTTGCCATCGGCCGGATATTTGCCCCAAAAGGTTTGCCGCACGTTTAGATTGTCGCTCATAGTCGGCTCAAGTTTGCTCTAGGGCAGCGCGCGTGCCAACACCCAATCGCTTTGCGGATCGTTAGGCATGTGGAAGATTTTCTCGCCAACGTGGCGGAATCCGAACTTTTGATAGAACGCCACCGCGCGCAGATTGGCTGGCCAAACGCCTAACCAGATCGCGGGCGCCGACGCCGCCGCCTCGAATGCTGCGCGCATCAATTCGCCTGCGACACCGGTGCCGTGCCACGACCGCAACACGTAAAAACGCTGCAGCTCGACGCTTGATTTGTCCGTCACACACGGCGGCGGCTCAATAAAACGCAGTTGGACGAAGCCCATCGGCTGCGCGTGCTGCCAGGCAATCAACGTCCGCGCTCGGGCTGTCAGAAGCTCGGCAAGCTGTATGGATTCCGAAAATGACCGCTCGCAGTGCTCGTCCATGCCCTCGATTGAGTTGCTCGCTGCAAACGTCTCACGAAAGGTTTGCTCGGCAAGCGCGGCCAGAATTGCGGCATCGCAGGGCTGCGCTTGGCGTATCTCAAATTCGTCTGACAAGGCGATTCATCCGCGATCATAAGCGCCAGATTCTGAGTGCTTCTCGCGAGTTGGGCAATTACGCGCGGCGGCTCGCGGCCCGATTCACACCTTGGCGCGACAAATACCTTGACAGCCTCCGCAGTAGAAAGCAGATTTTAGGTCGGCCCTAGACAGGGACTGTTGATGGGCGACCCGGCACACTCTGGCCTTGCGCAAGAGGAGGCAGCAGGCGGCTGAACTCCTTCTTGACGATTCCGTAGCACTCGCAGGCGCGGGACTCCAGTCCGATGCGATCAAGAATGGAAATGTGGCCGCGACGATAGCGGATGTAGCCCGCATCGCGCAGTTGCCCGGCAGCCTCGGTCACGCTTTCGCGACGTACGCCCAGCAGGCCGGCCACGAGTTCCTGCGTCATCACCATTTCCCCCTCAGGCAGGCGATCAGCGGTCGACAAGAGCCATCGGCCGAGTTGCTGCTCTACGGAATGGTGGCGGTAGCAGGCGGCAGTTTGAGTAATCTGCGTCATCAGGGCCTGGGTATAGCGCAGCAGTGCGCGCTGCAGCGAACCGCCCTGGTTGAAAGCGAGGATTAACAAGCGCTGGTCAAGCCGATAGCCATGCCCCGCCGTTTGTACGATGGCCGATCCGGTCGTGCTGAGGCCGCCCATGAAGAGCGAAATCCCGATCATCCCTTCAGGCCCTACGCCCGCAGTCTCAACGGACTCGCCGGCTACCGTGATGTAGTGCAGCGAGACAACCGCCGTCGTCGGAAAGTAGGCGTATTGCAAATGCTTGCCGGGTTCATAGAGCATGTCGCCCAGCCGCATCGGGACCAGTTTCAAGTCTGCCGACAGCAACTCGAACGCATCATTTGGCAATGACGCCAGAAGATGGTTGTGATTCAGGTTGTATGACTGCATGGGGGCGCGCTGGTCTTTGGCTCTAACGGCCCGGCGTCACTTCCACGCCGACCCCGCGGTAGCCGAGAAAACGGCAGGCATGGTCGAACATGGGCTGCCCACTGACTCGGAACTGCTGCCCGGAGCCATCGGCATGGGTGCGGTGGAACAGAAAATCGAGGAAGGGTCGACGCGCTGCAATGTTCTCGCGCAGTGAATGCCGCTCGGCTTCGACCCAACCGTCGGTCGAGGCGTTGCCTGAATTCCCCTGCAGGGACGCAACACTGAGCCCCAGCATTTCCATCACCGGCCCGGAAACCTTTGTGAACTCGCCGCGCTCGTCCTGCTCCCAATACCAGTCAGAAGCCAGCTCAGTCAGGCCGCGATAGCGGGCTTCACTTTCGCGCAGCTCGGCCGTGCGCTCCAAAACCGTCTGTTCCAATTCCTGGTTGTGGCGTTCGAGCTTTCGGTACAGCAGCCGAACTTCCAGCATGTTGTAGATGCGCGTTTTGACCTCGGTCAGATCGAAGGGCTTGCTGATGAAGTCCTTGGCGCCAGCCGCTAAGGCGCGAAGTTTGTGCCCTGGTTGAGCCGTCAGCACAATGACCGGCAAATAGCTTTCCTTGCTGTTGGTCTTCAGTCCCTCCATGACGCTGAATCCATCCATGCCGGGCATTTGCAGGTCGAGCAGGATCAGGTCGTAGGCGTTGCGCCGATGCAGCGCGCATACCTCCGTAGGGTTCGTGGTGGCGGTGACGCCGGTATAGCCCGCATCGGTCAGCAGTCGGGTCAGCAACTGCACATTGGCTGCCTGATCGTCAACGATCAGGATACTGGCAGCAAGAATGCCTAAGTCGAATTTCATCAGCTCACTTCCTCGTAACCGCTTCGGGGTGATCGTGTTCTTGCGGCTTCCAGAGCCTCATCCAAAGTATCCATGAACTCCGTCACCTTAATCGGCTTGGTGAGGTAACCAAAAAACCCGGCTTCCAGCCCCTTCTCAATGTCACGGTGCATTGCGTTCGCACTGACCGCGATGACGGGAATGTGTGCCGTAGACGGGTCAGCGGCAAGGATCTTGAGCGCTGTGACACCGCTGATTCCAGGCAGGTTGATGTCCATCAGGACCACGTCCGGTCGGTTCGCTTGCGCCATTTCGACGCCGCTGCGGCCGTCACTCGCGCTGAGCAGGGCTATATCAGGGCGCCGCGCTAAAAGCTTCGTGACCAGCAACAGATTGGCCGGATTGTCTTCGACGTAGAGCACGGTGCGCAGTGGACCACCACTCCCAGGGTCAGGCAACGTAACCACACTTGATGACTCAGCCTCGTCGCCCGTGTCGACTGGAGCGCTGGCGTTCAACTCAATCCAAAACATACTCCCGACACCAACGGTACTCTCCACGCCGATCGAGCCGCCCATCAGCTCAACCAATTGCTTGCTCACCACCAGGCCGATGCCGGTGCCTTCTTCGACGCCGGCTTCCTGGCCGAGACGGTTGAAAGGCTGGAACAATTGCGCCAGTTCGTCCGGAGTCAGGCCCTCGCCAGTATCTTGAAAACTCACTCTAACGCGGTCTTGAGGGCGCGGGCGGCAACTCACATTGACCAAGCCGCCAACCCGGTTGTATTTGATCGCATTTGATAGCAGGTTGATGAATATCTGTTTCACGCGCGTGCGATCCGCGCTGACGAACAACGGCAGTTCCGGCTTGGGAAAGCTGACACGAATGCCGCTCTTGCGCGCTTGAGGTTCGATCATCGCCTGGCAGTCAACCAACACCTCGTCAAGGGATAGGGGCTCTAGCGACAAGGAAAACTTGCCGGATTCGATCTGCGCGAGATCGAGGATCTCGTTGATGAGCTCAAGTAAATACCAGCCAGCCTGCAGAATCTGCAGGATGCTCTCTTTTTGTCCTTGCGTGGGCGGCGGCGACTCTGAGTTCATCAACTGGGCGAAGCCGAGAATTGCGTTGAGCGGCGAGCGCAGCTCATGGCTCATGCTGGACAGGAAATCCGATTTCGCTAAATTGGCACGCTCCGCCTCGACC
>Ga0105048_10012347_pt1 | contig 13404 bp, 12 predicted proteins | sample MAT05_FD_78382 | JGI IMG/M metagenome (GOLD analysis project Ga0105048, IMG submission 78382) | Freshwater microbial communities from Lake Fryxell liftoff mats and glacier meltwater in Antarctica - MAT-05 | ecosystem: Environmental > Aquatic > Freshwater > Ice > Liftoff microbial mat | place...
TCCGCGGTCAGCCCCTTGTAACGATCCGCCACTGCGAAACGCGCGAGGCCGAGGGTCCACCACTTCTGCAGCGTCGCCGCATCCCCGGCCACCGTGGGAAAAGCTTTCCGCAGCAGCGCCACGGGGTCGCCATTGCTCTGCGGCCAGTCGCGCACGAGCCGTGCGAGTGCCGCGCGTCCCCCGGGCTGGCTGGTGAGGAGTTGCAGCAGGCAGGCCGCCAGCGCCTGATCCACAGCCCGCGCCGTGACTCCGAGTTCGTCGGGTTTTTCCGTGAGGAGGTCTTCGAGGGGCGGCAGCTTGTTTGTCTCGATCAGGCGTTTGAACAAGTCGCTATTCACCCCGGTCTCGCGTTGCTGGATGAGCTGGATGGCACCCTCGATCACCCACCACGGCGCTTCGCGAAAGGCCGTGCCACCCTTCACGCCCACCTCGCGATAGGCATACTCCAGCAGCACTGCGCGGACGATCTGCTTTTGCAGATTCACCGCTGAGGGATCCTCGCCGATCCGCACGTCGATCTGGACCTTGAAGCCGCGCAGCGATTCGATCAGCCTGACCTGCGCCGCCGGCTCACCAGGCCGCGCGGTGGACGCGCGTTCGATGGCGATGACGATTGGTGTCTTCCACGAATCGCGTTCGCCGAGCAGTTGCAGCACGTCGCGTTTCACCTCTTCCGCAAAACTGACCACGCGCATCCGCAGGCGCACGTCCTCGCAGAAAACGCTGAACTGTTTCGACGCGCTGTCGCTGTGCTGCTGCAGGTCGATCGCGCCGGCGGGGAGGAGCGCCGCGAGCAGCACTGCCAGCACGACCAGCGCCCGGATCATTTGTCCCCTGCCTTGGTGACGAACGTGATCATCCCTTTCTTGACCTCCACCGCCTGCATCCCATCCATCTGCTTCCGCTGCCGATCCAGGGCCGCCCACAGCTTTTGGAAAAAGAAATCGAGGTACTGCATGGCCAGCGGATGCACCGCAAGCCGCCCGAAGTTTCCACCCAGGATCGTCGGCGTGAATTTGCCGTCCTTGACTTCGAGGCGGTATAAAACGCCGGAATGAAATGGCAGGTCGAAAATACGTTGCTCCGAGCCGATGTGGATCACGCCAGGCGTCAGGTTCACGTAGGCGCGCTTAAACTGCACAAATCCGTCCTTCGACTTGATCAATTGCAGGAGGTGCCCATTGATCTCCGCCTCGGTAAAATCCAGCCTTCGCGGCTGCGGCGCTGCCAGGGCATCCATCAAATCGCTGCCGACCAGCCGCTCCATTACTTCCTTGTTGGGTTCCGGAACTCCCTCCGGCTTCTGCGTGATCAGAAAAATCGCCGCGAGCAGCGCGGAATAGATCAGCACATTTATCGCCGTCTTGACCTCGCGCATCCCACCGCCTGACTTGGGGTTCGTCATCTTGGCAATGCGTTTGCGCGCCTGGCCCGGCGTCTCTATTTTCCGGCTCCCTTCCTCCTCTTTCGGCAGCAGCGAGCGGTCGAGTTTCGCCCCGCAGTTGTGGCAATACACGCGCTCAGCTTCGTTCTCGTAACCGCATTGGCCGCAGGGGAGATTGGCCGCAGGAGCAGAATCGGATTTCTTCGCCATGATTTATTTGGTTTCCTTCTTTTTCGGCGCGGCTTTCGGTTTCTCGACCGCTGTCTTCGACTCGGATTTCGAGTCGCTCTTCGTCTCAGTCTTTTTTGCCTCACCCCCTTTGGCCTCCGCGGGAGCTGTATCGCTCTTCGCTGAGGCCTTGTACCCCTCGCTGCGGTAGTCGGTGATGTAAAATCCCGAGCCCTTGAAAATCAGCCCTGCCCCCGTGCCGAGCAGGCGCCTCACCTTCCCCTTGCCCCAGGCCTTCTGTCGGCAGTGATCCTTCGGACATGTGCCCAGCGCGACATCCTTCATCGACTGATACATCTCAAAGGTCTTTTTGCATTTCTCGCACTGGTAGTCGTATGTCGGCATCGGGGGTTTTGCGCTTCCTCAGGAAAAGGAGGGGGTGAAATAGCAGACCGCCTGCCGCCCCGCAAACGAATGTTCGCCTCCTGCGCAGACTCTGCAAAGGCTTCCCCATCGCTACCCGCCCTTGACGCTTCCCGCTTCACCGATACTCTTTCGCCCCTTGAAAAATCCTGTCCCGATGCTGCGAACCCTGGGCCTTCTCCTAGCGACCGCCCTCTTCACGACCGCCTGCGCACCCCGCGACCCACGTTACAGCGAAGACACCGTCTATATGGGTGGCTTTCACACCGCACACACCCGTGCGCCGCGCATCAATACCGACAACGTCTCCTATTGGGACGGCGATGGCGTCTCCGGCTCTCCGTCCATTCGGATCAGTCTGGACGAGCAGCGCGCCTATTTTTCAAAAGGCGGCGAACTCGTCGGCATCTCAGCCATCTCCACGGGGCGCGAGGGCTTCGGCACCGATACCGGCAGCTTCAAGATCATTCAGAAAAGCAAAGACCACGCCTCCTCGCTCTACGGCGACTACGTGGATCGCGAGGGCAACATCCTCCAAAAGGAGGTCGACACCCGCAAGGACCGCAAACCCCCCGGCGCGATTTACGACGGCGCGAAAATGCCCTATTTCATGCGCTTCGTCGGAGGCACCGGCATGCACGCAGGCTTTCTCCCTGGCTACCCAGCTTCGCACGGATGCATCCGCATGCCCACGCACATGGCCGAGAAGTTTTTCTATAACGTCGCGCTCGGCACGCCCGTGATCGTCACAAATTGACCCGCGTGGCGCTTCCGGAGATCTCCGTCGCCGAAGCGCACCTCCGTCTCGCCGGGACGAACCCACCTCGCCTCATCGATGTCCGCGAAGCGGAAGAGTTTGAAATCGCCCGGATCGACGGGGCCGAACTCCTCCCGCTCTCGCTGTGGCCGGCCATCGCCACCGACAAGCTGAGCGATCCCGCACAACCGCTCCTCATCCATTGCCACCACGGCATCCGCTCCGGTCGCGCCGTCGAGTTCCTGCTCCACCGCAGCTTCACCGACGTGAGCAACGTCGCGGGCGGCATCGATGCGTGGTCGCTGGAAATAGACCCATCAATCCCGCGCTACTGAGCGCGCGGTGATCCACGGCCCACCTGTCGCGCTACTTTTGCGCCGCGTGGACGCGCGCCGCGACTTTCAGCCGCAGCGCGTTCAGCGCGATGAAGCCGGTGGCGTCGTTCTGGTTATAAGCCTTCGTCGGGTCGGCCTCCATCGTGGCAATGTCGGGGTTGTAGAGCGAAAGCGGCGACTTGCGACCAGCGGTGATGACGTTGCCCTTGTAGAGCTTCAGCCGCACGGTGCCGGTCACGTTTTTCTGCGTCTCGGTGATCAGCGCCTGCAACGCCTCGCGCTCGGGCGCGAACCAAAAGCCATTATAGACGAGCGTCGCGTATTGCGGGATCAGCGAGTCACGCAGATGCATGACCTCGCGATCCATCGTCAGCGACTCCACCTGCCGGTGCGCGAAGTGCAGAATCGCGCCGCCCGGCGTCTCGTAAACGCCGCGCGATTTCATTCCGACGAAGCGGTTCTCCACGAGGTCCACGCGCCCGATGCCGTGCTTGCCCCCGAGCTTGTTCAGCACGCGCATGATTTCCAGCGGGGAAAGCCGCGCGTGATTTTCCGCATCGTATTCACGCGAAGCGCCTCCCCCATCGGAGCCAAGCGCTCCTGCGCGCCCGGCATTCGCCACCGCCCCGTCTTCACCACGGGCCGGCGCGCAGGAGCGCTTGGCTCCGAGTTCTGCGAGCAGCACATCGAGTTCGTGATAACCAATCGCGACGCAGTTTCCTTTTTCAAAAACCAGCTCCACATGCTCCGCCTTGTCTGGCGCTTCCTCGGGCGAAACCGAGAGCACATACATGTCGCGCGCCTTCTCCGCGCTGGCGTCGAACCACGGGTCTTCGAGGATGCCCGCCTCAAAGCTGATGTGCAGGAGATTGCGGTCCATCGAGTACGGCTTCTTCGCGCTCGCCAGCACCGGGATGCTGTTTTTCTCCGCATACGCGATCATCTCCGCACGCCCCGGAAACTGTTCGCGAAACCGTTCCTGCCGCCACGGCGCGATGACCTCCAGCTCCGGCGCGAGCGCTGCCGCCGTCAGCTCAAAACGCACCTGATCATTCCCCTTTCCCGTCGCCCCATGCGCCACCGCGTCCGCCTTTTCCGCGCGCGCGATCTCCACCATCCGCTTGGCGATCAGCGGACGCGCGATCGACGTGCCGAGAAAGTATTGCCCCTCATAAATCGCATTGGCCTGAATGATCGGGAAAATGAAATCCCGCGCGAACTCCTCGCGCAGATCGTCGATGTAGCACTTGCCCGCGCCGGTGCTCAGCGCCTTGGCTTCGAGTCCATCCAACTCCTCCTCCTGCCCCACATCCGCGCAAAACGCGACGATCTCCGCGGAGTAAGTTTCCTTCAGCCAAGTGAGCAGCACAGAGGTGTCGAGACCCCCGGAATATGCGACAACGATTTTCATAAGGCGGCCTTTCTAGCCGCGAACCGTGGTGGAGTGAAACAGGGATTTTTGAGACCGGACTGCCGCGCGGGCCTCAAAGCCTAATCTTCCACGACCGCCTTCTTCCCCCGAGGCCAGCCGCGCAGCTCCAGCTTCGCCGCCTCGATCTTCTCGGGGGGCTTGTTGCAAAGGGTTACGCCCATGAGTTGGCCAAGGATAAAGTGGCGCACGAGAAACTTTTTCTTCTCCCGGTCGCCTTCGATTTCGAAGCGGGTGGCGGGTTTCGAGAAGTCACCGACGAAATCGAAATGCAGGTCGAAGACTGTGCTGCTGAAGTGCGGGAAGAAGTCGAACTTGATCCGTTTCTTCCCACTCATGTTGGCACCCGCCACATGCCCCTGCTCGACGGCGCACGGCCAGTGCTCGAAGCGGCGGACGCCGCCGAAAATCCGGTCGGGATACGAGGCGATGTCGCCGACGGCGAAGATGCCTTTCTCGTCGGTCTCGAGGTATTCATTGACGGGCGTGCCGTGCGGGTAGGCGAGCGGCGTGCCGGCGACGAGGCCGAGATTTGGCTCGGCACCGAGCGCGACGATGGCGAGTCCGGCGGAAAAACGGTCGCCGCTTTTCGTGGCGATGTTTTTCAAAACGGTGCGGCCCTCGAAGCCGCTGAGAGACTGGTTGAGCATGAGCTTAACGCCCTGCGCGGCATAATACTCCGTAAGCCATCCGGCCAGTTCAGGCCCGAGGTAGCGCGCCCACAAATGCGGAGCGCGATGCAGCAGGCTGACGCGCGCCTTTGGCACCTGCGAAAGCAGCGCCGCGGTCTCCAGGGCGATGCAGCCGCCGCCGATGACGGCAATGTCGTGCTCCAGGTCCGCGACCTCGCGCAGTGCCTGAACGTCACGCAAAGTGCGGAGGTAAAAGACGTTGCCCAGAGTGCCGCCCGCAACCTGCGGACGCCGCGCACGGCTGCCCATGGCCATGCAGGCCTTCCGAAACTCGACGGCCTGCCCATTGGCGAGCACGGCGACGCGCCGTTCGAGATTGATTTGCGTGACCATGGTATCGGTGCGCACGTCGATGTGCTGCTTCGCATACCAGGCGGGATCATGGACCTGCACCTGCTCTGGCAAGCCCACGCGCTTCCCGAGGAGCGATTTGAAAAGCTGGGGGCGGTGGTATGGGAGCGCGGTTTCGTGGCCTGCAAGGAGGATCGTGCCTTTGGGGTCGTGCTCCCGGATGCCTTCGCAAACACTGACACCACCGATGCCTGCCCCGACGATAAGGTAATCTCGACGAATCATTTAACGGATGAATTACCGCTAATCGTCGCCGCATCGCGAGAAAATTTCTCACAGCGGCGAAAGGGAACGGGGGTTTAAGGCAAGATTGCGGAATTTTACCAAAGGACGGAATTGAAGGTTCGGAAGGTTTCAAATGGACATCCTAGGGCGAAAGCGGCGTATTCCTGCGCGCCGCCAGCCTCTCGTTTCCGTCCGAAACAATTCCGTAATTTGGCCAAATTCCGAATTTTCGCCCTCTTGCCATCAGCAGCCGCATGATCTCCCTCACGATTGAAAATCTCACGAAGCGTTTCGGCGAAACGGTCGCGCTGAGCGGGCTGAATCTGCGCATCGAACCGGGTGAGATTTTTTTCCTGCTCGGTCCCAGTGGCTGTGGGAAGACGACGCTGCTGCGGAGCATCGCAGGCTTTTACACGCCGGAGAGCGGGCGCATTTTATTCGGCGATGAGGACGTGACGCGCGTGCCGCCGCACCTGCGAAACACGGGGATGATGTTTCAAAGCTACGCGCTCTGGCCGCACATGACAGTGGCGCAAAATGTAGCTTTCGGCCTCGAGGAGAGGAGGGTGCCTGCGCGGGAAACCACGGAGCGCGTGGCTGCGGCGCTGGCCTCGGTAAGGATGGAGGCACTGGGGGAGCGGCGCATTCATCAACTCTCCGGCGGTCAGCAGCAGCGGGTGGCGCTGGCACGGGCGCTGGTGATCCGTCCGCGATGCCTGCTTCTGGATGAGCCGCTCTCGAATCTCGACGCCCGGCTGCGACTGGAGATGCGCGCGGAAATCCGGCGCATCTGCAAGGAATTCGGCCTCACGGCGATCTACGTGACGCATGACCAGAAAGAGGCGCTCTCGATCGCCGACCGGATGGCGGTCATGGAGGGCGGACACATCCGCCAGACGGGCACGCCTGCGGAGGTGTATCGGCATCCGCACTCGCGGTTCATCGCGGATTTCATGGGCGAGACGAATTTCATCGAGGGGAAAATGCGCGCGGTGAACGGCGCCTCGGTGGTGGTGGATACGGCGCTGCGCGAATTTACGGCGACGCTCGGTGGCAATGGCTGGCAGCCGCGCGCCGGTGAGAGCTGCACGCTTTCCATCCGCCCTGAAAGCTGGCGTCTCTCCGTGGAGCCAGGCACCCCAAACACCGTCGCGGGACGCCTGAGCGAACGCGTGTATCTGGGCGAGATGGCGCAATACCAATTTTCCGCCGGAGCTCATGCGCTCAAGGTTTTCGAGCTGAACCCACGCTTCGTCGAACTCAGCCCTGAGCGGCAGCTCTTCGCGAGCGTGGAGCCGGAGGATGTGGTTGCGCTGCCTGCGTGAATTCAGAATACCATGATTTTTAAGCCGGAGAATTGGAGGACTGGAAAAGAGAGGAAACCACGCCAACGCTTCCCTGTTTTTCTGCGTCCTCTCCGCCTCGAGAAATGAAGACCACCTGGCCGCTCCTGCTCGCACTCGCCACCGTGCTGCTCGGTCCCATCTTGCTGCGGCCAAAACAAGAGCGCGGGACGCACGCGGGCGAGCGTGCGCTGGTCATCGTCACACCACACAATGAGTCGATCCGCTCGGAGTTCGGACGCGCGTTCGAGGCGCATTATTTTTCAAAAACCGGGCAGCGCGTGCGCGTGGACTGGCGCACGCCGGGCGGGACCAGCGAGATCGGGCGCTACATCGCCTCGGAATATCTCGCGGCGTTTCAAAACCACTGGACGCGCACACTCGGCAAGCCGTGGAGCAAGACGGTCGAAGGAAGTTTCGACAATGCGAAAGTCGTGCCGGGCCAGGACGCCGCGCAGGATTCACTGGAGCAACAGGCGCGGCGGGCGTTTCTGGCGTCGGACGTGGGCTGCAAGATCGATCTTTTTTTCGGCGGCGGCGCGTACGATTTCCAGCAGCAGGCGAAAGCCGGACGGCTGGTGGATTCCGGCTTTCTCAAAGCGCACCCCGAGATTTTCGGCGAGGGCGCGGGGAAGATTCCGCAAACGCTCAGCGGTGAACCATATTGGGACCCGCAGGGGCGCTGGATCGGCAATGTCGTCTCCAGTTTCGGCATCTGCTACAACACCGACGCGCTGGTGCGACTCGGCCTGCCACCGCCAGTGCGCTGGGCCGATCTTGCGGACCCGCGTTTCGTCCATGAGATCGCACTCGCGAACCCGACGCAGAGCAGCTCGGTGAACAAGGCTTTCGAAATGCTCATCCAGCAGCAGATGCAGATGGCGGTGCTGAGGCAAAAAGAGTCCAAGGCCGAGGCGCATGTGCGCCGCCTCCATGACGCGAGCAACATTGGGAACGCCCGCATTTTCTTCGAAGACGTAGAGATTTCGCCCGAGGATGAGAAAGCAGCGGTCACGGATGGCTGGTCCGCAGCGATGAAGCTGCTGATGAAAATCGGCGCGAACGCGCGCTATTTCACCGACTCCTCGACGAAAATCGCGCTGGATGTGGAAGCCGGCGAGGCGGCAGCGGGAATGACGATCGACTTCTACGGCCGCTTCCAAAGCGAGGCCGTCCGCAGGCCCGACGGCGGCTCCCGTCTCCAATACGTCAACGCCGCCGGCGGCACATCCGTCGGCGTCGATCCCATGGGGCTCTTCCGCGGCGCGCCGAACGGGGATGTCGCGCGCGAATTCATCGCTTACGTCATGTCACCGGGCGGGCAGAAGCTGTGGAACTGGAAAGTCGGAACGCCAGGCGGCCCGCAGCGTTACGCCCTGCGCCGCCTGCCGGTGCTGCCCATGCTTTACGCGCCTGAGTTTCGCCCGCTGCGGTCAGATCCGGAGGTGGAACCATACGCGCTGGCCCAGACTTTCACCTATCACGACGCATGGACCGGCGCGCTCTTCCGCTCCATCGCCTTCACCTTCCGCGTCATGTGCATCGACACGCACGACGAACTCACCACCGCCCGCCGCGCCCTGATCGCGGCCCACTTTCCTGCTGAGGCTAGCGTTGCGTTTGAAGACGTCAGTGCCGTGGACTATGCCGTCGCAAGCGGACGCATGAAAGAGGCGCTGAGCGGCGACAAGATCAAGGAAGTGCAACTTGCCAAGGCACTCGCCGACCATTTTCGCAAACAATACGAGCGTGCCACGGAACTTGCCCGCGCTGGCCGCTAAGTGACAGGCAGCAAAAGCATGGCAAGAACCAGACAAGTGAACGCCGCGCTGGAGCGTTTTGAACACTGGGCTTGTCCTAAATTGCGGATTCAGACTTGCTTCTCCTGTCGGTTTCCTTAGGAATGAGCACCTTATGAAGGCAGGCACCGCTCCTGCTTAATTCATACTTTAACGATGCAATTCTTGGAAATCTGGCACACACCAATCCTCACGATCCTCAGCTTCCCGCTGCTTTACGCGATTTTGCTCCTTTTCGTGAACGCGGTCATTGAATTTGCACCGCGTTATATCCGGCAGCACCGGGTCAGTTATCGCCCCATCCAAACGCGCTTCGCCGATCTTGTGCTTATCATTCGGCTCGCGTTCCAGCGGCAGTAGAGGACGGCGTCTTGAGGGGACGGTGTGAAAATGACACACCGATAAAATATCCGCTTGCCAGCCCGGAATCGTCGGCTAGCTTCCGGCCCTCTTTCCCCCGACACTGGCGTCTCATGTGAGCTGCCCGGGGTGAAAGACCAATCGGTAACCCGAGGAACGTTATGAGCACATCAATGATTCAAATGCAGGAACTGATCGCGAAATCTCTTCGCGACTTTAAAGAGGGCAGTATCGTCAAAGGCCGCATCCTGGAGATTCGCAACCGCGAAGTCCTCGTCGATATCGGCTACAAATCCGAAGGTATCATCTCCGCCAGCGAGTTCGATGACATCGACGACCTCCAGGTTGGCGACGAGGTGGAGGTTCTCCTCTGCCGCCTCGAAAACGACGAAGGCATGGTCATCCTTTCCAAGGAAAAGGCCGCCTACCGTCAGAACTGGGAGAAGATCGTCAAAGTCTTCCACGGCGACGGCCTCATCAAAGGCAAGGTCAAATCGGTCGTCAAAGGCGGCCTCATCGTCAATATCGGCGTCGAAGCATTCCTTCCCGGATCGCAGATCGACATCGTCCCCCCGAAAGATCTCCAGCAGTTCGTCGGCAACACCTACGACTTCAAGATCGTCAAAATCAACGACGACCGGAAAAACGTCGTCCTTTCGCGCCGCGAACTCATCGAGCAGGAGCGCAGCGAAAAGCGCCAGCGCTTTCTCGACACCATCAAGATCGGCAGCACCGTCAAAGGCGTGGTCAAGAACCTCACCGACTTCGGTGCATTCATCGACCTCGACGGCATGGACGGCCTCCTCCACATCACCGACATGAGCTGGGGCCGCCTCGGCCACCCGAGCGAAATGGTCAAAGTCGGCCAGGAACTCGACGTGCAGGTGCTCGACATCAACCGCGAAAAAGAGCGCGTCTCCCTTGGCCTCAAGCAGACCCAGAAGAATCCTTGGGAGGAAACCGAGAACCGCTTTCCCATCGGCTCGCACGTCAAAGGCAAGATCACCAACCTCGTTCCTTACGGCGCATTCGTGCAGATCGAAGAAGGCGTCGAAGGCCTCGTCCACGTCTCCGAACTCTTCTGGACCAAGCGCATCACCCGTCCGTCCGATGTCCTCACCGTCGGCCAGGAGATCGAAGCCGTCGTCTTGGGCATCAACAAAGACGAGCAGAAGATCAGCCTCGGTGTCCGGCAGCTCGAACCCAATCCTTGGGACGCCATCGAGCACCGCTACCAGATCGGCCGCCAGGTCAAGGGCACCGTCCGCAACCTCACCGCCTACGGTGCGTTCGTGGAACTGGAAGAAGGCATCGACGGCATGATCCACGTCTCCGACATGTCGTGGACGCGCAAGATCAACCACCCGTCCGAGATGGTGAAAAAAGGCGACGAACTCGAAGCCGTCGTCATCGACATCGACAAGCAGAACCAGCGCATCTCGCTCGGGATGAAACAGCTCGAAGGCGATCCGTGGAAAGAAATCGAAGCGAAGTACAAGATCGGCGACCTCGTCAAAGGCAAGGTTTCGAAGATCACCACCTTCGGCGCCTTCATCTCCATGGATGGCGACATCGACGGCCTCGTCCACATCTCGCAGATCAGCGAAGACCGCGTGGACAAGATCAAAGACCATCTCAAGATCGGTCAGGAGATCGAAGCCCGCGTCATCAAAGTGGACAAGGCCGAGCGCCGCATCGGCCTTTCGCTCAAAGCCGCGAACTACAGCGAAGAAGACATCCAGCGCGAAGCCGCCGCCTTCGACACCCTCAAACCGGGCGAAGACATGGTCGGCCTCGAACAGGCCTTCGCCGCCGCCGCCGAGGAATACCGCCCCGGCGACCGGAAGAAGTAAATCGCAAGTCACCGGGAGCGTCCTTCGCGGGCGCTCCCGGATGACGATGCGGTTTGTGATTGGTGGTTAGTGATTGGTGATTGGAACTAACCACCGCACCTAGCTGATTCACCAATCACCTTTCACCTATAACCAATCACCTTTAACTCCTACACCTATGCCCGCACCTGAAATCACCGCCTACGTCAAAACCCAATGTGGCTGGAGCAACGGCATCCGCGCCGTGCTCAAGAAATACGACCTCGCCTACACCGAAAAGGACATCATCCAGAACCCCGCCTTCCGCTGGGAAATGGAGCAGAAAAGCGGACAGCCGCTCAGTCCGTGCGTCGAAGTGAACGGCACCATGGTCGCCGACATCAGCGGCGAGGAACTCGAGCAATACCTGCTCCAGCAGGGCCTCGTCGGCAACTCCGACAAGACCACCAGCGTCCCGCTCAACGCCGCCTGCTCGCAGGAGCAGCACGACGCCATGGCCCGCGGCGAAGCCGTGAAGTTCCAGAGCTAGGAAAACAATCTCGCGATCCCCTCGCGACCCAGAGAAAGCCGCACCTCGGAAACGAGGCGCGGTTTTTTTTGTGCAGACTCTGCTTTGCGTGCCCTCGACTCCTGCTAGGCCGTCTGCCACCCTCCCCGCCGCCATGACCATCACTGACGCGACCCCCACCGGCGAACGGCTCCACAGCTTCACGCTCGATTCGCTGAATGAGCGCATGACGGTGCGCGAAATCCTCCGCGCCCGCATCTGGCAGGAAGTGCAGGATCACAACCAGCAATCCGGCGCCGTCTTCCGGGGCCTCGTCGAACCGACCGGCGCCGAGCGCGTGCTCAATGGCACGAAGCTGCGCACGTCGCGCCCGATCGACTGGGAAGCGCAATTCCGCCGCGCCTGCGAAGCCTTCGACTCGAACGGCTTTTTCCTGCTCATCGGCGACCGCCAGGCGGAGTCGCTGGATGAAGTATTCGACATCGGCGTGGAGAGCGAGGTGCAGTTCGTGAAGCTCACGCCGCTGGTGGGAGGGTGACGCGATGGGATTGATGGATTGGCTCAAAGGCGGATCGCGGAATCCGGTTGAGGTGGAAGCAGAACACTTGTTGGACGAGCTCGAACGCGCTTCGGGTTCATGGGTTTGTGGGTTCGAGCAAATTGCCGACAAGCCGGAGACGCAGGCCATCCTCGCAGCCGAAATGCCGGTCGCAGTGGCGATCGTTCGTGCAGTTTGCCAACGCATCGGGCGGTTGAGCGAGAAGCTCGGACCGGCAAATCACGGATTCGATGGGATGTATGCGAATCTCATTGGCGTCGCTGGCTACCCCGTCGGAGGAAAGGTCATCGCACAGCGTCTTCTGGCCCGCCGTCTCGAGCTTTCGACGGATGATCTCGCCTTCATGCTGGAACAACTAGTTCGGATCGAGCGCCTGTCCGTATGGACCGTGCCGTTTGGCGACGCCTTGGTGAAATCAATCGAACGCGCCTGCAAAGATGGCGAACCTCCTTCGTGTCTGCGCCCGCCTCTGGAGCGTTTCCGCAACGCTCTTGCATGGATCGCGAACGCGGAAGATCGCCGCCTCGCCACGCGAATCGCGACCCTGCTCGGCGGCGACCAGCCGTTGCCCATTGAAGCGGGTGAAGCATGGGCGAATGAAGCGATTGCGGCGCTGAGGGCAATGGACTCCGGACGGCGAACCGCTTGGAGTGCCTTGCTGGCTCACTCCATCACCGCCAGTAGCGCGAACCCTTCGACGAAATGGGTGAAGACTGCGCGGACACTCATCAAGGCGATCAACGCTGAAAATTTCCGCACGGAGATGCTTCGTTGGCTGCCTCGGGTGAGCGAGCCGCGCACCGGAGGCTCTCGCTACACGCCTCACTTTCAGGCTGGGATGATGGTCATCACCGACGCGCACATGGACATCCTGCGCGGCCTCGCATGGATGTGCGGATTGCGCGAAGACCGCGAACTGGCCCGCGCGCTTACTGCCCTCTCGCTCACCTCCTTCAAAAAAATACCCCTCACCGGCCCGCGCGCTACACGGGTCGGCAATGCCTGCATCACCGCGCTCGGGATGATGCCGGGGCTGGATGCGGTGGGGCAGCTCGCGTTGCTCAAGGTGAAGGTGAAGTTTGGCACCGCGCAGATTGCCATCGAAAAGGCGCTGACCGCGGCGGCGGCACGCGAGGGATTGCCGCGCGAGGAGTTGGAGGAGATGAGCGTGCCGGCTTACGGGCTGACTGAAGTGGGGCGGCTGGTGGAGACGCTCGGCGACTTCACCGCGGAGCTGAA
>Ga0105048_10012348_pt1 | contig 13403 bp, 12 predicted proteins | sample MAT05_FD_78382 | JGI IMG/M metagenome (GOLD analysis project Ga0105048, IMG submission 78382) | Freshwater microbial communities from Lake Fryxell liftoff mats and glacier meltwater in Antarctica - MAT-05 | ecosystem: Environmental > Aquatic > Freshwater > Ice > Liftoff microbial mat | place...
CCGCGGCGGGTGCTCGCTCGCCGAACCGTTGGTAGATCGTGGCCGCGTCCGTGCGGAACTCCTGGATGAGACAGACGTTACCCAGGAGTCTACAAAGACATTTTCAATAGTGACAGCGGTAGGGCGAACCCCGCACGACGAGTACCGGAAATCACCTACGCCGCCCGAACTCACCGCGGGTCGGCGGGCCGGCAATTCCGGGCGATCGCACCGCCGCGAGCGGCGGTTACAGGATGCCCCGGATCACCTCGCCGCGGCTCGCCGGGAACGGCCGCCCCTCGGTGTCGCGCAGCTCCGCGTCCGGCGGCATCCCCAGCAGGTGCAGCACCGTGGCGATCAGGTCGCGCGGCGCCACCTTCCCGTCGGCCGGGTAGGCGCCGAGCCGGTCGCTGCTCCCGTACACCGCCCCGCCGCGGACGCCGCCGCCGGCCAGCGCCAGCGAGAACACGTGCCCCCAGTGGTCGCGGCCGGCGGCGCCGTTGAACCGCGGCGTCCGCCCGAACTCGCCGAACCACACCACCAGCGTTTCGTCCAGCAGCCCCCGTACGTCCAGGTCGGACACGAGCGCCGAGAACGCCCGGTCCATCATCGGCATCAGGAAGTCCTTCGCCGCCTCGTTGTGCTTCGCGTGCGTGTCCCAGCCGCCCTGGTTCGGCAGGTTGGCGATCCGCGTCCAGTTCACCTGCACCAGCGACACGCCCGCCTCCACCAACCGTCGGGCCAGGAGGCAGCTCTGGGCGAACCGCGAGCTGCCGTAGCGCTCGCGCACCCTCGTCGGCTCGCGGCCCAGGTCGAACGCCTCGCGCGCCGCCCCACTCGACACCAGCTCGAACGCCTTCCGCACCCCCGCCTCGTACATCTCGAACCCGACCGCTGTCGGGAAGCGGTCGAGCCCGCCGAGCAGGTCGCGGCGCCCGGTCAGCCGCGCGGGCGGCACCTCGTCGGGCGCGGACAGGGCGTCGATCTTGAAGCGGGCGTTGCTCGGGTCGCACGGCACCAGCCACGGGTCGTGTTTCCGCCCGAGCACGCCGCCGTCCTGACCGGGCCACGGGATGTTGCCGTCGTTCCACATGTGCTCCGGCAGCGTCACCGCCGACGGCAGCCGGCCCGGTGCCGGCCGCAGGTAGCGGACGACGGCGCCGAGCGTCGGGGCGTTGTTCGGCGCCCGCGGCGTGGCGTTCTCCTGGCTCAACGGCTGGTGCGGCACCCCCGTCAGCATCTGGTAGCCGCTCGACGAGTGGGCGTTGTCGTCGGTGGCGACGGCGCGCAGCACGGCGATCTTGTCGGTGAGCTGCGCCGTGAGCGGCATCAGTTCGCCGACGCGGAAGCCGGGGGTGCGGGTGGCGATAGTGCCGAACGGGCCGCGCACCTCGGCGGGGGCTGTTGGCTTGGGGTCCCAGGTGTCGTGCTGCGACGGGCCGCCGAGGAGGCCGAACACGATCACCGATTTGGCGCGCCCGGCGGGGCGCGCGGCGGCCAGCTGCGTGAGCGTGAGCCCGCCGAGGCCGACGGCGCCGGCGTGGAGCCAGGCGCGGCGGGAGAGCGGGTCGCGGTCGGGGGTGAGGAGCGACAGCATGGGCGGGAGAGGGCTCGGGGTGGGTAATGATATTGGAACCGATTCGGGCCGCGCGTGCAACCCGCGACGCCGCTTGCGGCGGTGCAACCGCCTGCACCGCCGCGAGCGGCAACTACACCAGCCACCCGCCACGCTCGAACCACGCAACCATTTCCCCCGTCAGCGCCCCGGTGTTGTCCATCCGCGGCACCTTGTACTGGCCGCCGAACGTGCCGCGCGCCTTCATCCACGCCTCGAACCCGCCGCGCCGCACCGCCGCCACCCGCGGCCGCCGCATCGTCAGGTCGCCGGCCCGGTGGGCCGCGTAGTCCTCGTTCAACCGCTGAAGCGTCGCGTCCAACCCCGCGGCGAACCGGGCCGCGTCGGGCGCGGCCCCCGCGAACTCAATCAGGTACAGGTGCCGGCCGGGCGTCCGCGGGTCGGGCGGGAACTCGGGGCCGACGTGGAAGTCGGGCACGTCCGCACCCGCCGCCCGCGCCGCCGCCGCCACCGCGCGCTCCACCTCCTCCGAAATCAGGTGCTCGCCGAACGCCGACAGGAAGTACTTGGTCCGCCCGGTGAAGCGGATCAGCGGCGGGTCGCGCTTCTCGAACGCCACCGTGTCGCCGAGCAGGTACGCCCACAGGCCGGCGCACGTCGTCAGCACCACGGCGTACTGCACGCCGGTCTCCACCGTCGCCAGCGTGTGCCGCTCCGGGAAGCTCCGGTCGAGTTGATCGACGGGCACGAACTCGAAGAACACGTCGTGGTCCGGCACGATTCGCAGCAGCCCGTAGCGCGGGTCCTCGGTGGCGACGAAGCCCTCGGAGCAGGGGTAGACCTCGCAGAAGCCGACGCGCGGGTCGCCGATCTCCTTGCGGAACAGGTCGCGGTACGGGTCGAACTTCGTGCCGCCGTGGAGGACGAGCCGCAGACCCGGCCACGCCTCGGCGACGGTCCGCGTGCCGGCGGCGCGCTTCACCCGCTCGAACAGCACCAGCAGCCACGACGGCACGCCGCTGACCACGGTGACGCGGTCGCGGACCGACAGCTCGGCGGCGCGGGCGAGTTTTTCCTCCCAGTCGGTGAGGTGCATCAGCCGCGGCGGCGGGAACACGTACGGGCGGAAGAAGTCGGGCACCTCCGTCGCCGCGATGCCGCTCAGGTCGCCGGCCCGACTGCCGTCGGCCTGCGGCCGCAGTTCGGTGCTGCCGCCGAGGTAGAAGATGTTCCCCGTCATCATCCGCGCCTCCGGCCGGGCGTGGCGGAACAGCGCGGCCGTGGTGCGTGCCGCCTTGCGGTTGCTCGCCAGCATCTCGTGCGACACCGGCACGTACTTCGTGGTGCCGCTCGTGGTGCCGCTGGAGAGCGCGTAGTACGGCAACTTCCCCGGCCACGTCACGTCGTCGAGGCGGGGGTACGTGGCCTTCCAGTACGTGTCCCAGAAGAACTCGTAGCCGCGGACGGGGACGCGGGCCTGGTAGTCGGCGACGGACGTGATGCGGGCGAAGTCGTGGTCGCGGCCGAAGCGGGTGTCGCGGGCGCGGCGGACGAGGTTCAGCAGCGTGGCGTGCTGGACCCGGCCGACATCGAGGCGGTCGAGCGCGGCGGCCCGGGCGTGGGCGTAGCGGACGAACCCGGCGTCGGCGGCGCGGCGGACCAGGCGGCTGCCGGCGAGCGGGGCGAGGAACGCGGTACTCGGCATGAAGGTTCCCAAGAAGCCCCGAGTCACCTAACCCCCCGGCCCCCTTCCCTAAGAGGGAAGGGGGGGACGCACCGACCGACTTGCCGATCCCCACTTCAGCGACGGCGGTGTCACGGGAGGCTCCGTTGCCCGGGCACCCCCTCCCCCCTGGGGGAGGGGGCCGGGGGGAGGGGTTGACCACATCCGCGCACCTTCCAGGTGAACGACGCCCCGAGCCACCTAACCCCCCGGCCCCCTTCCCTAAGAGGGAAGGGGGGGACGAACCGACCGACTTGCCGATACCACTTCAGCGACAGCGGTGTCACGGGAGGCATAGTTGCGCGGGCACCCCTTCCCCCTCTGGGGGATGGGGGGCCGGGGGGAGGGGTTGACCACATCCGCACATGTACAAGTCCGACGAATCACCCTGACTTGCTCGCGCCCCCCCTCGCCGTCAGCCCCGGAACCCGCGGCACACGTACACCCCGCCCGGCGGCAGGTTCGCCGCCACGAACCGGAACCGCACGTCGTCGAAGTAGCGGCGGTACAGCGGGTAGTACACCAGCGGCATCACCGTCAGCTGGCGGAACGACCCGGCCGGGCTCAGCACCCGGGCCGCCGTCGCCAGGATGCCGTCGCGCAGGGCCGGGGCGAACGACGGCAGCGGCAGCCCGCTCAACACGTGGTCCACCTCGCGGATGCCGCGCTCGGTCAGCAACTCGTCGAGGTTCGCGGCGTCGCCCTGCACCACGTCGAGGTGCGGGAACCGGGCCTTCAGCCGGCCGCACAGCACCGGGTCGATCTCGACGGTCAGGAACGTCGTACCCGGCCGCAGCCGCCGGGCGAGCTCCGCGGTGATCGGCCCGGTTCCGGCGCCGAGCTCGACCACGCACCGGGCGGCGTCGAAGTCGATGCCGCGGAGCATGGCGCGGGCCATGCCGCGGGAGCTCGGGGCGAACGCCGCCACCCGCCGGCCGTGGCGGAGGAAGGCGCGGAGCAGGAGCCACCAGTCCGGGCCGGCGGGGGCGTCGGTCATCCGTGGGCTCGCGGGCGGGGGGGCTTCGTCAGGAACAGCTTCGACCACGACGGGGTGTGCGTCGGGTCGGCGGTGGTCAGGAAGTGGGTGACGAGCCGGTTCACCTTCCACGCCTTCTCGATCTGCGGGGCGTGGCCGCACTTCGGCAGCGCCAGGAACAGCCCGTTGGGGAGCTCCTTCGCCGCCTCCCGCGCCACCGCCGGGTCGCACACCTTGTCCTCCTCGCCGGCCACCAGCAGCGTCGGCGCGGCCAGCCGCTTCAGCCGGTCGCGGACGGTGTGCTCCAGGGTGCCGCGGACGGCCTTCACGAACCCGAGCTTCCACCGCCGGCTGTCGAACTTCGCCTTGAAGTACTCCAGCACGTCGGGGTCGAAGCACTTGCGGGGGTTGTAGAAGACGCTGCGCACCATGAGGTCGGCGCCGCGGCCGCCGAGGCCCTCCATGATCGGCAGCTTCTCCTGGTCGCCCATGCCCGAGGGGCACAGCAGCACCACGCGGTCCACCAACTCCGGGTACTTCACGGCGAACTCGACCGCGACCTTGCCGCCCAGGCTGCTGGCGACGAGGTGGTACGGCGGCGTCTCGACGAAGCGGGTGAGGTACTCGTGCAGCTCGCCGACGAGGTACTCGACGGTGATCGGCTGCCGGGCGCGGATGCGGGCGTGGAGGGTGTCGCCCTCGTAGGCGAGGATGTTCGGCGCGAGCACCTCGAAGTAGTTGTTCCAGGCTTTGAGGTTGCGGTACCACGACTCGGCCTGCTCGGCGAGGCCGTTGAGCAGCACGAGCGGCGGCCGCCGGCCGTAGTGCCGGGGCCGGAGCCGGGCCAGCAAGCCGTCGAACGGGGAGGGCATCGGCAGGAAACCCCGTAGCCCGGCACCTTACCGGGAACGGGGTTAGGATAGCTGCGCGCGGCGGCGGCGGCGTGAAAAAGCCGCGTCAACGGGGTTTAGTACTCGGTGAGCTCGACGGTGAAGGTGAGGCCGAGGGCGGCGGCGCGGAGGAACTCGGCGGTGCGGGCGCGGCGCTCCTCCCACCCCGCCGCCGGCAGCGACGCCAGAACCAGGACGTGCCGGCCGCGCTCGGCGCGGTTCTCGGTAAGCACCAGTCCGGCGCCGCCGATGCTCCGCTCGTGGGCGTCGGCGAGGTCGGCGAGGGCGAGGAGCCGGGCCTCCCACGCCTTCGGCTCCGGCGCCGGGTCGGGCGGGCTTACGGTGACGGTGATGCGGTCCGGCTGTGGGCCGACGAACGTCAACGGAACGACTACGAGCGGGCGGGCGATGCGGGCCCACGACTTCCCCGGCGGCAACGGATACGCTTGCATCACTCGGCCCCCGGTTCGGCCGGCACCAGCCAGACCCGGCAGGGCGGCGGGGAGCGGTCGAGGGCGTGCAACGACAGGTGGTTGCACATCACATACAGATCGTAAGCGCCTGGACCGGGGAACACCAGCCGGTGAGTGTCGGGGTAAGCCGTAGCCAGCAGACCCGTAGCTCGTTCGGGGTGTGGTCGTGGTTGCTGGTCCTCGTCGGAGGTGGTTCGCCCCCTCACCCCGCGTGCTTCGCCGCGACCCTCTCCCCCGGGGGGAGAGGGTGGGCGCACCCGACACCCATCCCGGGCGGGCATCGACCCGCGAACGCAGGGTCGGCGTCCGAAGGCGTCGGCGCGTGGTTGCCCGCCCACGATAACGACCGGTCGCCTCCCACCCTCTCCCCCCGGGGGAGAGGGTCGCGGCGGAGCACGCGGGGTGAGGGGGCGGACCACCTCCGACGAGGACCAGCAACTACGACCGCATCACGGCCGCACGCGGTTCTGGAACCCGGACCCGTCGGACCCCCTGCGTCAGAACCCGTTCCGCGCCGCCTCCGCCACGCCGAACCCGACGTGCCGGCTCGTCGCCCGGTTGGCGAGCTCCTGCCGGTTCAGCGCGAACTGCTGCGTCGCCCAGCCCCAGTCCCAGCCGTTCCCCTCGATGAAGTTCAGAATCAGCAGGTTCTTCAGCTCCTCCACCTCGGCGAAGCTGTAGCCGTCCGTCTGCCGCACCGCCGCGTCCACGTCGATGCCGGACAGCACGTCCGCGTGCCAGCGGGCGATCAGCGTCCGCCGCAGGCCCGCGTCCGGGGCGTGGAAGTGCAGCACCAGGTCGATCCGCCCCGGCCGCTTGAACGCCGGGTCGATCAGGTCCAGCGAGCAGTTCGTGGTGAACACGTACGCCACGCCCTCGTTCACCTCGATGCCGTCCAGCGCGCTCAGGAACACCGCCTGGTCGTCCGACTCGTGCACCGTGTTGCGGTCGCGCAGGGCGATGTCCATGTCGTCGAAGAACACCAGCCCGCGGCGGTCCACGGTGAACAGCTCCTTCACCGCCTGCACCGCGTTGGGCGAACTGCGCGCCGCCCGGTAGGCGTCGGGCGTCACCATCTTGTACTCGTAGCGCAGCCGCACGCACTCCTGCCACAGCCATCGGCAGGCGCTCGTCTTGCCGTTCCCCGGCGGGCCGGTCAGCAGCAGGCCGCGCTTGGCCCGGCCGCCCAGCTCCTTGATTCGCCGCAGGTTCGTGCGGTCGAGGTAGCCGAGGGTGTTCTGCCGCAGGGTTTCGAGGTGCGCGGGCGGCAGCACCGGCGGCAGGCCCGGCTTCGCCGCCTCGCGCTTGGCCTGCACCGCGAGGCGGAACAGCTTGAGGTAGTCCTTCCGGTCGACGGCGACGAAGTCGTAGGCGTAGTCGTACAGGTCGGAGTGGAAGGTGCAGCAGCAGCGCGCGAACCGCACCCCGTCGAGGGTGTAGACGCGGGCGCCGAACTTGATGCCCGGCCACGTCTTCGTGTGGTCGCGGTCCCAGTCGCGGACGAGGACGCCGTTGACGGGCACGAGCGGGCCGCGCGTGGCCTTCACCAGCACCGGGTGGAAGTACGCATCCAGCTGCACGGCGACGGGGTCGTTGATGCCGGCCGCCTTCGCGGTGGCGTCGAGGAGGGTCTTGTGGTCGGCCGTGTAGAGGTCGAGCGGGGTCGGCATGGCGTCCGGGGGCGGATGGGATGTGGGCAGTGGGCAGAGAAAACGGGCGGAGCATCGGTTCGCGCAGCCGGCGCTCCGCCTGTCGCCGCCCGGGGCGGTGCCCCGGGCTATGCTATCCCAGGCCGTTGGCCTGAAAACCGGGTGCCCGTCTTCACCCCGAAGGGGTGGGAGAGCAGAGCCCGGGGCGGAAGCCCCGGGCGGGTGACGGGGTGAATCGAGGGAGCAACCCCATCGGACACCGCCGACGCCGCCCGGGGCTTCCGCCCCGGGCTAACGAAGGCGCCCTCCGGGCTGAAAACCGATCGGCCCTCACAGCTCCCACGTCCCCGGTTCCTTCTGCTGCTTCTTCTTCCGCGGCCGCCGCGGCGGCAGGGCGGGCGCCTTCGGCTCCGGCTCCGGCCGCCGCGCCGGCGCCCGCAGCACCGGCACCTCGTCCGCCGGCTCCTCCCCGGCCTCCGCCTCCGCCCGCAGGTCGGCCGAGCGCACCGGGCCCTCGCCGCGCGCCCGCAGCACCACCTTCAGCGCCACCTCCGAGAACGGGAAGCCCTCCCGCAGCGCCTTCGTCAGGTAGCGGATGTACGTGTCCTCGAACAGCTCCGGGCCGTTCGTGAACAGCACGATCGTCGGCGGGTGCGTCCCCACCTGCGTCGCGTAGAAGATTTTCGGCATCCGGTTGCCGCTCATCGGCGGCGGGCTCGTCTCGACGGCGTTGCGGACCACCCGGTTCAGGTCGCCGGTGGTCACCCGCGCCCCGGCCTGCTTGTGCAGCTGCACCGCCAGCTGCAGCAGCCGGAGCACGTTCTTCCCCACCTTCGCCGTGATGAACGCGATCGGCACGTAGTCGAGCATCGGGAACATCGACCGCACGTAGGTGCCCATCTTCTCGGTGGACATCGACTCCTTCACCAGGTCCCACTTGTTGATGACGAAGATCGCCGGCTTGTGGTGCTCCAGGATGTACCCGGCGAGCTGCTTGTCCACCCGGCCGACGCGGTGGCGGGCGTCGAAGAACTGCACCACCACGTCGGCCCGCCGCACCGACCGCTCGGCCCGGTGCGAGCTGTAGAACTCGACGCTGTCGGCGATGCTGGTCCGCTTCTGCACCCCGGCCGTGTCGATCGCCAGGAACGCCTTGCCGTCGCGCTCGAACCGCACGTCGATGCTGTCCCGCGTGGTCCCCGGAATCTCCGACACGATGACCCGGTCGGCCTCGGCGAGGCTGTTGATGAACGTGCTCTTGCCGACGTTCCGCCGGCCGACGATGGCGAGCTTCAAGGTCGGGTCGGTCGGCGGCAGCTCGCCGGTGTCCGGCGGCAGCACCGCCATCACAGCTTCGAGCAGGTCCTGCCGGCCGAGCTTCTGCTCGGCGCTCACGCGGATCGGGTCGCCGAAGCCGAGCCGGTTGAACTCGCCGCCGAGGGTGCCGAGCTTGTCGGTGTCGGCCTTGTTCGCCACGAACACCACCGGCTTGCCGACGGTCCGCAGCCGGCGGGCGACTTCCTCGTCCAGCGGAACGACGCCGTCGCGGATGTCCACGAGGTACAGCACCACGGCCGCCTGCTCGACGGCGACGCGGATCTGGTGTTCCACGTCCTCGGTCAGGTCGTCCTTGTCCTTGATCCCCATGCCGCCGGTGTCCATCAGCTCGCAGAACCGGTCGCCGAACTCGATGACGGTCGAGACGCGGTCGCGGGTGACGCCGGCGGTCGGGTCCACGATGCTGATCCGCCGGCCGGCGAGCCAGTTGAACAAGGACGACTTGCCGACGTTCGGGCGGCCGACGACGGCGACGATCGGGAGCGGCACGGCGGAACCTCGGACGGAAGCCCCGAGCCACCTAACCCCCGGCCCCCTTCCCTAAGAGGGAAGGGGGGGACGCACCGCCGGACTTGCCGGCGCCCGGTTCACGTGAACCGGGTGTCAGGAGGTTTTGCAGCGCGGGCACCCCTCCCCCTTTGGGGGAGGGGCTGGGGGAGGGGTTGCCACGCACGCGCGCCGACTCCGTGAGCGGAAGTTCGGTCGCGGTCGCGCCCCCTGTTCCGTTTATCATATGTTCGGGGATCAAGGAGAGCGCCGTGGCGCGGTGCGACGAGGGGTATCGGTGCGAGGTGTGCGGCCGCGACGTCGAGGCCGTCACCGATTCCGACCTGTACCTGCGCTTCATCCTCGGCGAGGTGCCGCTGGACGTGCTGCACACGCAGCCGGAACGGCACCTCCGCTGCAACCCGGCGCTGGCGCAGTTCATCGCCGACCCCGCCTTCGCGCCCGTCGCCTGCGCGGGGCCGTTCGGCAAGGCCGCGCTCGATTCGGAATACATTGCTGACGAGGAGCGCCGCGTCACCCGCGGGTGGCGGCGCCTCCAGGCCATCCCGACGCTCGGGCTGGCGATCCCCGAGTACCCGCTCGACGTGACCCCGGAGGACGACCCGTGACGAAGTTCGCTGCGGCCGCGCTCGCGGCCCTCGTGGTGGTGGTGACCGGCTCGGCCCAGGACGTAGAGTCCGGGCCGAAGGCCGGCGACAAGGTGACGGCGCTGAAGGCCTACGGCCTGGTCGGCGCCGTCGAGGGGAAGGAGGCCGACTTCGCGGCCGAGCGGAAGGACGCCCCGACGGTGTACCTGTTCGTGCAGTCCGAGCACTTCGGCCGGCCGATGGCCCAGTTCATCAAGGTGCTCGACGGCAAGGTGAAGGACGCGAACGAGAAGGCCGGTGTGGTGGCGGTGTGGATCGGCGACAAGGAGGCGTTCGCCAAGAACAAGGACTACCTCACGAAGGTGCAGATGTCGCTGAAGCTGGAGAACACGGCCGTGGCCGCGGTCGGGGGGGAGAAGTCCGGCCCGGACGGGTGGGGCATCAACGCCGACGCCCACCTCACCGTGGTGGTTGCCGACAAGGGGAAGGTGGCGAAGACGTTCGCGTACGTGTCGGTGAACTCCACCGACGTGCGGCAGGTGCTCGCGGCGGTGAAGGGGGAGAAGAAGTAGCGCCCCTCGCTCAGCCCCGGCGGCGCGGGATACGATAGCCCCGCCCCCGGAGACCGCCACATGCCCCGGCCCGCCGCGCTCCTCGTCGTCGTCGCCCTCCTCGCCCTCCCGTCCGCCGCGCAGGAGCCGCCGCCGGCGGCGACGCTGCGCTGGTACGGGCAGTCGTTCTTCCAGCTCGAGACCGCCGGCAAGCATCTCGTCGTGATCGACCCGCACGCCATCCCCGCGTTCGGCACCCCGCGGGTGAACGCCGACATCTGCCTCGTCAGCCACCCGCACAACGACCACGCCCAGCCGGAAGTCCTCGGCGAGAAGGGGCGCATCTTCCTCGGCGTGACGACGAGCCCGGACGGGAAGAAGACCGACTGGGCGCGCGTGGACGAGAAGGTGAAGGGGACGCGCGTCCGCACCGTGGCGACGTACCACGACACCGCCATGGGTCTGACGCGCGGCAAGAACGCGATCTGGGTGGTGGAGGCCGACGGGCTGGTGTTCTGCCACCTCGGCGACCTGGGGCACGAACTGTCGCCGGACCTGGTGAAGGCGGTCGGCCCGGTGGACGTGCTGATGATCCCGGTCGGCGGCATCTTCACCATCAACGGCGAGCAGGCCAAGCGCGTCGTGGACCAGCTGCGGCCGAAGCGGTTCGTCGTGCCGATGCACTACGGCGTGCCGGGGTTCGACGACCTGGCCGGGCCGGACGAGTTCCTCGGCGAGTTCAAGACGGTCCGCCGCATGACGGACACGAACGAGCTGGTCATCCCCGTGGACGCGAAGGCGCCCGAGGCGCCCGACGTGGTGCTGCTGGGGTGGAAGAAGGGCGAGGCGGCGCCGAAGAAGAAGTGACACCGCTTGCGGCTTCGCGCCGGGCAGCGCGAAGCCGCAAGCGGCGAAACCCCGAGCCCCGGTCAGAACTGCACCTTGTACTTCTCGCCGAGCTGCCGGCGGGTGTCGGACATCATCGTGTCGAGCTGCGCCCACGTCGTCAGCCGCGTCTTCTCGTCGCGGGCCACCACCTGCGCGATCTCGCCGCGCACCTGCGGGATGTTCGTGCTGTACGACGTGGACCGCCCGCCCCACCAGCCCCACCCGCCGCCGCTCGTCGAGTACGTGTAGTACGACGACGCGTCCAGCGCCTTGGTGTCGATCGGCACCCCGCGGAGGCTCAGGCCCAGCGCCTTCAGCCGCCGACCCGAGTCGTCCGCCGCCTTCAGCGCCAGCGGGTCCACGCCCGTCCGGTTCAGGTGGTACAGCTGGTCGGCCGCCTTGTCGTGCCACGTCGCCATCTTGTTGTAGTCCTTGCTCTCCCTCTGCTTCCGCAGGTCCGACAGGATCGTGTTCGTCGCCGCGAAGTAGCGCTGCGTCGCCCCCGGCGAGAGCTCGCCCGGCTTGATCCCGCCGTCGTCCTCCGACGCCGTGCCGGGGAACGCGAACAGCGACAGGATGCGGCGCAGGTCGGCCGGCGCCAGCGGCCCGGACAGCGACATCGACTTCTGCTCGTACTTCGCCTCCCAGCTGCTCACCCCGGGGACGGCCACGCCGAACTGGTCGAGCAGCTCCAGGAACAGCGGCTTCAGCACCGGCTGGTGGACGAGGAACGGCGCGGCGAAGTCGATCCGCACGGTGCCGGTGATCGCCTCGCCGACGGCGGCGGTGAACGTGAGCCCCTTCGCGGAGCCGATGAGCCCGGCGAGGCTGCCGACGCCCTCGGGGGTCAGCTTCGCGTTCACGACGGTCGGGCTGGCGGCGAGGCCGACGCGGAGGAGCGCCGGGTCCTGCGACTCGGCCAGGTCCACGGCGACGGTGACGGCCTTCCCCCCGGCGCCGGCCGCGGCGGCGGTGAGGTACGGCGACAGCTTCGCCTCCTTCTGCACCCCGGCGGCGTGGCGCGACCAGCGCGCGGCGGCCTGCCGGTCGGCGGGGTAGAGCGCGACCGTCGCGGGGATGGAGAGCGTGGTGAAGTAAACGTCGCGCGGCGACAGGGCGAACGGCCGGCCGGCGATCTCGGTGGGAGTGCCGCCGTTGCGCTCGGCGAGCTCCCTCACCGGCAGCTGGACCGGCACGCCGACCACGCCGACCTGGTGGTCGCGGGTCATGGAGTTCAGGTTCACGTTCGCCCCGATCACCACCGCGGACGAGTACGGGGCGACGAACCCGACGCCGGACTGGTAGCGGTCCTTGTACCCCTCGGCCCACTTCTCCTTCTTCCCGACCGGGCTGTCGTAGGCGGCCTTCACGTCCACGAGGACGAGTACGTTGGCGTCGGGCGGGACGTACGGGAGGTAGCGGTCGAACGTGTTCGCGGCGGCCGGCGGCTGGGCGGCGGCGGCCGCGGCGACGGCCAGCGCGAGCGCGAGCGCGGCCGGGGCGAATCGGGTCATGGGGCGGGGCTCCGGGCGGGGTGGATAGGGGCGATTCTATCCACCGCCCGGCCGGTCAGCCCGCGCGGTTGAACTGGGCGAACGCCGCGAGGCCGATGCCGACGACCGTGAGGAACAGCGAGACCATGACGACGCCGCGGAGGAGGCCGTACATGTTGCGGAGGCTCTCCAGGGCGTTCATCAGGTGCCACACGTCCTCGTTCTTCGTCTCGGTGATGCGGCGGAACGAGTGGGCCGCGGAGCCGGTCCAGAAGCCGACCACGAGCACGAACAGCGTCGCGGCCGCGAGCCCGGCGGCCGGCCCCCAGTTCGTCCCTTCGACCTTGATGGCCTGGTACGCGGCGAGGCCGGCGAACACCAGCAGCGCCACGCCGAGCAGCTGCACCAGCGTGGCGGTGGCGCGCATGCCGTCCGACAGGGCGCCGATGGTGCGGTTCTGCTCGTCGTCGAACTCGTACTGGTTCGAGCGGAACTCGGGGAGCGGGTTGGGGCTCACGGGTCGGTCCTCGGGGGGTGTACGGTGGTGTTCGCCGGCCGGTCGCGGAGATTGGGCCGGCAGCGCCACCCGGTGCGCGGTCGCCGCCCGGGGCGCCGACGCCACCCGAGGCGCCGACGCCACCCGGGGCAACGCCCTCCCTATTACGCATAAGTCTTGCGCGGTCTCCTGGCGAGGGGTACAACCGTCGGCCAGGAGGGCGAGCAGATGTGCGATGACATCGGGGCCGAGGCCGATGGGTGCGACCTCGGGGATC
>Ga0105048_10012349_pt1 | contig 13403 bp, 9 predicted proteins | sample MAT05_FD_78382 | JGI IMG/M metagenome (GOLD analysis project Ga0105048, IMG submission 78382) | Freshwater microbial communities from Lake Fryxell liftoff mats and glacier meltwater in Antarctica - MAT-05 | ecosystem: Environmental > Aquatic > Freshwater > Ice > Liftoff microbial mat | place...
CAGCAAAAGCTCGGCGAGACGCTTTCGCGCTTGCGTTAGGAATGCAGTATCGCCCACGCCTGCCCGTTCTCAAGCTGGCAGGCGTGGGCAAGGTAACGCCTCAGTAACTGCCGAGAGCGCAAGATGTAGCGCTTCCCGGTAAGCCATCAGCTTCCACATGGACGCTGCAGCGCACGTCGCCTTTCCTGCATCTGGCGCTTTTTGCGGTGTTTTTGTTGCTGGCCGGTGGTGCCTTAAACAGCGGCAGTCCGCTTGACGCGTTTGTCATGCAGCACGCGAAAAAACAGCACCACATAAAACGCACCGATCAGGCAGATCTCAACGATCGCTGGCACACGTACCAGCGGCGTGCTGTAAGCCTCCATTACGCCTTTGCAGAAGTACAGCAGCAGCAATAGCCCGGCATACACCGCGCCCAATCCGGGGCGCCATGCCTGCCACGCGGTCACCACCGCGAGCGGCGCAATGAGCAGGGTTAAGACGGTAGCAAGGGGCAGCGATTGCGGCGGCGTGATGACGCCGTACCAGATGGCTTGCAGCACCATGAGTGCCAGCAACAGGCCCAGCAAGATCGGGTTATGCCGCACGGTTGAGCTGCTCTGCAATCGTCGCCACGCGCAAGCCTAGCGCGCGACACAAGCGGGTCTCTTCGCGAGAGATTTCGCGCTCGCCCTTGGCCCCTGCCCAATGGCTGGCGCCATAAGGCGTGCCGCCGCTGGTGGTGGCCATCAAATCGGGTTCTGAATACGGCAATCCCACAATCAGCATGCCGTGGTGCAGCAGCGGAATGTGCATGCTAAGCAGCGTTGCTTCCTGCCCGCCGTGCAAGGAGCCCGTCGAGGTAAACACCGCGGCCGGTTTACCGATCAGCACGCCTGAAAACCATTCAGCACCCAGCGTATCGATAAACGCTTTAAGCGCTGCGGCCATATTGCCGAAGCGCGTGGGGCTGCCGAGGATCAAGCCAGCGCAGCTTTTTAAATCCTCGCGGCTGACAAACGGCGCGCCGGCTTCGGGAACTTCGGTGTTTGCGTGGCTCAGCGAGGGAACCGTCCTTAACACCGCTTGCGCGCTTGCAACTTCTTCGATTCCGCGCGCAATTAAACGCGCCATTTGCGCGGTGTGACCGCCGACTGAGTAGTACAAAACCAAAATTTTCATTGCTGAATGACCTGTTGCGGATCGAGCCGTTCTAGAAACCAATTGAGGCGCCAGCACAGATGGGGTCCGGTCGCGCGGCCGGTCATACCGACTGCACCGATCGTAAAACCTTGCGGCACGCGCTGTGCCACGCGCACATCCACGCGGCTCAGGTGCAAGTAAGTCGTGTTGATGCCGTGGCCATGGTCAATGGTGACTGTTCCGCCTGTGAGAAAAAGGTCTTTTTCAGCCAGGGTCACGATGCCAGCAGCCGGTGCCAAAATCGGCGTGCCGCTCGGCGCCGCCATATCGAGGCCAAAATGCGGGCGCTTGGGTTCACCATTGAGCACGCGCTGGCTGCCATAAAACCCGGTGAAACGCCGCCCCGGCACCGGTTGAATAAATCCGCTGAGCCAATCGGTGCGCGGATCATCCCGGCCACGCGCTGCAATCACCAGAGCCTCATCGGCTTGCATGCGCTGCAGTTGCGCAGCACTTGGGTTGACCGTGGCGGCGGGCAGCCCGCTGATGCGCTCGATTTGGTAAGTCCTTGCTGCCACCGACAGTTGGTGATGAAGTTTGCGCCCCGATGCCAGCTGCACCTCAACGGTTGCGCTCGCAGGCGCATCGCGGCCGAGGCCAAACACAATATCGCCGCTAGGTGAGACGCGCAAACGCCGACCGTTAAACGTAACCCGCGCATCCGGCGGCACGCGCCCGCTGACCATCGCACCCTGCTGAGTTTGCTGAGGTAGGTCGATCAACAAATCAGCGGGTAGCGGCGCAGCGACCAGCGCGCTCAGCGTCACTAGCAGTGAGGCGATCATCGCGAAAACTCGAGCCGGCGCCCCAACACGCTGTCATCGATCTCCGATCGACAGTACGCCAGATGCCCCGACACAAAGGTATGGGTAATTTGCGCGCGAAATGTCTCGCCCTCAAAGGGGCTCCAGCCGCAGCGATAGCGCACTTCATCGCGGCGCACGATATGCGGTCGGTATAAATCCACCAGCACCAAATCGGCGAAGTAGCCCTCGCGCACATAGCCGCGCAGCGCCACCTGAAAACGCTCAGCGGGCGCGTGCGCGCATTTGCGCACCAGCGTGGGTAGATCGAGCACCCCTTGGTGAACCAGCTCGAGCAGCGCGGGCAGCGCATGCTGGACTAAGGGCATGCCAGACGGCGATTGTGCGTACGGCAAGCGCTTCTCGGCCAGCAGATGCGGCGCGTGGCCCGTCGCGATGATGTCGAGGCGATCATCAAGCAGCGCGGCACGCAGCGCTTGGCGATCCTCAACCGATTTAATCGCCGGATTGCATTTGATCAGCGCACCCAGATCCGCGTAGCGCGAAGCCTCAAACCACAGGTGATGCACGCACACCTCAGCGGTTATCTTTTTGCCGGCGAGCGGGGCTGAATCAAACAGGGCGAGTTCTTTGGCGGTGGTCAAATGCAGCACATGCAAGTCAGCCGAGTGGCGACGGGCTAGCTGCACGGCTATTGATGAACTGGCGAAGCACGCTTGCGCGTCGCGAATCTGCGCGTGCAGCGCCACCGGGATGTCATCGCCAAAGCGCGCGGTCGCTCGGCTTAAGTTGGCCATGATGGTGGGCATGTGCTCGCAGTGGGTCGCGATCAACGTCGGTGAATGGGCGAAGATGCCTTCCAGAACGCTCTCGTTGTCGACCCGCATGTTGTCCGTCGAGGCACCTATAAACACTTTCACCGCGCAGGCCGAGCGCGGGTCGAGGCGCTTGATATCTTCTAGGTTATCGTTGCTCGCGCCCATGTAAAAGGCGTAATTCGCCAGCGAAGTTTCTCGAGCGCGGGCGTACTTAGCCTCAAGCGCCGCTGCATTCAAGGTGGGCGGCTGGGTGTTGGGCATTTCCATATAGCTGGTAATTCCACCGGCCACCGCCGCGCGCGATTCACTAAAAATAGTGCCCTTGGTCTCAAGGCCGGGTTCGCGAAAATGCACTTGGTCATCGATCATGCCGGGCAGCAAATGCAGGCCGCGGGCATCGATCAATTGCTCAACGCCGTCATGCGCGAGCACGGCGGCGATGGTCAAAATCCGCCCATCGCGAATGCGCACATCGACCGTGCGCGCTTGGCCTTCATTGATTAAATGCGCGTTTTGAATCAGGTAACGCATGCGCTTTAGCTTTCCACTTCAGGGACCGGATCATAGCCGCCGGGATGCAGCGGATGGCAGCGACAAACGCGCTTAAAGCCAAGCCAAGAACCGCGTGCCGCGCCAAATCGAGTGATCGCCTGAGCGGTGTAGCGCGAGCAGCTTGGCTCGAACCGACAGCGCTGCCCGAGCAGCGGACTCAAGCCAATTTGGTAGGCGCGAATAAGGTAAAGCAGGAGTTGACGCATTAATTCGCCACGCCGGTGCGGTTGCCCGGTCACACTACTTAGGCTATAACACGCGCCCTGCGGGGGACAAGGTGTGCTTTAAGCGCGCCAAAGTCGCTGGCCTCGCTTGAATTAAACCGCGCGTCCCAATGTGAATACAAGCGAGACACTGAAGCCTGTGGCTACAAAAACAAGCACCCCGAAAACCGCTGCTGCGAGCAAGCCCGCGAGCAAGTCTGCTAGCAAAGCCGCGACCAAAAAAGGCGCGAGTGCGCCGCTGGACGCCAATCCGCCGATCATGGTTCGCGAGCCGAAACCTGAGAAAGTCGAAATTGTTTTGCCTGAAGGCTATCGGCCGTCGGACAAAGAAGAATTCATGGGGCCGCTGCATCAAGAGTATTTCCGCCAAAAGCTGTTGCGCTGGCGCGATGACCTGATCGACGAATCCAAGCAAACCATCGACAACTTGCGCGAAGAAGTGCGCGACGTCGGCGACGAAGCCGAACGCGCCACTCGAGAAACCGAGAATTCACTCGAATTGCGCACCCGCGACCGCTATCGCAAGCTGCTCTCAAAGATCAGCAAAGCGCTTTTACGCATCGAAGACGGTAGCTACGGCTACTGCGATGAAACCGGCGAACCGATTGGCGTTGCACGCCTGGAAGCCCGCCCAATCGCCACGATGTCGCTCGACGCCCAAGAGCGTTACGAACACCGTCAAAAGCAAATGGGCGATTAGCCGCAGCTTTTTTAGGAATCTGCACGACAAAGCGATTCCCGCCTTTGCGGGGTCGCTTAATTCCTCAATCCGCGAGTAAGCGGATCGACACAAAACACTGTGTCAAACAACACCCTTACTTTTCCCACACGGGATCTCAAACCGAACTGTGTAGTCTTCGCGAAAAATCGAAGTACGGCAGGGGTTCGCGTGGATTATCAGAGAATGAAGTGGGCGGGCATCGCTTTGCTGGCGGCACTTGTGGCCGCTGGTTGTCGGCCTAAAGACGAAGAAAAATCCAAAGTCGATGCGCCTGTCTCGGTTGAGGCGGCGAGCGTTGTGCTCGGTGACGTGACCGGCGCCTATTCGGGCACCACTACCCTTGAACCCGAAGCGCAAGCCATGGTGGTCGCCAAGACCTCCGGCGTCGTGCTGCGGCTCAACGTTGAGGAAGGCAGCGAGGTCAGTGCGGGCCAGACGCTCGCGGTTCTTGATCGCGAACGCTCGCTACTTGAACTCAATCGCGCACGAGCCACGCTCGACAAGCTGGAAAATGATTTTCGCCGCTCGCGCGAACTGTTTTCGAAAAAGCTGCTGTCCTCGGAAGACTATGAGCGCGTGCGCTTCAACGTCGACGCCGAGCGCGCGGCGTTCAAATTGGCGGAGCTTGAGGTGTCCTACGGCACGATTACCGCGCCGATCGATGGAGTGATTGCCAAACGCATGGTCAAAGTGGGCAACTTGATTCAAACCAACCAAACGTTGTTTCAGATCGATGATTTCAAGCCGCTGTGGGGCATTTTGAGCGTGCCTGAGCGCGAGCTGGCTACGCTGCGCGTAGGTCAACCGGTGCGCTTGCTGGTCGATTCATTGCCCGGCATTCCGTTCACAGGACGGGTGGCGCGGGTCGCGCCGGTGGTCGATCCGCAGTCGGGCACCTTTCGCGTCACAACCGAGTTCAACGACCCGCAGGGCAGGCTGAAATCCGGCATGTTTGGGCGCTTCGAGGTGGTGTTTGATCGGCGCGCGGGCGTGATGGTCATCCCGGTGGATGCGCTGATAGAAGAGGACGCGGCGCGCGCGGTATTTGTCATTGAAGGCGGGCTGGCCAAGCGCCGAATCGTCGGCGTGGGCTACCAAAACGGCAGCTTGATCGAGGTGCGCGAGGGTTTAAAAGTAGGCGAAAGAGTGGTTACGGTGGGGCGCACTACGCTGCGTGAAGGCGCCAGAGTAAACGCGCTTGGCGCCCCTGCTGGGAAAGCACCATGAGCTTGATCGAACTGGCCACCCGCAGGCGCGTCACCATCGGCATGGTGACCTTGACGATGGTGCTTTTTGGCGCGATTGCGCTGAAGGACTTGAAGGTCAATCTGCTGCCAGATTTAAGCTACCCGACGCTCACGGTGCGCACGGCCTATGTCGGCGCGGCTCCCGGTGAAATCGAAAATCTGCTCAGCGAACCAATCGAGCAGGCGGTCGGTGTGGTTAAAAACGTCAAGAAGGTCAATAGCGTCTCGCGCACCGGCCAATCGGATGTGATCATGGAGTTTGAGTGGGGCACCAATATGGAGCTCGCCGGGCTTGAGGTTCGCGAAAAGCTCGAAGTGGTGCAGTTGCCGCTGGAGGCCGAGCGTCCACAGATTTTGCGCTTTGATCCGTCGACCGAGCCTATCTTGCGTCTCGGCTTGGTCGATGACAGTAAATCGAAAGAGGGCGTTGATTCGCGCTTGAAGTCGCTGCGGCGCTTCGCAGATGAAGACCTCAAGCGCCGCATTGAGCCGCTGGCGGGTGTGGCTGCGGTCAAAATTTCGGGCGGGCTTGAAGACGAGATTCAAGTCGAGCTCGATCAGGAACGTCTCAAACAGGCGAACTTGAGTGCCGGCGAGGTCATTACACGGCTGGCGCAGGAGAACGTCAATTTGTCTGGAGGGCGCATTGAGGAAGGCTCACAGCGCTATCTGGTGCGCACCATCAACCAGTTCAAAAGTATCGACGACATGGCCGCGATGCTGATTAAAAACGTCGATGGCGTGCCGCTGCGCTTGCGTGACGTGGCGCGTGTGTATTCGGGCTCCAAGGAGCGCCAGGCGATCATCCGCATCGATGCGCAGGAATCCATCGAAATCGCGATCTACAAAGAAGGCGACGCCAACACCGTGAGTGTGGCTGCGCTGGTCAAAGCCGAGCTTGAGCGCATCAAAGAAAACCGCAACGCCCTGCCCGCGCAGACCAGCTTAAAGACGGTCGACGATCAGTCGCTGTTTATCCGCTCGGCGCTCGATGAGGTGATGTGGAACGCGCTGCTCGGCGGTTTGCTGTCGGTGATTGTGATCTACATTTTCCTGGGTCAAGCGTGGAGCACGCTGATCATTTCGCTGTCCCTGCCGGTGTCGATCGTTGCGACTTTTTTCTTCATGGGGCAGCTCGATTTATCACTCAATATCATGTCGCTTGGCGGCCTGGCCTTGGCCACCGGCATGGTCGTAGACGGTGCGATTGTGGTGCTTGAGAACATCTCAAGGCTGCGCGAGAAAGGCATGAGCGCGATGGCCGCGGCTATTCAAGGCACCCGTGAAGTGGCCGGCGCGGTCAGCTCCTCGGTGTTGACTCAAGTAGCCGTGTTTTTCCCGCTGGTATTCGTTGAAGGCGTGGCCGGCCAGCTGTTTCGCGACCAAGCGCTGACCGTCACGATTGCGATGCTGATCTCGCTGCTGGTCAGCTTGACCTTGATCCCAATGCTCGCGGGCATCGACGGGCGCTCACCGAATGCGTTCGCTATTGAGCCACGCGCCGCGCGCGGCAAACGCTTTACGCAGATTTTTGAGCAGCTGCCGGTGCGAGTGCTGGCCGTGGTCTGGCGCGTCCTCGGCGCGATCGGCTGGGTGGTCTCGCGCACGCTGATCCTCTTGGGCTCACCGATTATGTGGCTGTACAAGCGAGCAGCGAGTGCTTATGAGCGCCTGCTGCCGTGGGCTTTGCGCTCGCGGACCGTAGTGCTGTTGAGTTCGGCAATCTTGTTTGCACTGTCTATGCTCATGGTGCCCTCGCTTGGCTTTGACCTGATTCCGCAGCTTGCTCAAGGCAAGTTTGAGCTGACCGTCAAGCTGCCTCCGGGTACGCCGCTGGAGCAAACCGATGCGCTGGTTGGTGAGCTGCAGCTTGCTGCCACCAAAGCGCCGCACGTGGCAAGCGTGTATGGGGTATCTGGCTCCGGCACGCGTTTGGACGCCAATCCAACGGAGTCTGGCGAAAATATTGGGCGCCTGTTAATCACCCTGGACGCCGGGAGTGGCTCAGCTGAAGAAGCCCAGGCCACCGATTTTTTGCGCGAAAGCCTGCAAAGCCGTGTCGGCATTGAAAGCAAGTTTTCGCGCCCGGCGTTGCTCAGCTTTGCCACGCCGTTAGAGATTGAAGTGGCCGCCTATGATCTCAAACGCTTGCAAGTCGCTGGCGCCAATCTCACCAATCTGCTCGAGAAGTCAGATCGGTTTACCGACGTCAAAAGCTCAGTCGAACGCGGCTCACCGGAGATTCAGATCAACTTTGATCAAGACCGCGCCGCGGCACTGGGCCTCACGACTAAACAAATCTCCGATCAAGTCGTGCGCAAGGTGCGCGGCGAAGTGGCCACGCGTTTCTCGGTGCGCGATCGCAAAGTAGACGTGCTGGTTCGCGCCCGCGAAGACGACCGCGCCTCGGTGGACGACGTGCGCAATCTGATCGTCAATCCTGAAAGCGCGCGACCGGTCACTTTGAGTGCCGTCGCAACGATTATCTCAACCGAAGGCCCGAGCGAGATTCGGCGCGCCGACCAGGAACGCATTGCGCTGATTTCCGCTAACTTGCGCTACGGGGATCTCTCCAGTGCCGTGGCTGAAATCAGAGCGTCCATCGCCAAAACGCCGATCGCAGCCGGCGTGACGGTGCGTTTTACCGGGCAAAGTGAGGAATTGAACGCCTCACTATTGAGCCTCGCCTTTGCGCTGGCACTGGCCATTTTTCTGGTTTATTTAGTGATGGCCAGCCAGTTTGAATCGCTCAACCATCCCTTTGTGATCATGTTTACGATCCCGCTGGCGCTTGTCGGTGCGATATTTTCACTGAAGCTGCTGGGCTTGCCGATCAGCGTGGTGGCCTCGATCGGCATCATTTTGCTGGCGGGCATTGTGGTCAGCAATGGCATTGTGCTGATAGATCGAATCAACCAGCTGCGCGAAGAAGGCGTGCCCAAATTCGATGCCATTTGCCAAGCCGCATATTCCCGCTTGCGCCCGATCGCCATGACCACAATCACCACACTGGTCGGCTTTTTGCCGCTGGCACTCGGCTTAGGCGAAGGCGCCGAAATCCGCCGCCCGATGGCCGTGACAGTCATCGGCGGCCTAACCGTCTCCACCCTGTTGACCTTAATCGTGATCCCCGTTATCTACGACCTCTTCGACCGCAAATCGGATAAGTACTACGTCAACCGAGTAGCCAAGCTCTCGCTTGATCCAGAGCAAAGCCCCGCATGAAATCACCAAGCCAGCACCAAAGCCGCCCGATGGATGAGCAAACCCCGCGCGCTCTCTCTATCAACCAGCAAGCCGCCCCAATCCGCCGAAACAACAGCCGAACCCCACCGAGGCAGGAGCCGAGCCCCTTCAGGCTCTCGAATCCTCGGGCAGGATGCCCGATGGATGAGCAGACATGACCCTCGCTGAGCTAAGCCTTAAGCGGCCCATCTCCGCGATCATGTTTTTCGTGTCGATGGTGGTGATTGGATTGATTGCGTCGACGCGTTTACCGCTGGAGTTTTTGCCAGAGATTGACGCGCCGGTGGTGTTTGTCTCGATTCCGTATCAGGGCTCTACACCCGAGGAAATCGAGCGCGAGATCACGCGACCGGTGGAGGAGCAGCTGTCCACGATGAGCGGCATCTCGCTGATGCAATCGACCACGCGCGCGGACGGCGTGGACATCGTGATGTTTTTTAAGTGGGATAAAAACGTCGCGATCAAATCGGTCGAGGCGCGCGAGAAAATCGAGGCGATTCGCCAGGAATTGCCAAGCGATCTGCAGCGCTTTTTGGTGCTGAAATTTTCAACGGGCGACCAGCCAGTGCTGGGTTTGCGCGTGTCGAGCGACCGCGATCTGAGCAATTCGTGGGATTTGCTGGATCGCAAAGTGGTGCGCGCGCTCGAGCGCATGCCGGGCGTGGCGCGCGTTGATTTACGCGGCGTGCAGCCGCCGGAAATGCGCATTGAGCTCAAGCCTGATCGACTGACCGCTACGGGCATAGACGTGGTGACACTGTCTAACCTGCTGAATCAGTCGAATTTTGCAGTGTCTGCTGGACTGGTGCGCGAGGGTGGCCTGCGCTATCGCGTGCAGCCGAATGGCGAGTTTCGCTCGATTCAAGCGATCAAAGATCTCGCCATCAACGCGCAAGGATTGAAGCTGTCTGATGTCGCTGATATCTCGCTCAAGCCGCAGCGACGCACCGAAGTACGGCGCCTCGACCAGCGCGGGGCGATTGGCATTGATGTGTTCAAGGAACGCGGGGCTAATTTGGTCGACGTGGGGCAGCGCACGCTCGCGGCGGTTAAGGAGATTGGCAAGAGCCCCGAAATGGCGGGTATTGAGCTTTATTTCATCCAGGACCAGGCCAAAGGCGTGACCTCATCGTTAGCTGAGCTTGCAGAAGCGGGGCTGGTCGGGCTGCTGCTGTCACTGGGCGTTTTGTATCTTTTCCTGCGCCATTGGCCGTCAACGCTGATGGTCAGTCTGGCAATCCCGATTTGCTTCGCAATGACTTTGGCGTGCATGTACTTTCTAGGCGTGACGCTGAATATCCTGTCGATGATGGGCCTGCTGCTGGGCGTCGGGATGCTGGTGGACAACGCGGTGGTCGTAGTGGAAAGCATCTACCAATATCGCGAAAAATACCCCGACAAGCCGGTGTATTGCGCAATTGCCGGCACGCGCGCGGTGAATGTCGCAATCAGCGCGGGTACGCTGACCAGCATCGTGGTGTTTCTGCCGAACATTTTCGGCGAGCAGAATTTCATCAGCATCTATTTGTCGCAGGTCGCCATCACGATCACCATTTCGCTGCTTGCGTCGTGGCTGGTGGCGGTGAGTTTGATTCCATTGATTTCGGCCAGAATCAAAGCGCCGAAATTTCTAATGGAGCGTCCGGCCGAAAAGGACTACCGGCAAAAGTACGCCAACCTGCTGCGCTGGACCTTGCAACACCGCTGGCTGACCCTGCTTGGCATCACCGTGCTGCTCGGCGTGAGCATGATTCCAGCCACAAAAACCAGGTTTGACATGCTGCCGGCCGGTGAGACGCGCAATTTGGAACTCGAGTACGAGCTCAACGGCGTATATCGCCTGGAAGTGATTGACCCGTCGGTGGCGCGCGTCGAAGCGTTTTTGCAGGCCAATCGGGAAAAGTTTGAGATCAAGAGTATTTACAGCTACTTCGACGAACGTGGCAACGCGGCCACGCGCATTTTGCTCACCGACGCTAATGTGGCCAAGCGCAATGCGGTCGATATCATGGAAGAAATTCGCGAGGGGCTGCCGCAGATCCCGATTGGCACGGTCAACTTTGAGCAGGCGCGCAGCGCGGGCAGCAGCGAAGGCTTTAATGTGCAGTTAGTTGGCGAATCTAATCAGATGTTGCAGGATTTGCAGCCGATGGTAATCAAGGCACTGAGTGCACTGCCTGAATTGCGCGACGTCAAAGCAGCGAGCGGCGGCGGCGATAAGGAAATCCAAGTGCGCATTGATCGTGAGCGCGCGGCGCTGTATGGGTTTAGCGCGCAACAGGTGGCCAATTTGATTGGGGTGGCGCTGCGCGGCGCGCCGCTGCGCGAATTTCGCGCGAGCAATGGCGAGGTGCAATCCATCTTGAGCTTTAGCGGTGGCGACCAGCAGTCGATCGATGATTTGAAAGACTTCAAGCTGCGCACGGCCAAAGGTGAGCAAATTCCGCTGTGGTCGCTGATCGACCTGAAGGTGGTCAGCGGCGCCAACTCGATCGGCCGCGCGATGCGCCAGACGTCACTGCAAATCCAAGTGAATGTAGCCAAAACCTCGAACTCTGAAGAAGCGCAAGAAGCGATTCGAAAAACACTCGACGCGACCAGTTTTCCGGCCGGTTACGGCTGGAATTACGGCACAAGTTTTGGCGATGCCGAAGATGCCGGCAAGCAAATGTTGTTCAATACTCTGATTGCGCTGATCATGATTTATTTCGTGATGGCGGCAGTGTTTGAATCGATGGTGCTGCCGCTGGCCATTCTCGGCACAATCGTGTTTTCAATGCTCGGCGTGTTTTGGCTGTTCTGGCTCAGCGACACGACGTTTTCGATCATGGCGGCCATTGGTATTTTGATTTTGATGGGCGTGGTGGTGAACAACGGCATCGTGATGCTGGAGCACATCAACCATCTCAGGCGTTCTGGACTCTCGCGCGAGGATGCGCTGGTGCAAGGCTCGCGCGATCGCTTGAGACCTATTTTGATGACCATGGGCACCACGGTGCTCGGCATGCTGCCGCTGTGTTTTGGCAGCACCCAGTTAGGCGGCGATGGCCCACCATACTTTCCGATGGCGCGCGCAATTGTCGGTGGATTGGTATTCTCGACGATCGTTTCGCTGGCGGTACTGCCCACGATGTACGCCATTTTGGACGATTTCAAAAACTGGCTTGAGCTTGTGTTTAACGGCGCAAAACAGCGCGCAAGAGGCGCTAGCACAATCGCGGTGAAAGCTTAAGCTCGGCTTGCGTTAATTTAGATCATCATCATCATCAGCAGCAGTGCAGTCCAGACGCGCCTCGTATTGCAAACACCTTGACCCGAAAACCTAACTAGTCACTCTTTTGCACCGCGACGACATAACTACGCAGTGAGGTGTCCGGGGCCGGGGTCGTGGTCTTCAATCGAGATGAATCGACAGGCGAACTCGATGCGTTGCTCTTCGGCTTTCACGACTTCGATGGCGCCAATCGGATGTCGGAATTGCACAGATGGGCACCAATAATCGCGCGATGCGGGTCAAACGATGTGGCGCTGAGCGTTGCGAGCCCGAATCAGGATGTTCTTGTTGTGTCGACATATTTTTTGCTGGTAAGGCGGGCAATATGGGTGCAGTTCAGCGCGCCGCGCGGGCGGACTCAACGACGGTGCGCGCGACCTTGAGGAACGCCTCGACGTCGGCGGCGTGGTCTAAGTCCTGACCTACGCTGATAGTGAGCACCCCGTCGAGCCAAGTCACGATCGGCGGGGAGCCCGGCCAACGCTCGGCGACGCTGAGCAGCGCGGCCTGCAGACGTTCGTCGAGCAGCCGTCGGGCCGCTTCCACATCTTCAGTTCGGACCTCGTAGCGCTCGCCGAACCGCCCCACTGCGGCCACGACGGGCGCACTACCGAGGCGCTTGGCGGCGTCGCCCGCGACGAGCGACAGCAGATCGCCGGCCCCCGGCACGGTGGGTAGACCGGCCGGCGCGATCCGGATCCCCGGTCCAGCGAGCTGGGCGACGAGCCGGGTGCGATTCGCCAGAATCTCTCCGAGCGGGCTGTCGTGCCGCGGTCGCTGGGCTTCGGCGACGAACGCGGTGTCCCCAAACGTCCCGGTAATACGCCACTGCTGGCCCTCGACGTCGGCTGCGTGCGACCAGCCGTTGCGGCTGGCCATTGCTTGCCGCGCGTCGGACTTGCTGTTCGAGCGCCTCGCCTGATTCAGCGCGATGCCGCCGATGAGCAGGAGCACCGCGAGCCCCATTCCCAGGATCTGTAGCAACTGCTGACTCACGCGGCCTCCTGCCGCGACATGCGACGCCCGCAGGATAACCGGAGGAGGCGTTGAGTCGAAATGCGCGGCGTGCTGTTGGCGATCCTGCTCGTTGTGGGCATCGCGAACAACACTGTAAGTCGCATGCGCGCCTCAGTGGCCGGACAAACGCGCGCGCCGCTAAAATTCGCACATGCCGCACTGTTGCCCAGGCTGATGCGGCGCACGCCCGCGGCGAACAATTCGACGATGTCTGGCAGCTGCGGCAATGCCAGCAGATTCACGATCAAGTCGACCTGCGCATGCGGTTTGGCAACTGCTTCGGTTTGTTTGAGTCCAGGAACAAATAAAATGCGCCAACCTCGCGCGGATCGGTGGAATAGCCATCTTCGATATCCAC
>Ga0105048_10012350_pt1 | contig 13403 bp, 15 predicted proteins | sample MAT05_FD_78382 | JGI IMG/M metagenome (GOLD analysis project Ga0105048, IMG submission 78382) | Freshwater microbial communities from Lake Fryxell liftoff mats and glacier meltwater in Antarctica - MAT-05 | ecosystem: Environmental > Aquatic > Freshwater > Ice > Liftoff microbial mat | place...
CCAGATAATTAACCCAGATAATTAACCAGATTAATCTAAATTATAAAAACTTCGATGAAAACGCAGCGTACCCGCTCCCAAGAAAAAGTCCTCACTTTCTTAAAGACCCTAAATCGACCAATTTCTGCCCAGCAATTGTACATCGAATTGCGAAATCAAGAACAGAATATAGGTTTGGCTACGGTTTATCGCTCTTTAGATGCCCTGAAGCTAGAAGGTACGGTGCAGGTACGGACACTGCCTAGCGGAGAAGCTCTCTACAGTTGTATCCAAGAAGATCAGCACCACTTTACTTGCTTGCAGTGTGGTATTTCTATTCCCATCGATGAGTGTCCTGTCCATGAGCTAGAGCGGAATCTCCAGAGTGGGCAGAAATTTAAGATTTACTACCATACCCTAGAGTTTTTTGGGCTGTGCGATCGCTGCTCCCTGCTTCAAGTTGCTAATTAATGGTTTTGGGAATATTCCTAGGCACGACTACTGCTAACTAATAGGATCGCGGAGGGGCTTGTTAATCTTGTTAATCTTGTTAACCCTGTCTATACTCTATATATATCTCTGCCTAGAAAGATAGTTCGGAAAACCGTACTTAGGGTCTGTTGCAGTGGAGAGCCTATTCCGCTAAATTGGCACTCAGGGGATGAGAGTGCTAACTCACTCCAAGGTTTGAATTTTTGTTAAGTATTTGTAAGCAAATGGAGAAATATCTATGGCATCGGTAACTTTAAGTGTGTCCACCGTGAAACCCCTAGGCGATCGCGTATTTATCAAAGTCAGTGCAGCAGAAGAAAAAACTGCTGGTGGCATCTTGTTGCCTGATAACGCCAAGGAAAAGCCCCAAATCGGCGAAATTGCGGCGATCGGACCTGGCAAGCGCAACGATGAAGGCACTGTACAACCTCTAGAAGTCAAAGTCGGCGATAAAGTCCTCTACTCTAAGTATGCAGGAACCGACATCAAACTAGGTACTGAAGAGTATGTGCTTCTTTCTGAGAAGGATATTCTAGCGATCGTAGCTTAAAACAGTGAACAGTGAACAGTAAGCAGTAAACAGTGAATGATTGATAACTGATAACTGGTAACTGGTAACTGGTAACTGGTAACTGAAAAGTATTAATTTCTAAACTAAATTGGTTTAAAACTATGGCAAAGCGCATTATTTACAACGAAAACGCTCGTCGGGCTTTGGAACGAGGCATGGATATCTTGGCAGAAGCAGTAGCTGTGACCTTGGGACCCAAGGGACGCAACGTAGTTCTAGAAAAGAAATTTGGTGCTCCCCAGATTGTTAACGATGGTGTAACGATCGCTAAGGAAATCGAACTAGAAGATCACGTAGAAAACACTGGTGTAGCTTTGATCCGTCAAGCTGCTTCCAAAACTAACGACGCGGCTGGAGATGGTACAACCACTGCTACCGTTCTCGCTCATGCCATCGTTAAAGAAGGGCTGCGGAACGTTGCGGCTGGTGCTAACGCGATCGCCCTCAAACGTGGGATCGACAAAGCAACTGCCTTCTTGGTAGAAAAAATTGCTGCTCACGCTAAACCCGTGGAAGATTCCAAATCCATCGCTCAAGTCGGAGCCATCTCTGCTGGTAACGATGATGAAGTCGGTCAAATGATCGCCAATGCGATGGACAAGGTGGGTAAGGAAGGCGTAATTTCTCTAGAAGAAGGTAAGTCCATGACTACCGAACTAGAAATTACTGAAGGGATGCGTTTTGATAAGGGTTATATCTCCCCTTACTTCGCTACCGACATGGAGCGTATGGAAGCTGTTCTAGAAGAGCCTTACATCCTCTTGACCGACAAGAAAATTGGTCTAGTCCAAGACCTAGTTCCTATCCTAGAGCAAGTAGCTCGTTCCGGTCGTCCTTTAGTAATTATTGCTGAAGATATCGAGAAAGAAGCTCTAGCAACTCTAGTGGTGAACCGTTTGCGTGGTGTATTGAACGTAGCTGCTGTCAAAGCTCCCGGTTTTGGCGATCGCCGCAAAGCCATGCTAGAAGATATTGCTGTCCTCACTGGTGGTCAACTAATCACCGAAGATGCTGGCCTCAAGCTAGAAACCACCAAGCTAGAAATGTTGGGTAAAGCTCGCCGTATCAACATCAACAAAGATACCACTACGATCGTAGCGGAAGGCAACGAAGCCGCCGTCAAGACCCGTTGTGAGCAAATCCGCCGTCAAATGGACGAAACCGATTCTTCCTACGACAAAGAAAAACTCCAAGAGCGTCTAGCTAAACTAGCTGGTGGTGTTGCTGTAGTTAAGGTTGGAGCTGCAACCGAAACCGAAATGAAGGATAAGAAACTACGCTTGGAAGATGCGATCAACGCAACTAAGGCTGCCGTAGAAGAAGGTATCGTCCCCGGCGGTGGTACAACCCTAGCTCACCTCTCTCCTGAACTAGAAGTTTGGGCGAAGGAAAGCCTAAAAGATGAAGAACTCATCGGTGCTTTAATTGTGGCGCGGTCTTTGGCTGCTCCCCTAAAGAGAATCGCTGAGAATGCTGGTCAAAATGGGGCTGTGATCGCTGAACGGGTTAAAGAAAAGCCCTTCAATGTTGGTTTCAACGCTTCTACTAATGAATTTGTAGATATGTTTGAAGCTGGAATTGTGGATCCTGCTAAGGTTACTCGTTCTGCCTTACAAAATGCTGCTTCGATCGCCAGCATGGTCTTGACCACCGAGTGCATCATTGTCGATAAGCCCGAACCCAAAGATGGCGCTCCTGCGGGCGGCGGTGGAATGGGTGGTGGTGATTACGATTACTAAACAGCGAGCAGTTAACAGTTAACAGAATTATTGATAACAGTTAACGGTGAACTGAGTAAGGACGCTAATCTCTTAGGAGGTTGGCGTTCTCTGTTTTATCTTTACTAGGGTTTCTTACTAGGTTTTCTTACTAGAAATTGTTATTGTTCTTTTCACCAGAAAATTGGGTAGAGGCCCCGTCCTTCAGGACGGTGAGCATGTCAAGGTCTGATACCAAATCTGGTTATGATAGGCTCCTTATTTCTTAGTCCGCGCAGGCGGACTTTGCCCTTGTAGTCGCAGTTTTAACCGCCGACTGTAAAGATAATAATAAACCCGGATCTGGTCTAAATTATGGGATTTGCCGACTTGTCTATTCAAGAACTAGCTACAGATTGCAAAGTCAGCGTTGAACAAGTTTTGCATCTATGCGACAAATTGGGGATTGCCTACAAATCTCCTGCCACTAGATTGCCTCTTGAGGATGCCAAGGCAATAATACTCAGTTTTACTGTTTCCCCTCATAACTCTCTCGATAAGCAGCCAGAGAATCTGGACGATCGCAACACTCTGGATTGATTAGCCACTTCAGCCTGTAGATAAATTGACTACATAATGTCTTAAAATCTACTTAGTTTACCGTCAAAATTTCGTTGTGGTAGCTAGGAGAAAGTTTGAACATGATTAGGAGAAAAGAAATATGTTAAAGCGTTTGATATTACTTGCTGTAGCTACAGTTTTTTTTACATTCCATATAGCTGTTGGTAGTGCTAGGGCGATCGAAATCAGTCCCGAACTGCGGACTGTCACCATTAATGAGCAAGGAGAAACTACTGTTCTTAGCTTAGAAGAGGTAACTAAAGGCAAGGAACTATTTAATTTTGCCTGCGCCCAGTGCCATGCTGGAGGCAAAACTAAGACAGATCCCAATGTGAGCTTGGGGCCAGATAGCTTGGCTGGAGCAACTCCTCGCCGGGATAGCGTAGCTGGGTTAGTAGATTATATGAAGCATCCTACTACCTACGATGGGGAAGTTGCGATCGCTGAATTGCACCCTAGTATTGACAGTGCAGACATCTACCCCCGGATGCGTAATCTCAAAGAAAAAGACCTAGAGTTGATCGCCAGCCATATTCTCATGCAACCTAAAATCATTGGCAAAATGTGGGGCGGTGGCAAGGTATACAACTAGTTAGCCATTACTTAAGGAAACTTCCCAGTATTTTTCCGGCGTGACTAACCTAATTTATCTCTAAATTTCCTCTGCAATTTTTTAGTATACTCAAATCAAAATCCATAACTAGTAAGGGTTTAGTTTTTTGTCTGGAACCAAAATCCTTACTAGCCTTAAGCAATTACTCCTTGTTCTATAAAGTACCCGGTTGGGTAACTAATAAATTTGATCGCTAGAATTTGATTTCTGATCTTTGACAAGCTGTAGTATTAATCGAGTAAAATAGTTAAATAAAAGTAATTTCCAATTTTAGGGGAAGCCATGAAACTCAAAGTAACGATGCCTCGTTTAGTGGGCGTATTCCTGTCTGCACTATTTTTAATTATTAGTAGCTTCGTCTTTTCTGTAGCTCCTGCAGCCGCAGAAACCTTTACTGTAAAGATGGGTTCTGATAGTGGACAACTCCTATTTGTTCCTGCAAGTATTACTGTCAAGCCCGGTGATACTGTGAAGTGGGAAATGAACAAATTAGGACCCCACAATGCAGTATTTGATACTTCGGGGATTCCGGGTGGCAATGCCGCTCTTGCTACTGGTTTGTCTAAGTCTAAATTGATGTTTAATGCTGGTGAATCCTACGAAAGTACTATCCCTAGTGATGCTCCTGACGGAACTTATACCTATTTCTGTCAGCCCCACAGAGGTGCTGGAATGGTCGGCAAAATTGTGGTAGAAGGTTAATTCCTACTTCCAACACTTTTAAAATTGCCCAAATTTTAAGGGAGAGCTAGCAAGTCTAGTTCTCCCTTTGCTGTAAATAGGGTATAGATAAATAACGCTCAAGAAGGACGATCGCAACAATATCATCAATGGGGCGATTTATCTGCCGTAAACTTTGAGGTATGAGCTTTTGCAAGCCTTGGGGTGGAAACATCTGCCAGTAGCGATCGCGCGCTTCCAGAGTGCTATAGCGTTCATCCACCAAAACTATTGGTATAAAAATAGACTGACTAATCTTTTGCTGCCACTCCTTAGCCGTAGTTCCATCACCCATTACCACCTTGGAAATAGGAAATTGCTGGCAAATTTTTTGCAGCCCTGCAATCACCTCAGAAGCTAAGAAAATTTGATGTTGGCATATCCGTTGCTTTTCCTCCCCAGATTTAGTGGTGCAATATTCAACTATGGCAACCCCACATTTATCTCGTCCCGGATCAAAGCCTAGTAGATAGGTCATGGACACCCACCAGATTGCGTTTTATCGCTTAATTCTGCCATTGTAGGACTGCCGCCACCTGACTAGACAAAGTCAGAGGATCAAAAGGTTTAGCGAATACAGCTTTTACCCCCAAAACAGCAAACTTGCGTTGTTCAGAGGCTTGGACTTTGGCAGTCAACAAGATCACTGGAATATCGATCGTGGCTGGATTTGCTTGGAGTTGAACATAGGTACTTGGCCCATCTAGCTCCGGCATCATTACATCTAGCAAAATCGCATCTGGAGAATGTTCAACAGCTTTCCGCAAACCTTCCTGACCAGAGGATGCTGTAATTACTTCCCAGCCCCCCACTGCTTCTAAGCATAGTTGAGCTACTTCTCTGATATCATCTTCGTCATCAATGACTAAAACAAGCTTAGTTGCCATAAAAAATTATTAACATATATATTATAATATACACCTTAGCTGATTCAGATCACTTTGAAAAGAGATATTTTCCACACAGCTATTTCTAGAGATATATTTTAGCATAGCAGATAATTTAATCTACAGGAATTTGTGGCAAATTCTATCTTTCCTAAGTGGTATGGTTATGACCACAGTAAAACACCTAAAAATACCTAAATATCTCAGTAGTGATTATTAGACCTGTTGGGAAATAGCGATCGAAATCGCTGAAATGCTCTCATAGGCTGAATTTCAATGATTTCACATAGAAAATACTAAAATGCTTGCCAGTCAAGAGTTTCAAGGATTTCTGGGCTTGTTATCCAACAACTTTATTATAACTAATCAAAAATATCAGTGAATTTTCGGAGTATAGGGAAAGAGTTTATAACGCCTTAACTCATAATTGCTTAATTTTAATAGGATTAATCATACTGGCGATCTCTATTCTAAATAGCTTCTTTATCTGAATTAATTTATATTGTCGCAGGCAAAATGCAAGGTCAAAAGACTTACTGTTTTTTGTCTGGCGGCTAGTCAGGCAACGGCAGGGCTAGGGGAATTTGAAAAGGAGCTTGAGCTACGAAATATTGTAATATTTCCCGTTCCTGTTTCTAGTTGATGAGGTTGGTGCGATCGAAACGCGAGATGACTAAGTTTTTTGCCATGGTCATCGTTGGAACCTAGGTGAACTGTTGATAGACTATGCGGATCCCTTACTGGTGGATAAAAAGGTATTTGTCATGGGCGATCGCCTTCTAGAAAGTAGAGAATAATAACTGGGTAATTGTGATCTTTGTCACTATTAGTAGAAGATTCCATCACCCACTATCAGTGTTTAGGGCTATCGATCGCCGTAGCTATTATCACAAATAAGGAGGGTAACAGTCACAGGAAACCCCAGAAAAAAATTGCATACTATTTGTATTGAAGAACACACAACAGTAAGCAAAGAAAGTTCAACCCAGTTACTAAAAAAAACACCCTAGTTCCTACCATGATGACTACAACTAATTCAGTTTTACCTAATATTGAATCGCTGATTGAGCAAATACTTGTTAATCGTCAAATTACCAGTATACATCAGCAACAGCTTCGCTTAATTCTGCAATATGATTCTGTTAGTAATCAAGAAAAAACCTTGATAGAACGAGTTCTCTACGGTATCCGCCACGGGCTGTTACGAGTAATTGGCTAGAAAACTAGAAAGCCCAAATTAATTTCTTTGACCAAGACTTATATAAAAACCTAGACTCAATATCCTAGTCTAGCCCTGTGGCTTCTAGGTAAAATTCAAAATTTAAATCAAACACTTAAATCAAGCACTTAAATTTCCCTTCTAACTTTCCACAGTAAGTAAAAGTGACATACTTCAATTTAATAAAAAGTGTGTCACTTTTTTTATCTTAGAACAATTTGCTAATTCTTCTTTCCCGTAGATATAGTGACGTGTATCACTAAAATCCTGTTCGTTTATCACAATTAATCTACTTCTAATATCACGATATAAATTATTAATTTATATACTATTAAAGTTAGGGTGAGTAGCACAGCACTTTGCAAGTGCATGGAGTGTAGATAACTTTGTGAGATACTTGCTCAGAGCGGATCTACTAAAATACTGAGTATTATTTAAGCACAATGTGCTGTATCTATTAGTGATTTCAACTTAAACCAAAACAAAGCAACCTAAAGCTATGGAATCTAAGCACTTTTCTATCCAACTTAATCTGGAAGAAACTATCACTAGAATAATTAGTTCTCAGAAAATTACTATAAAAGATAAGCAACAAATCAAAAGTGCTTTTCTAGCTCCAGAGAACTTAGAGGAAGATGACATTACTTTGATCGATCGCATCCTCTATGGAGTTAGACATGGCATCCTAGAAATAGCAGAATAATCCTAACTGACTAAGCTAGGAAAACACTACTCCTTTATCAATAGACAGTTTGGTAAAGGAATAGAAAGCTTGTTAGCTTAAGCATCTTGTAGCCAAAAAGGAATGAATTCTTCTAACCAACTTAGACAGGATGCACCGTAGAGTAAATGATTTTTAACTTGCTCCTCTCGACCTTGGGCTCCCGATCGCTCCAACATTTTTACTCCTGAGGCTAACCATTTTTCCATGATTTTTCTAGTCATTTCTGGATGAAATTGTACTCCATAAGCCTTGTGCCCATAGCAAAAAGCTTGGGTACTAAAAGTATTTCCTGTTGCTAGTTTTGTCGCTGTTGCAGGAAGTTCTATCCCTTCTTCGTGCCAGTGATAAACATGGCGAGGAATATCAAAATATTTACTTTGGGAATTGCGAGAACTGTGAGAATGTTCCACAGGTTGAATTTGAAAGTATCCAATCTCTGTAATTTCTTCTGGATGAGGTGTAACTTTGCCTCCTAAAATTCGGGCTAAAAGCTGCGCTCCTAAACATACGCCCAAAAAAGGCTTCTCTGTTTCTAGGGCGATCGGCAGCCAGTCTAGTTCCTGACGAATAAAAGGTAAGGTGCGATCATCATTGGCACTCATCGGTCCGCCAAACACCACTACCGCATCGTGCTGCTCTAGGTCAGACGGGAGACGATCGCCGTGGGCAGGACAACGGACATCTAAGTAGTAACCTTGAGTTTGCAAAATGTCGCCGATCGCCCCTAAGTTAGAGTCTTTTTGGTGGATTATGATCAGAACTTGTTTTTGAGTCATTGTTGGTGATATTTGTCCGGGTTGAGGAGGGGAATAATTTCTGCTTCTAGAAACATTTCATCAACTTTCTCTGAAAGAATCTAGTAATTTTGCTACAAAAATACTAAAAAAGTTTGGTAGGGGCATAAAACATTCCTAGCACAGCTACCAAAAGTTTTATTGTCAAATTTAACTTAAAAATCATTGAACAGCTTCCTGCCAAGAAGAGAGAGTTAATTTTGTAATTTTCCCTTCTTCTAGAACATAAATTTCTTCTAGACATTCTAGTAAAGATTGAGAGTAAGTTTCTAAGCCTAAAGTATTTAGGCTTTTGAGAATTCTACTAATGCGTAAATGGTTGTGATTGCCCCAGTGCAACCAGCATTCTTTGCGAACCGGAAAGTTGGCAGCAGGCAAAATTTTGAATTTATCGTTACTTATGTATTCACAAGATAAACCGTAAAAATCTAGGACTATTTCTAGGGAGACGGTTAAACGGGTTCTGAGACCAAAGCTATTTTTGAATCTGTCAATATCCGCAGCAGTCAGAATTGGGGCATGGGGATGGAATCTGCTTATTTCTGGTAGGGGAAACACCCACTGAATATAGTCATGAGTGCGTTCTAGCAGTTCATAATTCCATTGCCAAATCTGTTCGATCGTGCGTCCCCGATTATCAGTCGTTTTGCCTATGTAAAACTGGACAATTGTTGAATCCACATCCATCCGCTCAATCTATATATTTTATACAGTTGTTTGAATCTCTAATATTTTAAATGCTAACTAAAGATAGGACAGGATTTTTTAATCTATTGGTTAAATTCCTCTGCACGACTACCTGCAATCCTTAGATAAAATATACGTATCACAAACCCAATACACCCCTTAATATAAAGTATAATACTCATTAATACCGAAATTTTATGTCTTGAAGATTGAAAACCTAGCAGATAAATTGAGAAGTTGAACTCAGCTAGGATGATTTGCCGCAGCAGGGCAACGTATCTTTCTCTATTTCTACATCGGGAAATCCCTCTCTTTACTGGAGTGGCGATCGTGTTTGCCTAGTTACCGTTTTCGTGTTTTAAACGTATTTATACTTAATTAAGTAACTTGTAGCAGGTATGCTATGCATCTTTGCATCAATCCAAAATGTTCTAATAACGATAAACCAAGCAATACAGAGAATTCCATTTGCCCATCTTGTGGTTCGCCGCTCCTCCTAGAGAATCGGTATTGGGTGACTCGCTTGGTCTCCGAAGAAGGTTTTGGGAAAATCTACGAAGTGGACGATCGCGGCACAGCAAAATTAATGAAAGTGCTGTTGATTAATGATGTCCAAGGGATAGCTCTGTTTCAAAGGGAGGCGGCAGTATTGAGTCAATTATCCCACCCCGGTATTCCTAAAATTGAGACTGATGGCTACTTTACTCTGCTGCCAGAAGAACGGGTATCTCCTCTCTACTGTTTAGTTTTGGAAAAAGTAGCGGGGATAAATCTTCAAGATTGGCTTTCTACTCAGCCCCAGCCTCTGAATCAAGCTCAAGCGATCGTCTGGCTAAAGTATCTAGTAGAAATTCTTGATCAAGTCCATCACCATCTTTATTTCCATCGAGATTTACAACCGAGTAATATCCTCCTGACTCCAGAGGGCAGATTAGTTATTACCAACTTTGGTTGTGGGCGGGAGATTTTCCATAATTATTTAGTTAAAGCAGAGGGAGGAGTTGTAGAAAACTCCCCAGATCAGGGCTATGGTAATGTCCCCGGTTATACTCCTCCAGAACAGATCCGGGGACGGGCTGTACCGCAATCTGATTATTTTTCCTTGGGTCGAACTTTTGTGTATTTACTGACGGGCAAATCTCCCCAAGATTTTATGGAGGATCCCCGCACAGGGGAGCTTCTGTGGCAGCATCGAGCTACCCATATCTCTCCTGGATTTAGTGATGTGATTGATTATCTGATGGCAACCTTGCCGGGAAATCGTCCCCACAATGCTCAAATGATCTTGATGCGCTTATCTACTTTAGATTATGCGCCTCCAGAATCTAGTCAAAAATCTACTACTACCCTATTGATGGGGGGCGATCGATCGACTGAGAGAGCTTTACTTCGAGCAAGAGCGGTGAAGCGACGAGAACAATTTCACTATGGTAATTTGTGGCAGAGAAGATCCCGGCAGAACCGCTTCAGAATGCCCAAGCCAGTTCTGATACTCCTAGTTAGTGGATTGGTAACGATTTTAGTGATCATACTCTTAGGAATTGTTACCGAAACCCTCACTCCAGAATGGATCCTAGAGCATCAGTTACTCTGGCAGAGAGATAGCTCAAATCCTGATATTCCTGCCAGATCTGATATCCCTGATAGTAAATGATCTGGTAGTGCTAAATCTATAAAGATGTCCCCCGCAGCGCGGGGGACATCTTTACCAAAAAATCATTACTCTTTTAGGACTACCAATGATCTAATGAAAATTAAAAACGACAGATAGAGGCGGGGTTAAAAGGACAGCGGGGGTTCGAGATGGGGTTATTTTGCAAAAAGATAGTTTGCATAAAGGAGAGCGATCGCAGAGGGCTGGGATCCCGGACTTGATTGCTACTCACATCCAGAGATACCAAATTAGTCAGACCTCCCAAAGGACTAAGATCACTAATTTGGTTATTGTTGAGCTTCAGGGTGACTAAGTTTCTGAGGTTGCGGAGGGGAGCAATACTCCTAATTTGATTATTACTCAGAGATAATTCTCCCAATCGGGTCATGCTGGAGAGCGCGCTAATATCACTAATTTGATTTTCTCCGAGATAAAGACTGGTGAGACTGGTCAAGGGACTCAGAGAGCTAATATCTCTAATGGGATTTAGGACTAAAGATAGTTCCCTAAGGCGAGTGAGCGATCGCAAAGGGCTGACATCAATAATCCGATTATTATCTAAACGCAGCGTATTTAGCGTGGATAAAGAGTCAAGAGGTGATAAATCCGTAATGTCATTCCCCATCAAGTTCAATTCCTTCACATTCCTCAACACAACCAGAGGGCTAAGATCGGAAATACCTTGACCAATCATGCTTATTTCGCTGCTATTACTTAGGGCTTGCTCTGCTCGATTACAATCAACAGGGCTGGCAGCAGAGTTTGGGCTATTAACACTGGTGTTGGCAGTATTAGCTTGTATTAGCAATGCTTCTACTGTTCTTCTAGTGACAGCAGGTAAACTATTGCGATTCGTACATAAGTCTGCATAACTGCGCTGGTTGCGACTATCAAAAAACCTTTGGGCTATTGCCCCATCAGCTTGCACTAAGGCTATCAAGGGCAACAGAGCAATAAGACTCGATCGCTGGAACTTAAGCGATCGCAACCAAGAGTAGGAAGTCGGAGCTACAACTTTGGCTAACATTGAGGATGAAAACTTAGATAAAAACTTAGACATATATCAAAAACCTAATCTTTAATATCAGTTTAAATCAAATTCATAGCAAATGAATATTTGAGTTCCTCGTGCTTTGTGGTTTTATATAGTCTTATATGATTAGGTTCGTTATATAGCAGTAGACAGTTTGATTAGGAAGAATCTGAATACATTGGCTAAGCGTAGCCGAAGCCACATCCACCTTAACTATAGTGACGGCTGCCATACAATAGAATCCTGAGTCTAAGGTAGCGATCTACGCAGTTTTTGACAAATTTCTAGATGAGCAAAACCAGCCTTTCTGGATATAGGTATTTCGGTAACAACGCAAGACATCAAATAAAACTTTAAACTTTGGGTGGCGTGGAACCATTACCGTTAGAACCGTTTCTGGAATTTGCGTCTAGATCTTCTCCTAATCCTCTGCCCAACATCTCCTTCACCAAATCCTTAGAACCATGAGGATCGATAAATAGAATCTTGGAGTTATTACTAGTACCAATTTTTTGGTTGGCATCAATATACATTTGCGCTGCCAGAAATTCTAAAGCTCGCTGTCCATTGGGTTGAGATTCAAGAATTTCGGCAATTTTTTGCAAAGAAATAGCTACACCCTCCGCTTCTAAAATATCTGCTTTTTTGCGACTTTGGGCGGCTCTTTCTTGTTCTAAGGCTTCCAAAATAGTTTTAGTCGGAGATAGATCTTTAATTTCTACCCGGGTCACTTTCACACCCCAAGCATCGGTGGCATCATCTAGTTTTCTTGACAAAGCCCTGTTGACTGCATCTCTAGAGGAGTAGGTCTTATCTAGTTCTAGTTGCCCAATTTCTGCCCTCAGGGTAGTTAATACTAGGGTTTGTACGGATTCTTCAATATCTTCTACCCCATAAAAAGCATTTTCTAACTTAGTAATTTGCCAGTACACCACCGCATCAACCTTCAGGGATACGTTATCTTTGGTGATTACTTGCTGAGGGGCAATGTCTAGCACTTTCTCCCGACTGGATTCTTCAACAACTATTCTCTCTAGCAGAGGAATAACAAAATTTAGCCCTGGCTTTAGTTTCCGCTTGTACTTACCTAATTGCTCTACTAAAGCCTCGTTGCCTTGGCTAATAATTTTCGCAGAGCTAAAACCATAGCCGAAGATAACTAAGATAAAAGTGACTAATGCAAAAAAACCGTTCATAGTTCTGCCTGGTGTTCTGGTAGTTATCTTTACTGGGATTACTTTAGCAATGGGTGCATAATCCCAAGTATAGGATAATCCTCTAGACAATCCTTAGGTATTTGGAAAAAGAAGGATAGGAGAACTATGAAATAAGACTTAGAACTTTTTCGAGAGCCGCGCGACTCTCGAACCCTATACTATTGCAAAGTGATGTAACTACCAACCCCGGAGGTCGCGGGCTTCATCGCTAGACCAAATATGCTCTCGAATTCTTTCTAGAGACCAGCCATTGTTATAGTAGCTTTCTAAATAGTAGTTCATGCCGAAGTTATCGGCATTGCGATTGAGGACGCGGCGATAGATTTGATTAATTTCGTATCTAATCCGATCTCTATTATTGTCTCTATTATTGTACTGACTATTATCATTTCGGCCGTTACGAGCTTGGTTAATGGCGCGATCTCTTATGTTGCGGGCTTCTTCGCTGTTGAATAGTTCTTGACGAATTTGCTCGATCGACCAGCGATCGTTATA
>Ga0105048_10012351_pt1 | contig 13401 bp, 12 predicted proteins | sample MAT05_FD_78382 | JGI IMG/M metagenome (GOLD analysis project Ga0105048, IMG submission 78382) | Freshwater microbial communities from Lake Fryxell liftoff mats and glacier meltwater in Antarctica - MAT-05 | ecosystem: Environmental > Aquatic > Freshwater > Ice > Liftoff microbial mat | place...
AAATTTGCTGCTAAACAAACCGAATTTAAATCTATTTTATCTTTAATACCAAGTGTGTACTCCAAAGATTTTGCAAGTATAAAAACAGAAGGAAAACTAAAATTCGATGGATTAGCTAAAGGAACCTTGCACAGCGAAAAAGACAGTACAAAAAATACCTATCCTAGTTTTGAAATTAATTTAGGAATTGCCAATGCCATGTTCAAATATCCGTCTTTACCAAAATCGGTCAATAATATTAATGTAGATGTGCATGTACAAAACAAAAAAGATTATTTAGATGCTACGGTTATTGATGTTAATAAATTTCATGTGGAAATGGCTGGCAATCCTGTGGATTTGATGGCACATGTAAAAACTCCTATATCCGATCCTAATATAGAAGCAAATGTAAAAGGATTGATCAATTTAGCATCGGTGAAAGAATTTATTCCTTTAGAAAAAGGAGATGAAATGAATGGTATTGTAAAAGCCGACATTAGTGCTGCGGGGCGCATGAGTAGTTTAGATAAAAAAGAATACGACAAATTTATCATGGCTGGTACTTTAGAAATTGATAAAATGAAATACAAGACCAGCACCTGAACCTATGAAGTGTTTTTAAATACCATGAAATTAAATTTCACCAATCAATTTGTTGAATTATCTGCCTTTGATGCCTTGTTAGGAAAATCAGATATTAAAGCCAATGGAAAAATTGAAAACTTTTTACAATATCTATTTAAGGATTCTTTAATTGCAGGTAACCTAAACTTGCAATCTAATTATATGAACATCACGGAATTAATGGGTCCTCCTACTCCAACGACGGCATCCACAAAAACTGTGACAGCAGATACTGCGGCCATGACTATTGTTGAAGTACCAGGTAATATAGATTTTAATTTAAATACCAACATTGCTAAAATGATTTACGATAATTTAGTGATTGATAACTTGACTGGTAATATTCAGGTAAGAAAACAAAAAGTAGATATGACTAATTTAAAATTAGGCTTATTAGGTGGTAGTGTTTTAATGAATGGTTATTATGAAACTACAAATCCAAAAAAACCGAGCGTTAATATGAATTTTAAAGTAGATAATTTTGAGATTCAAAAAACCTTTGCCGCATTTAATACTGTCAAAAAAATCGCACCCATTGGACAATATGCGAAAGGGATGTTTACCGCAACTTTAGAAAACTTTAAAGCCGACTTAGATTCCAAAATGGAACCTATTTTATCTACACTACAAGGAAATGGTGTATTTAAAACCAGTAGTGTTTCCATTGGTGGTTTTCCTGCATTTGTAAAATTAGGGGAAGCATTAAAAATAGAACAATTAAAAAATTTAGAAATACAAAATGTAGTGGCTGAATATGAATTTGTGGATGGAAGAGTTCGTTTAAGAAAACCAGTGAATGTAAAAGTAAATAAAATAAATGCTGAAATTACAGGTTCCACTGGCTTTGACCAAACGATTGATTATAATTGGAAAATGGATATCCCTACTGATATGTTTGGCGCACAAGCCAACTCAATGGTTGGTGATTTATTAGGACAAGCAAATGCAAAAACAGTAGCAAATTTAGCGATGCCTAAATCTATTAAAGTAAATGTAGGTTTTGGTGGAACGGTAACAAAACCAACTGTAAAAACAGGAGGTAAAAGCGATGGGAAATCTATGAAAGAAGCTGTGAAAGAACAAGTAGTAACTGCTGTAAAAGATAAAGCCAACGAAGAGGCTCAAAAAATATTAGCGGATGCACAAGCACAAGTAGAAAAAATGAAAGCAGAAGCACAAGCCGGATCTGAAAAATTAAGAGCAGAGGGTTATGCGGCAGCAGATAAGCAATTAGAAGAAGTGAAAAATCCATTAGCCAAAATTGCCGCAAGAAAAGCAGCAGAATTAGCGAAAAAAGAAGTGGACAAAAAAGCACAAAAAGTATTAGATGATGCTGAATTGAAAAGTCAAAAAACTTTGGAAGACGCAAAACTAAAAAGTGCCGCAGCGGCAGGAAAGTAATTTTTATTGATGGGAAAGGGTTTTGGTATAAGTGGTTATTGTGCGTTTAGTAGTCCGATGAACGGAAGGAAATTTTAGCTCTCCCAGCTATCGTTATCGGTTTTAACGGAAAAGAAAATGATAGAGAAACTGTTGGGACAGGTAGCGGTACGCAAGATTATGGATTTAGAATTTATAATCCTTCATTGGGGGTAGGTTCTTGAGTATTGACCCATTAACTAATGATTATCCTTGGTATACCCCTTATCAATTTGCTGGAAATAAACCAATAAAATGTAGTGATGTTGATGGTGCTGAAGAAAATGACCAAAGTACTTATGTATATAAGCCTAAACCAGCAATTACAAAACTTGATGATAAAACTATTTATAAATTAAAGCAAGAAAAACTTCATATGCTAATAAATGAGTATGCGAAAAAATTACTTGAAACTAAAGGAATTAAAATAACTGGAAATGCCTTGTTAAATACCTTTATAAAAATTCTTTACAAAGTAGATAATACTCTCGAAAGCAAAGAAGGAACACAAAGGAGTGGACTTGCACTAGAGGCTCCAACTAATGGGGGAGATGGTAATAAAACACTTGCACTTATTAGAGGTTTAGATGTAATAAATATCGATTTATTATTAGCATATACTGCAAACGCCTTAAAGTCACCACTAAAGGGTAATATTGGAGATGGACTGAATGGCTCTAAATTACCTGGTGCAATTGTTGATGCTGGTGGAGTTACTCAAGAAGTAAAAGAATTAAAGCAACCTGTCACAAATCCTTCAGCGTCAACAGACACAACTTTTACACGAAAAGCAGATGATGGTTCAAATAAAACTGTTAAAATAACAGTTGATAAACAAGATTTTAAAGAAAAAGGTGATGGTGCCACACCATCGAACGTGCAACATTAAAAATATATAATAGACTCCTATGTGTTAGAATGTTATAAATATTTTTAAAATTTAGAACTCAATAAAATCAACCATTTTGGAACTATCAATAAATAAAAAACACACCCTGTATCTTAATATATATAAAGTCTAATGAATGTGAAAAATATTTTAGCAATAATAGTATTAGCGTTAACCGTTTCTTTAATTGATTCTTGTACAGACGATATTAAAGTCGAGTCTAAAAAGGACATAAGTATTTCTCAATGTCCATGTGATTCTATGGGTACATTTAAAATAAAAGGTAAAAATGTCACTTATGCATATATAGGTATATCTCAAATTGAAATATCTCATTTTGCAAATAATGATACTATTGAAATAACAAGACGATATACAACAGATTCTATTTGGCATTTTCAGGAAAAAATAACCGTTTTGAATAGTAAAATAATAGACCCAGAATATGCAATTTATTGTGATATTAAAGACACCGCTGACTTTTATAAACTAACTTTTATTAGTACTGAATTTCTTTATGATACTAAGGATTTAAAAACTATAAATGTGATAGGGACAGAGTTAATTATAAATAATGACACAATTCACTCTCACGCAAATGGATTATTAGTTCCGAAAGCAAAATTTAGTAAAATAGTAAAAATTGATAAAAGATCAAATGTGATTTTTGAAGGAAAGAAAAATACTTTTAGAAGTAGCATCCTTTTAGAAGCTGAAAGTATGATTAAATATGGGAGTTTATTAGAACAATATAAAGCGATAACAAAGTTTTGTAATACAGATGTTGTAAAAAAAACTAATTGATTGTTAGTACCCCAGCTCCGAAGGATATGCACTGACCCTACACACAGGCTCCGCAGTCATTTGTAATGCTGCTGCACGATGCTTTGTAAATAGAATTCAATACCATAAATTAGAAATTCAATAATTATAATTAATGATACAGTGGCAAAAGCAAAAGCAAAATGTTAAAACAGATAAAGGTTATTTTATTACGCAGCATTACAAATGCAGCGTAGAGGGGGGTATACCAATTGAGTATATTTTAGTCCAATTGGAATTATCAAATTTTTAAAGTGATAATTTAAAGAAAGCTACTACCTTTACAGCCTAAAATTATGATTACTTATAATCCAAAAGATTGGTTTACACTGATAGTAAAGTTTCACAAAAGCGACACTTTTAGAATGCTTTTACCTTCTTTATGTTTTATAGGTATCTATGCAGCTGCCATTGTGTATTTTGAAATTCATTTTTATAAAATCCTCACTAAAAATTCTACCGTAATGCATTCTATTTTAGGTTTTGTATTATCTATGTTGCTGGTGTTTAGAACAAATACAGCTTATGACCGTTGGTGGGAAGGACGAAAATTGTGGGGAAGTATGGTTAACAATTCAAGAAATTTAGCCTTAAAATTAGCGACAATTTTGATTCACGAAAAAGATAAACAAGAATTTAAACATTTAATACTGAATTATATTTACGCCGCTAAAAATCATTTGCGAGGTACGTATATTCAAAATGAGTTTATAGAAACTAGTAATATGAATTTATCAAAATTTGCAGAGGCTCAGCATAAACCTAACATGATTGCAAAAGAATTGTACGCTAAAATTAATCAATTGCATCAAAAAAAAGATATATTCCCTGAACATCTGTTAATTCTAAACGACGAGTTAAAATCATTTTCAGAAAATGTAGGCGCTGCCGAACGTATTAAAAACACTCCTATTCCCTATTCTTATAATATTTTTTTAAAGAAAATGATATTTATATATATTATGTCGTTGCCTATATTTTTCGGAAGTGAGTTTGGTTTTGCAACCGTTCCCATTACTATTATTGTGTTATATGTTTTTGCTAGTATAGAATTAATTGCTGAAGAAATTGAAGACCCCTTTGGAGCGGATGAAAACGATTTACCACTAGATGACATTTGCAAAAGAATTAAAACCAACATCCACGAAATTTTTAATTAATTATGTATCAAAACGATTTAATATTAAGAGCGGCCAAAGGCGAACAAGTAGAAAGAGTACCAATTTGGTTAATGCGGCAGGCGGGTAGAATTTTACCTGAATACAAAGCAACTAGAAGTCGTGCTAAAAACTTTATTGAGTTTGTCAAAAATCCTGAATTGGCTGCCGAGGTAACCATTCAACCAGTTGATATTTTAGGTGTAGATGCTGCTATTATTTTTTCAGATATTTTAGTTATACCTGAAGCCATGGGTTTGCCTTATCAAATGATTGAGGCAAAAGGACCAAATTTTGAGAAGACGATAACATCAAAAAAAGACATTGATGATTTGCATATTGCAGAGGCAGGCGATTTAGATTATGTGATTCAAGCAATTAAATTGGCTAAAAAAGATTTGAATAACCGCGTGCCATTAATTGGTTTTGCTGGTGCCCCATGGACTCTGATGGCATATATGGTGGAAGGAAGTGGAAGCAAAACGTTTAGTCAAGCAAAAAAATTCTTTTATCAAGAGCCTCATCTAGCACATCAGTTATTGGAGAAAATTACACAAAGCACCATCAATTATCTTAAAGCGCAAGTAGCTGCTGGTGCTGATATGATTCAGATATTTGATAGTTGGGCTGGAGTGTTGGGACATGACCAATACTTAGAATTCTCCTTAAAATACATTTCAAAAATTTGTGATGCTATTGAACCATTAGTTCCTGTAACTGTTTTTGCGAAAGATGCGCATTTTGCATTAGCTGATATGGCAAAATTAAATTGCAATACTATTGGCTTAGATTGGACTATTAATCCTCAAGACGCTCGTATTATTATTGGCAGTGAAAAAACCTTACAAGGTAATGCCGACCCCTGCATGTTATACGCTGATGAAAAAAGTATTGAAGCCACTGCTCGTAAAATGGTATCTGCTTTTGGCAAGCAACGCTACATTGCTAATTTAGGCCATGGTTTGTATCCTGATTTAGATAAAAACAAAGTGAAATTTTTTATTGATTGCGTGAAGAGTTTGTAATATGCTGCTGCTATTGAGGGGTTCACTTATAGATATATCTCTAAATCCTGTTTACACAATCTAGTATACACTCTCGTTTACACAATCTAATTAGTGTCCATTGGGTTTCCTTAGATTTCCATTGGGTTTCCTTAGATTTCCATCGAGTTTCTTTAGATTTCCATTGAGTATCCTTAGATTTCCATTGAGTTTCTTTAGATTTCCATTGGGTTTCTTTAGATTTCCATTGGGTTTCCTTAGATTTCCATTGGGTTTCTTTAGATTTCCATTGAGCTTCCTTAGATTTTCATCGCGTTTCTTTAGATTTCCATTGGGTTTCTTTAGATTTCCATTGGGTTTCTTTAGATTTTCATCGGGTTTCTTTAGATTTTCATCGGGTTTCTTTAGATTTCCATTGGGTTTCTTTAGATTTCCATTGAGTTTCCTTAGATTTTCATCGGGTTTCTTTAGATTTCCATTGCGAACCTTTAGATTCTCAGAACATTTTCTGAAACAACCTTTATTTAAAGAATGTTGTATCCAACATGAAGGCTAACTTTTTGAGAAAAGCCTATTTATACCCATCCGTTAAGGTTTTTAAAAACGCCACTAAATCTTTTTCTTCTTGAGAACTTAATTTTAAATTCCCTAATTCCGTTTTATTAACCGTTGAAGCCACTTCTGGATTTGTAAATAATGAATCTCTGTGGTTATAAAAGCTAACTGTTTCTTCTAAAGTATTAAACACTCCATTATGAAAATATGGTGCTGAAATAGCAACATTTCGTAAAGAAGGAACTTTAAATTGTCCATTGAAGCTAATGTTATTTAAAAATGCCCCTAATCCATTATCAATATAGGAAGCGCCCATTGGATTATGACTCGCTGTCATTGTGTAATACGGATTATTTAAATTTTTTGGTAAGCCAATATTATCGTATGTGAAATCCGTGAATAATACTTTCCCTGTTTCTTCATCAGGTTCAATCACATGACAATTGGCACACTTACCTTTTGTTGTATCTGTAAATATTTTCAAGCCTCTCGTCTCTTGACTGGTTAAAATTGCTTGTCCTTTTAAATAATAATCATACTTTGAAGAAAATGGATTTACTTCTGAAGATTGTTCATAAGCGGCAATAGCATTAGCAATATTTTTTAGTGCTTTAGATTCATCTGTTAGATCTCCATAAACATCTTTGTATAAAGAAAAATAATTACTGCTTCGTATTTTAGAGATCAGCATGCTTACATTTTCTAAATTCATTTCTAGTGGATTAAAAAAAGGTTTTACTGCCTGCTCCTCTAATGAATTTACTCTGCCATCATGAAAAAATCCTCCAACATAAGCAGAGTCTACAAGGTCATAATATAATGGAGAAGAAAACATCGCATAAGCCACATTAGGCGCATTTCTATTGCCAAATAAACCATCCACTGCTCCTTCGGAAACAATGTTATGATTTAAATCACTAAAGCCTGTTTCGGAACTATGACAGCTAGAACACGATTGCCCCATTGGACGCGATAAATTTTTGTCAAAAAATATTTTTTTACCTAATTGTATTTTATCATTCTGCACAACCATCTTTACATCTTTATCTTTTTTACAAGATGATAAAGTGCCTATGGTCATTAAAATTAAAATTGCTTTTATGATTTTATTTAACATCTTCATTTTATTTTAAAATTTCGCGCTCAATCCAACATACCAACTTCTACCAATGGAAGGAATAATGCCAGGTCCTGGATATTCATCGGTGCGGCGCGTAAAATAAGCCTTATCGGCTAAATTGTTTCCTCCTAGTTTAATGGCATACTTTTTAAATTTATAACTAGCGCTACAATCTATAACACTATACCCGGGGATATATCCTGCAACGGGATCTGCACTTATTTTTATATTGGATGCATCTCCAAATGCATCTCCAACATAATTATACTGACAGGTGATTGAAAAATGAGTGTCATTTAAAATTAAACCAACACGCTCAATTGTATTGGCAGAGGTTTCCACTCTATTGCCTTTAAATTCTCCCGTTGTATATGTAGCATCAATGTATGCGAATGAATTAAAAATACTGATGCCATATTTGGAAGATTGTTTGATACATTTTAAAATATTAAATTCAATATAACTTTCAAGTCCTTGATGTACGCTGTTCGCTATATTGGTTCTGTAGGTATATTCTTCGCCAGTAATGTTATCTGTTTTTAAAACAACTCCTATTCTATTATTGTATGCCATATAAAAAGCACCAATATCAAAATTCAAATAATTTTTTATGGTTCCCCTATAACCTAAATCAGAGTTAAAACCCGTAGCATCTTTTAAATTTTTATCAATTTTAGAAATGACGCCTAATGGTTCTAATTGTCCGTAATCAATGGGTCTGTATGCCTGACTAATATTGCCATATATGCTTGTATGAGATGTAAGTTTAAATTCTAAGCCTGTTCCAAATAATGAAAAATATCGATTTCGAACTTGCTCCGTATAAATTTTAAATTCCTCTTCTGTTTTATAACCACTAGCCGTACTATTAATGTATTCAAATCTAAAGCCAGGTGTAATTGTAAATTTATCACCTATTCTAAATACATTTTCAACAAAGGGCGCTAAGTTGGTTGTGGAAAAATCTAAATCATAACCCCACGGGCCTGTAATACCTAAATCAAAATTACTTGCCGTAGTGCCTTCTCCACCACCTTTTCTATTAAACCAAGCATAACTATATCTTAAACCACCTGCCATGGTAGATTTTTGTTTACCTAATTTGTAGCGATGAGATATACGTAATTCGGAAGTTGAATTTTGCATTTTTTCTTTCCCAACTTCTCTGGGTACATATTCATTAGTTGCGGCATCAATAATATCCAATGCTTCTGGTCCTCCATCTTCGTTGCGCCAAACCAAAGCACGACTACTAAACAAAAACATTGTTTTAAAATCAATGGTTGTATTTTCTGTTGGGATGTATTTTAAATTAGCACTGACAATATTCCATGGACTTGTTAACCAATTTCTTGCTCTGGTTGATTCTTTAGCACTTGATTTAAAAGCGCTATCCGTTAAACCACCTGGCATTTTTAATTCGTTACGTAATAAAGAATATTCTACTGATACAGTTAATTTTTCGTTTGGTTTATATTGCACTTTACCAAAGCCAGATACTTGCCATTGTTGGCTATTCGGACGATAGCCTTGTAGCGTTCGGTATTGAACAAAGGCATAATAGTTTATTTTTTTTAGTGTGCCTCCAACAGAATTAAATGAATTAAATAAACCAAAACTTCCAACGGTTTGAGATGTATTGAATTCAAATTTTTTATTTTTTGGAGCTTCTTTTAAAACGTAATTTACTAAGCCTCCAAATTGAGAACCGAATTGCAAAGATGCGGCACCTCTCACCATTTCCACTCTACTTACCGCTTCCATTGGTGGTAAATAGTAAGCTTCGTTATATCCATAAATATCTGCGCTGATGTTATAGCCATTTTGGCGAGTATTCATTTCAATACTTTGTGATGGATTTAAACCACGGGTAGCAATACCATTTGCGGTAAAGCCACCAGATTCTGTTTCAACAATATTTAAACCTGGTGTTCTTCCTAAAATTTGTCGGGTATTGTTTATAGCCTTATTTGCATCTAGACTATCAGTAATAATAATTTCTGTTTTTTTACCAGCATAAATAATTCCGTCTTTTTCTTCAGGCAAATGACCAACACCATTTACAGTGCGGTATTCGGTAATGGTAATCTCATTTAAATCTAATTCTTTGGTTGTAAGTGAATCTAAATTTTGTGCAGAAACAATGCTGCTGAAGGTAACTAAAACGAAAAATAATAAGCAACGTGTGTTCATATAAGCAATGTTCAAATTTCATTGCAAATGTGCTGTTTAGAGTTACTCTAAACAATACCAAAAAAAAGGTATATTATAGTTTGCCCAATTGATGATTAGTTAATTTACAATTAACCCATTCTCCATCTAAAATAGAATCGTATTTCTTGTAAAACTCTTTTGCAGGAGTATTCCAATCAAGCACTTGCCATTCCACGCGTCGTACTTTCATTTCTTTACTTACATCCACAACTTTGTTAAACAATAATTTTCCTACGCCTTTTCCACGTTGACTTTCAGTAACAACAATGTCTTCCAAAAATAAACACTTGCCTTTCCAAGTGCTATATTTAAAATAATATAATGCGATGCCCACAATCACTTCATCTATTAAAGCCACATAAAAATCAAATTGTTTGTCTGTGCCAAAACCCCAGTCAGTCATTTCTTCAATAGTGACTTCCACTTCATCAGGGGCATTTTCAAATCTTGCCAGTTCATTTATTAATTGTAACGCTTCTGGAATATCCTGTTCAATACCTTTTCTAATATGTATACTCATGTTATTTAGAATAGAAATCTTTTAATGGGTAATTATAAAAACAAGCTACTTCTTTTTATAAACTTCGTACACTGCTTGCAATTCCTCAAACCACGGTTCACCATATTTTCTAATGAGGGGCTCCTTTAAAAACTTAAAAACGGGTACATTTAATTGTCCACCGCATTCGCAAGCTGGTTTGCAAATATCCCATTGATGATAGTTTACTGCATCATACTCTTTATAAGCTGTGATTCTAATGGGATATAAGTGGCAAGATATTGGTTTTTTCCAATCTATTTTTCCTTCTAAATAGGCTTGTTCAATAGCGCATTTTGCAATTTGTTTATCATCGAAATATACATAAGCACACTCATCGCCCTCACTTACCAAGGTCGTTGTATAATCGCCGTCGCTATCTAGAACATAGGTTCCTTGTTTTTCAACAGCCGCAATTCCTTTGCTATTCATATAAGGCTTCACCATCGGATAAATCTTATCCAATATTTTCAATTCTTTTTTATCTAAAGGAGCTCCGCTATCACCCGAAACACAGCACTGGCCTTTGCATGCATTTAAATCACATACAAATTTTTTATCAAATATATCTTCTGAAATAAGGGTGTGATTAATGGCGATCATTTTTCAAAAATACGATAAATAAAGTTTGATATTAAAAACAAATAAAACTTTGATAATGTTATTTTTAAACTGGTATAAATCAAAAAATGTTAAGTGTAAATCTATTGCTCTAAAATTTAGTATCTTTAGCCTGTTTAGTAAAAATATAATTCATGAAAAAAATAGTTTATTTCATATTTTCAGCAATCATTATAAGCTCATGTGCCTCTAATAGCAAAGACGATCCTTTAGCTCCGTCGACAACTACGGATGGGCGAGATAGATTTGTTGCAGCGTGGGATGTAACGGAAAATTCTTCACTATTACTTGAACCAGCGACGCACAAGGTTACAATTTCAAAATCTTCCGCTTTATCTACTGAAATCATTATTGATAATTTTTCCGATTTACAGAAGCAGGTTAGAGCAACAGTAAATGGAAATACGTTTATCATTCCATTGCAAAATTTGGGAAAAGCTACTGAAATTATTGGTCAGACCCAAGGTTCAGGCACCTTAACAAGCGTGAATAAAATATCTTTAACTTATACAAACACTATATCTGGAACAGATAATATTAGTGCGACGTACATTAAATAAACCGCATAATATCAATTCGTTTATAACATTCTCCATTGGAAGGTGAAATGCCAATGATGTTCCAGTCGCGGGGAACTTGCCCTCCTCCCTTTGTGTTGAATTTGAAAATGAACTTCGTGAGCAAATCTATTTTTCCATCTATAGCATCTTTGTCGCCTACAGGTGTCGCCCCTCGTATCACAACCCCTGTTTTAAGCATCAAGCCTCTTCCGTTGGGTCCGTCAGCAGGAGCGTCGGAAAAGTCATAGGTTCCAGAAGGATAGTATAAAATTCCGCCACCAGCTGTATACAATTGATCTCTCGCTTTTTCGAATTTCTGAAAATCGTTTGATCCCTGAGTATACAAAGACATATCAATTACATTTTGCCATTTGATTTTGTCCGTCCAAGCGGGATAACCCGCTGTTCCGTTATAATAGGTTGCCACGGGATTATTTTTTGGAGGCTGCGCATGCAATAACTGCCCGCAAAAAAGCAGGGAAACGATTGTTAAAAATTTAGCACTTATTATTTTCATCGTATAATCCATTATATCTAATAGATGACAATTTTTTTAGTAAGGATTCCCTGCGATCCGTTTTCAAGGACAAGCATATACATTCCAGGGTTTAATTCATTCAAATTACAATCAAAGGAATTTTTTCCTGCTTCTAATACCATGGTCTTTTCAAGTATTTTACTGCCTTGGATGGTCATGAGTTTTATAGTACCCGTTTCTTTTTCCATTGAGAATAAGGTAACGGTTATCAATTGGTTTGCTGGGTTAGGATACACATCAAATGCAGCTTTATCCGTTACATTCTGATTAACAAATGTGGAGAGACAGCGCAATTTTTTTTGTTCTTCATACAGATTAACGATGGTCGGTATAATTCCATCATCTGCTACAATCGTTCCTTTGTCTCCAGGAGGCATAGTTTCCCCTTCACTTGCATCAAGTGGTTTTCCTCTTACGCCTACTAATGCTCCCATAGAATATTGTTTTGGCTCATGAGTATCATCACCATTACGTGAGACGGAACTTGTAAGTGTATAAGTAGGATCAATTTCTTCCAGTATATTCCAATGCGTAGCTCTCCTTCCTATATATGGTCCCGCAGAACCTCCCCCACCTGGTACAGACCCTTGATCATTAGCGACCACACATTCTGTACGAATGAGATCAAAAGATAGAGCACGATGAGAGTCAAATGTGCCGCATTTTTGTAATCCTCTGCTCCATACATTCCCGCTCGATAGCCATTCTGTATTAATTCCATGTCTTGCACGACGTGGTCCATTTACAGCAAAATCCTGAAATAAATTATCATGAGAATTTACTCGACATGCGAATGAGTGATGATTTTGTTCTGGCCCATCAACTAAAATGTTGGTAACAGTTATGTTTTTAGCAGCAGCAAGTATCACACCATTTTCCATACTGGTAATAGCAACATTTTTTGTCCAACAATTCCATGAACGATTAATGTATAAACCATTCCATCCACCTAATGTAGCAGTGGGTTTAGTAAGATGAGCATGAGTTAGTTGAGCATGTCCCTTGATTCTTAAATTTTCAACGCCAGATTCTGTAATTACGCTACCCGTTTGTTCAAAGCGCACATTCCAATTGGTTTTGATATCAATGCGCAGTGGTTGAACCAAAGTCACCACGTTGCCAGAAACACTAGCTATCTCTACTGCCCATTGAAATCTTGGATAAGACGGAGGAAGTAACCATGCACAATCCCCTACGCCACCAGCATTATTGTCAAGTCCACCTTCTGTAGGAACATGGCCATAAATATGTTTTAATAAACTCTTATCGGATGGATTCTCCCAAGTCATCAAAACCTTCATGCCTGCTGATAGTCCTGAAGTACTTGCTACTGTAATGGTTTTAGCACCTCGGGTAGC
>Ga0105048_10012354_pt1 | contig 13401 bp, 9 predicted proteins | sample MAT05_FD_78382 | JGI IMG/M metagenome (GOLD analysis project Ga0105048, IMG submission 78382) | Freshwater microbial communities from Lake Fryxell liftoff mats and glacier meltwater in Antarctica - MAT-05 | ecosystem: Environmental > Aquatic > Freshwater > Ice > Liftoff microbial mat | place...
TTCGCCGCTCGGGGGTTCGCCCGCGAATCCGACCCCGCGAGTCGATCGCGCAGGACCGTTCCCCCTCATCGATCCCGCGCCGATACCGCCCGCGAAGGTCGATCCGATGCCCGAAGTTCGCATCGAACCGCCGATCCCCGCCCCGCCGTTGCCCAAACTCAATCTGCCCGAAGACGAGCCGAAACCCAAACCGCCCGCGCGGACTTCGATCCTGCCGGGGATGCGTCCGCCCGCGATCCCTTCCAGCGTCCCACCCGCAGTCCGCACCCCCGAAGCAGCGGTAAAGGTGGTCGAGGAGATCCCGCCTGCCCCTCAGACGCAGGGCAACGGCAACCCGCGGCAGCAGATGGCCTCGACCGACCCCGTCCCGGCAGTCGAAACGGCCTTCGTGCCTTTGGTGGCTCCCGCGATCGCCAAAATCGGGCACGTCAAAGCTTTGAAGTTTCCGCTGCGATTCGAGGTCGATGGCCCGGCGAAACTCGAGTTCTGGGCGAGCCGCGATTTCGGTCGGACCTGGCAGGTGCTCCAAAACGACTCGAACGGGGTCAGTCCGGCACTGCTGAATCTACCGAGCGAGGGGCTCTATGCGATTTCGATCCTCGATGCGGGTCAGGGGCCGCCGAAGGGGAATGCGGTCGCCGACTATTGGGTCGAAGCCGATTCGACCAAACCGCTCGCGGTGCTGACCAGAACCGCAATCGGCGAAGGGGCCGACGCGGGGATGCTCGTCATTTCGTGGATCGCTCGGGACCGCAATATGACCGCCGAACCGATCTCGTTGTACTACCAGCCGAAGGACGGCACGGAGTGGGTTCCGATCGTCAAATCCATCGCCCAGGGCCAGTCGGTCGCATCGGAAGGAACCTTCCGCTGGAAACTCCCCGCGAACCTCGGTTCGGAGTTGACGATCCGTCTGGACGCGGTCGATCGTGCTGGAAACGTCGGCTCGGCACTGTCCGCAATCGTGTATCTCGACCGGTACGGCGAAGGCATTAAAGTCATCGGGGTTCGTTCGGGTCAGTGAGCGATCCTGGGGGATGCGGTTTTTCGACTACCCCGACGGGGAACCGGGCCATAGGATATCCCCATAAGATTCCCCGCCTTCGGACCCCCTTTCGCCATGACTCTGGACATTCTGCGGATCCTGGAAGAACTCCGACGCTCGTCGCTGCTCGCCTCCGCCCAGGTTGAGAAACTGACCGCCGACGATACCGTATCCTCCGGCGACCCCGAAGGTTTCCGCTCCGCACTCCGATCGCTCGGGGTTCTGACGGAGTTTCAGATCGATGCCATCGTCGCGGATCGGATCGATTCGCTGATCGTGGGGCAATCGCTGGTCACCGAACCGCTGGGCACGCACGCGGACATGCCGACGTTCCGCGCGATCGATCGCACGTCGCGCTATCCGGGTATCCTCCGACGGCTCCCCGCCGAGTCGTTCCGCCCCGAAGTCCTCGAAGTCTGGCGGGCCTCGGCTAAAATCGCTTCGCAGCAGCGGCATCCGCATCTGGTTTCGGTACTCGAGTGCGCCAAACCGTCCGATCCGGCCTGGGTCGTTCACGAAGCCGTCGATGGGGTCGATATCGAACGCCTCGTCGCCGAGATGGGCGCGATCCCACCGCACATGGTCGGCGCATTCGTGCGACCGGTGATCGAAGCAGTAGCGATGTTCCACGCCGACGGGTTGTGCCACGGACTGATTTCGCCCGCCGTGCTGACGCTCACCCCGGTCCAGGTGATCGAGGCCGACGGTGGCGATCCCGCGAACAGAACGTATCGCCCCGTTCCGGGGTCGATCGTCCGACTCGATGGACTGGGTTTGTCGGTCGAACTACCCGCGCTGATGGATGCGAACATCGGCGATGCGGAGAAACTCGGCGACCTCGCGTTCGCCGCCCCGGAACGTCTCGCCGTCGGCGGATACACCCCCGCGATGGACATCTATTCGCTCGGGGCGTGCCTGTACTTCATGCTGACGACGAAGGCCCCGATCGAGGGGCATACGCTCGTCGATGTCCTGCTCGAACTCCAGCATCACGCCGCGCCCCGCCCGATCGAACTGATCCGCAGCGACATCCCTTCGAGCCTGACGGATACCATCCGCCAGATGCTGTCGGCGGATCCCGCCGACCGACCCACAGCCGCGCAACTCCTCATCCGCCTGCGCCAACCTGCCCCGATACCGCCCGCCCCCGTCGCGATCCCGACGGATCTCCCGTCCCACGTGTCGCAGCCGATGCCCCCGATGGCGATGGAAACCATGACCGGGCTGCCGCGAGTCGTCGCCCCGGCGATCGCGATGGCGGATATGACGTACAGCGGGATCGACGAGCGCGAAATCGACGCGACTGCGTTCGTCGCCGTACCGCGGGTCGAACCGCTCGATTCGGCGATCCTCGCGAGCGAACCGGTCCCGGTCACGGAGTCGCTGTCCGCGTGGGAAATGCAGGGGGTCGAGTCGTCCGCAGTCGAACCGCCGTCCGAGTTCGTCTCCGGGCCGGAACGCACCCGAAGGGCCTATGCCGGGCCGGACGTTTACGCGGATGCCCCCGACAGCGAAGTACCGTCCGTTCGACCCCCGCGCGCACGGGAGAAGATGGGTCGATACTGGCTGATGGCCCTCGCGGGTTTGATCCTCAACGCGGTCGCCCTGGGTCTGGCCCTCCAGTTCCTCATCCTGCCCGGTTGTCGCCCGCCGACCACCAAAGTCAAAGAACCGACCGCGACGACCAAAGCCAAAGATCCGACCGCGAAAGATCGGCGAAACAAATGAGCGACCGCTTCAAACTCTGCCTGTCGCAAACCACCACCCTGCCCCGCACCTGGAGCGAGGACATCGCCGACTACGCCGCCGGCGGTTGGCCGGGGGTCGAGATCTGGCTGACCAAGCTGGAAAAGCACCTCGACAACTCCACCCTCGACGACACCATCCGTCAGATGGGCGAGCGGAAGATCGTCGCGGCGGCGGCGGCGTATCAGGGCGGATTGCTCCTGTCGCAGGGCGAAGCCCGCAAAAGCCACTTCGACCACTTCCGCCGTCGGCTCGAGTTGTGCCAGGCACTCTCGTGTCCGACGATGCTGATCGTCGCCGACTTCCAGCAGCGGTTCGACGAAACCACCCTGCAACGGGCGGTGGTGTCGCTCAAACAGGCGGCCCAATGGGCGGCGGGATTCGATGTCCGCATCGGTCTGGAGTTCCGCGGGTCCGATACCTTTTGCTCGTGCCTGGATACCGCGATCTCGCTGGTCGATCAGTGCGAAGAGCCCAACCTCGGGGTGTGTCTGGATCTGTTTCACTACTACACCGGGGCGAGCAAGCCCGAGGACCTCGACCGCCTGACGAAAGAGAACCTCGCGCACGTCCAACTCAGCGACCTCGCGGGGGTACCTCGGGAACTCGCGGGCGATTCCGATCGCGTGATGCCCGGCGACGGCGACTTCCGCTTCGACGGCGTGGTGGAAACCCTGGATCGGATCGGCTATGATGGCTGGGTCGGTCTGGAATTGTTCAATCCGGTCCTCTGGCAGATGAAATCGACTCAGGTAGCGGAACTCGGGTACACCGCGCTGTCCCGGGTTCTCAAATCCGCCGCTCCCTGACCTCGCTCGCCGTTTCGTCTGCCCCGGCCTCACTCTCCCCCGAGGGCGTTTCGTCATGCGCTATCTGCTTTTGTGTCTGGGTCTGGGTCTGGCCGCAGTATCGATTCCCGTTCTGCGTTCCGAACCGACCGCCGCCGATAAGCCGTTCGGGATCGATACCCGCGTGCCGTTCGCGTCCTCGAAGGTCGTCGGTTCGCCGGAACCTCCTCACCCGTATCGCACGATCCCCGCGTTCGCCAAACTGAAGTTCGCCAACCCCACCGATCTGGCGATCTCGCCCCTCGACGATGCCTGGCTGATGACCGAACAGCACGGGACGATCCGCCGCTTCGCCAACTCCCCCGATGCGACCGAAACCACCCCATTTCTGGACATTCGCGGCAAGAACAAACAGCACGACGGACGACAGATCTGGAGTTCGACGTTCCACCCGAAGTACGCCGAAAACGGCTGGATCTACGTCGCCTACCACGATACGACTCCCAAACCGCCTCGCTGTCGCGTGGTGCGCTACACCGCGAAGCCGATCGATGGCAAAACCGCGATGGTGTGCGATCCCGCGAGCGAGTTTATCGTCGTCGAATGGCAGGCGGGCGAGGACCATTGGGGCGGGTGTCTGAAGTTCGGCCCCGACGGCTGCCTCTACTTCTCGGCGGGCGACGGCAGCAGCTATGCCGACGGCTTCCAGACCGGACAGGACATCTCCGACCTCAACGCCTCCATCCTGCGAATCGACGTCGATCGCAGCGACCTCCTGCGGCCCTACACGATCCCGAAGGATAACCCGTTCGTCGATCTCAAAGGCGCGAGGGGCGAGGTCTGGGCGTACGGACTGCGCAACGTCTGGAAGATGAGCTTCGACCGCAAAGACGGTCATCTGTGGGCGGGCGATGTCGGCCAGGACCTCTGGGAGATGATCCACCGCATCGAAAAGGGCGGCAATTGCGGGTGGTCGGTCACAGAAGGCACGCACGGATTCCGGCCCGAACGCAAAGTCGGCCCGAGTCCGATCCTCAAACCCGTCGTCGAACTCGAACATTCCGAAGCCCGCTCCGTCACCGGCGGGTTCGTGTATCGGGGCAAAAAGCACCCCGGCCTCTACGGGCAGTATATTTACGCCGACTTCGAGACGGGCAAGATCTGGGGCCTGAATTACGACGGGAAGACCGTCACGAATCACCGGGAGCTCGACGACACCCCTTTGAAAATCGTCGCGTTCGCCGAAGACAACCGGGGCGAGTTGTACGTCGTCAGTTATACCGGAACGATCCACCAGCTCGACCCCGCGCCGACGGTCGAAAAGCCGGTCGCCGCATTCCCTCGCAGACTGAGCGAAACCGGGCTCTTTACCTCGACGAAGGATGGCGCGGTCGCGCCGGGGGTGATCCCCTACGAACCCAACTCGCAGTTGTGGTCGGATGGGTCGCACAAGGAACGCTGGATGGCGATCCCCGGCGACGGAAAGATCGGCATCGATGGCGGCGAAAACTGGCGGTTCCCCGAAGGCACGATCCTGATCAAAACCTTCGCGCTGGAACTCGTCCAGGGTAAGCCCGAGAGCCGACGGCGGTTGGAGACGCGCATCATGCACCTCGAGCAGGACCACTGGCGCGGCTACACCTATATCTGGAACGACGAACAAACCGATGCCGACCTCAACAGCAAAGCCGCAGTCGAGCGGACCTTCGACATCGCAGACCCGTCGCAGCCTTCAGGGATTCGCAGGCAAACCTGGCACTTCCCGAGTCGCGCGGAATGCACCCTGTGCCATACGATGCCCGTCCAGTACGTTCTGGGTCTGTCGACACCGCAACTCAACCGCGAGATGAACTACGGCAAAGTCCGCGACAATCAGATGCGCACGCTCGAACACATCGGGATGTTTCGAGAACCGCTCGCCAAACGGTACTCGGAGTTCAAAGGCGACTTCGTCAAACTGCCGAAGATGACCGATCCGACCGACGCGACCGAGCCTCTGGACCTGCGAGCGCGGGCGTATCTGCACACCAACTGCTCGGTGTGCCATCGCCGCTGGGGTGGAGGCAACGCGCTGTTCGAGGTGCAATGGGGCCTGAAAACCGACCAGATGAAGATCCTCAACGTCCCGCCGGGTCACGGTAGCTTCGGGGTCGCGGATGCGTGCATCGTCAAACCGGGCGACCCGGACAAGTCGCTGCTGTACACTCGGATGATCCGCACCGACGGCGGACGCATGCCCAAAGCGGGTAGTAGCGTCATCGATGCGGCGGGCTCGAAATTGATCCGCGACTGGATCGGTGGAATGAAGTGAGCGAGCCGGCAGGCTTCACACCGAGTGAATTTCGCGGATCGCGTCCGCGAATGTGTCGATCTCCGCGAGCGAATTGAAGACACCCGGCGACACCCGCACCAGTCCGTCCGGGAACGTCCCCAGGTTGCGATGTGCGTACGGCGAGCAGTGCAGACCCGGACGGATGGCGATCGAAAACGCCTGATCGAGGATCGCGCCGAGTTCCGGAGCGGGAACCATATCGCTGTGGAAACTCAGCGTGCCGACGTGCCTGGACATGTCCCGATGTCCGTAGATTCTGATCCCGGGCACGTCTTCGATCCTCTTCCACAGATGCTCGGTGAGTTCGGCATCGTGGGCGTGAATCGCCGCGATGCCCTTTTGCTCGACGAACTCGATCCCCGCCGTCAGGCCGACGATTCCCAGGACGTTCGGGGTACCGCCCTCCATGTAGTAGGGGAACATCGTCGGTTGCGTCGGGGTCGCCGAATCGCCTCCGGTTCCGCCTTCCCTCCACGGCACGATTTCGACTCCGGGGGCGACGTAAAGCACCCCCGTACCTGTCGGCCCCATCAGACACTTGTGTCCGGGCATCGCCAGGAGGTCGATGCCGTCGGCCTGAACGTCGATCGGGATGACTCCCGCAGTCTGGGCGGCATCCGCGAGGAGCAGCACCCCGCGAGCGCGGCAGATCCGACCGATATCGCGGATCGGCTGGACCGTACCGATCACGTTGCTCCCGTGGGTCATGGCAACGAGTCGGGTTTTTGGGGTCATCGCGTCGGCGATCGCCTGCGGGTCGATCGTTCCCCCTTCGTCGGGGTCGATCCGCGTGAGAGAGATCACCCCGGCGAGTTCCAGAGCGGTCAGGGAGCGCGAAACCGAGTTGTGTTCCAGCGTCGTCGTAACGACGTGATCGCCCGGTCGCACGACTCCTTTGATCGCCATATTCAGCGCGTCGGTGCCGTTGAGTCCGAAGATAAAGCGTTCGGGGCCGGTGCCGTGGAAAAGCTGGTTGAGGCGATGTCGGCAATTATCGACCGCGTGTTCGGCTTCCATCGCCATCTTATGACCCGCTCGCCCCGGATTGGCGAGGCTGGTACGGGCGAAGTGGTCCATCGCCCGGTAAACGCTCTCGGGTTTGGGGAACGTGGTCGCGGCATTATCGAGATAGATCATCGGCAACGGCTCGGGCGGCATCGGCCGCAATTGTGTGCACGTCGATCGACTTTGTGCGGAACGTCCATTATAAACCGTCGGGGCTGCGGTTTCATCACCGAAATATGGACGGCAGCGTCGGTCGAATTGTGGCCCACATGACTCCGCTGCGGTTATGCCTAGAATATCGAAACCTGCCGCAGGGTTCGATATTTCGGACCGCTCGAATCCCTTTCCTTTCAGGATGCATCCCAAAATGTCGATCTCTCGCCGATGGCTCGCCCCGCTCTTCGCGGGTCCGATCCTGACGGTCTGTGCGATTTCCGCTCAGGAAAAGCTCAACCCCGACAAGGCCCCGCCCTCCGTCCCCGCGACGGTGAACACCTCGCTCGAATGGCTCGTGCCGGACACGTCAAAAATGGCTCCATTCGCCGAACAGGTCCCGATTGCGTTCGTGGGCCGAGGGCAAAACGCCGCCGCCTGGGCCAAATTACCGAAGTTCTGGAACACCGTCGAAGAAACCGCGTTCGACCCCGTCGCGGGCCGGAACGTCACCCGCAAAGCGGTCAAAATCAAATTGCCTCTGGGGATCAACGTCCCGCCGACGATCCCGACCGAAAACGCGCTGACCGTGGCGAAGTTCAACCTCGGCAAGGCATTATACTACGATCCGATCCTGTCGAGCAGCAATCTGGTTTCGTGCGCGACCTGCCACGCCCCGGCGATGGGTTTTTCGGACGGTTCGCGGGTATCGACCGGGATCGCCGGCAAAAAGGGCGGGATGAACTCCCCGACTGTGATCAACTCGGCATGGAACCGCTTCCAGTTCTGGGACGGTCGCGCCGAAAGCCTCGAAGGTCAGGCTCAGGGTCCGGTCGGCAACTCGTCGGAGATGTTCGACGGCAGCGGGCACGCCTGGAACAACACCGTCACCCGACTGCGTAAAAACGACTCGTACAATTCGCAGTTCCTGCGCGAGTTCGGCCACGCCCCGACCCAGGACGCGATCGCCAAAGCGATCGGAACCTACGAGCGTCTGGTGATCGTCGGCAACGCGATCTACGACCGGGCCGAAGTAGCGATGCGCAAGCGCGTCGATGACGAAGAAGGCACGAAGTTCGTCACCTCGGCCAAAGATTACGAAACCGTGCTCAGGGAAGCGTTCGCGGCCAAAGATACCCACTCGCTCAAAGCCCTGAATCTGGGACCGACCGACGCGGCGAAGATCCCGGAAGTCGCAGGTTCGATCCAGCGCGGTCGGGACATCTTCTTCGGCAAAGCCCGTTGCACGCAGTGCCACGTCGGCGAGTCGTTTACCGACCACGGGTTCCACAATCTGGGTGTCGGCGTAGCGGACGGCAAACTGCCCCAGAGCCAACTCGGCCGCTTCGGGGCGCAGGTCACGGGTGCGAAGGATATCACTGCGATGGGCGCGTTCAAAACTCCGCCGCTGCGAGCGTTGCTCCAGAGCAAGCCGTACATGCACAACGGTATGGAAACGACCCTCGAACAGGTCGTCGAGTTCTACAATCGCGGCGGCAACGCCAACGAGTTTCTCGATCCGAAAATGCGCGACCTCGAAGCGGAAAACGCCTGGATCGCAGCGAAAGCGGCGGGCAAGCCCTGGGAAGGGGTCGAAGTCAAAGTGTTCACGCACGCTCTCAAGCCGATCGTCCCGATGGCGCTGAAGCTGACGGTAGAAGAACAAAAGGATCTGGTGATGTATCTGCGGGCCCTGGAAAGCGACCCGGTCGATGCCACGATCGCAGATGCGACATGGATTGCGAAGTAGTGTTTCAAAGAGCGGCTGGTTCGCATCCGCGATCCAGCCGCATTCAACCCCGCAAACGTCCGATCATCCCATCAATCCCGATCCCACATCGTATCGTCCGTACCCACGTCGAAGATCCGTTCCTTTTCCCGCAATGCGATCACCCAGGCCGAGTCGTAAGACGAAGGCGCGTTGCGAGTGCCTTTCGTCTGGGTTTCGACGTGCCCATCGAGGTATGCGAGTTGCGCGACCCCGTCGTGTCGGAAGTGGACCGTCGGGTATTGGCTGCTCGGCGGTTCCATCAGCGGGATTTCGATCAACGGTGCTTGTCCGGCAGGCACTTCGCTGAAGGTCGTCGAAACGCTGTCCCCGAAGGCGATCGTCGCGGATGTGGCCCGGACGTGCGTCAGGCGGACGGGTTGCCATACCGGGGCGTACGTCGGGGCGGGGAAGGTCGTTTTCGTCAGATACCCGTAGTTGTAGCCGTAACCGCCGGTGCCGCCGTTGTACTTTTGCTGGATCTTCGAGGGGTCGATGGTCGGACACTTGAGCGTAGCCTTGTTGTTTTCCAGATACGGCATCAGGTGGCCCTGCGTCGCATCGACAGTCGTGGAACCCGAGACGATTAAGCCGAACCAGTAGCGATTGCCGCCCATTTCCGAGGTGACAGCGGGAGACAGGCTACTGTCGAAGGTACTCGCGTAATTGTGCAGACCGAGCGCGAGTTGTTTGAGGTTGTTCGTGCATTTGATGCGAGCGGCAGCATCGCGGACCTTTTGCACAGCGGGCAGCAATAGCCCGATGAGCACCGCGATGATGGCGATGACGACGAGTAGTTCGATCAGCGTAAACGCGGATCGGAACCGATGGTTCGATTGAGACACGAGTGGAGCATCCTTTTTCGCCGGGTCGGGCGGAAAGAAATGCCATCGGAGACAGGGAACGGAAAAGGAGGACGCGCAGGTGCGACCGGGAAGTATGCTTTTCCGCTCGTACGCCTGGTTCCGAGGCATCGAACGAAACTCCCCGGCAGGTCTTCTGGCTCCCGGCTCATAGCGACCTTCGACAACCTTCCCGTGCAATGAGGCACAGTGGTTCCGCGTCGAAGTTCTGGCCGGTTACAGCGGCGGCCCCGCGACGGATTTACACCGTCTTCCCTATTAATCGGACCCGCGAAAGCTGGCCCGAACCGGGAGAGTAACTAAGATGTTGTACACTGATATCCGCCGTTCGGCCAGTTCGTTTTCTCCCGACCCTCGAAGATATGACCCGATTGATCCACTTCAGCGACATCCATCTGGGACTCGACCGACCGGGCTGGAAGCCGCTCGATTTCGTCTCGAAACGGGTCACCGGGTGGTATCATCTGCATCGCGGCGGACGGGCGTTGCGATTCGCCGAGGCTCCATCGGTGGTTCGCGCTCTCGGCCCGGAGTTCGCTTCGCATTCGCCCGATGCCATCGTCTTTTCGGGGGATGCGACCGCGCTGGGGTTCGCGTCCGAGATCGCCTTCGCCCGCGATGCCCTCGAACCGCTGCGGGATGTCGCGTCGGTGTGCCTCGCGGTTGCGGGCAATCACGATCATTACACCCTGCGTTCCCGGCAGCGGGCTTCGTTCGAGAAGACCTTCCGGGATTGGCAGCACGGCGATCGCATCCGCCGACATCGCTATCCGTTCGCCCGGCGGGTCGGCGATGTCTGGCTGATCGCAGTCAATTCCTCCAAACCCAACTTTTTGCCTCACAGCGCGAGGGGGGCGTGCGGGCGACTCCAGCGCGAACGACTCCGACAGATGCTGCGGGAACTGCCGCCGGGCCATCGGGCGATTCTCACGCACTATCCCCTGTCGGACGAACGAGATCGACCCGAACCGTACTGGCATCGACTCGCGGACCATCGGGCGATGCTGCGAATTGCCATCGAAGGCGGGGTGACGCACTGGCTTTGCGGGCATCGCCATCGGCCTTACGTTTTGCTACCGACGCGCGACAGGCCACTGACGCAGGTTTGCGCCGGGAGCGCGACGCAAAAGGGCCTCGCGGGGTACTTTCAGATCGACTTCGGCGAAGAGGTGAGGATCGTTCGGCGCGACTGGAACGAAACGGCGAAAGAGTTCACCAAAGTCGGGTGATCGGCGGAAAACCTATCCCCCCAGCCCCCTTCCCTCAAGGGAAGGAGGAGAAGATACATAAAACGGGCAAAGCGATTCACTTTCCCTGTCTTACTTGCATTCTCCCCCTTCCCTTGAGGGAAGGGGGCTGGGGGGATAGGTTTTCCGCCGACACTGTTGTGAAAGAGCCTCTTTGAGGTTCACCAAAGCCGGGTGATCGGCGTACCTTCGGAGATCGCCCACGGGCGCGAGGAACTATCCTCGAAATGGCCTGCGGGGTCGATCCCGAGAGCGTGGAACAGGGTCGCGGTGATGTCGGCGGGTTTCAAAGGCACTTCCTGCGGGTACGCGGCGATGCGGTCCCCTGCCCCGGTCACGGCCCCCGGGCGAATCCCCGCCCCGGTCAACAGCAGCGAATAGCACCCGCCCCAGTGCTTGCGCCCCGGCGAAACCCCCGCGAAACGGGCTTCCTTCGCTACCACCGGCGACCGACCGAATTCCCCCATACAGATCACGAGGGTTTCTTCGAGCAGGCCGCGCTGATCGATGTCGTCGAGGAGTGCGGACAGCGAGCGATCCAGACCCGGCAGCAGATGATCCCGGAGGGTATCGAAGATGTCGTTGTGCGTATCCCAGCCGAACTCCTCGGGTGCATTGGACTCGTCCTGCCCCCGGATGTTGTGACCGAGAAACACCGTCACCCAGGGCACGCCGGCTTCGATCAGTCTGCGACCGAGCAGGCACGACTGCCCCGCGCGGTCGAATCCGTAGCGTTCGCGTACGGTGTGCGGTTCGCGTTCGAGATCGAACGCCGCCCGGAACGTCTGAGCTTGAATCAGACTCGCCGCCTGTCGGCGCAGATCGTCGCCGTCGTCGGTCCAGCGATCGGACGAACGCGCGAGCCCTTCGAGCGATTGCAGGAGGTTTTCGCGGCGGGTCAGACGCGCGACGGGGAGTTCTTCGGGGAGGGTCAGACCCCGGACGAATGCCGCCTGTTCGAGGGGATTGCCGACGAGGAGCGGGTCGGAACCGTGCCCCAGAAACCCGCCATTCTGACCCGGTCCCGGCGAACGCGGGATCATAATCGGCCCATTGACGTGAGCCGACGGGAACAGCAACTTCTGCCCCGGTGCGACTTTGCGATAGATCGAAGCCGCCGTGGGGAAGTCGTTGGCAGCGGGCGGTGGGTTGGACGACTTGCGCGGATGCGCCCGACCTGTGAGCGCCTGGTAAATCGCCGACCCGTGATCGAGGTCGTCGTGGGTCATCGAACGGATCAGGTGGAATCGATTCGCGCGGTCGGCGAGTTTGGGGAGGTGTTCGCTAAAGCGAATCCCAGTCGCCCGCGTGGGGATCGACGAGAATGCACCGCGTATCTCGACGGGGGCGTTCGGTCGCGGATCGAAGCTGTCGAGTTGACTGACCCCGCCGCCGGTAAAGACCACGAGAACCCGTTTGGCCCGCCCGAATCCGGGCGACGAACGAGCCGAAGCCGACGGAGCGGCCGTGAGCCCGGCAATACCGCCGAGGCCGAACCGCAGCCATTCGCGTCGATCGAGCAACATACGCATAGGAAACTCAAGCCAGGAACTTCGTGATGTCCGCGACGGACCAATAGAAAATGCCCAGTTTCTGGCCCTCGGCCTTCGCGGTCGCCTGAAACAACCCCGCTGCCGGGATATCGATCCCCGCACATGCGTCCTCGGCTATGATAACGGTCAGGCCGGCGGCGGCGAGGTCTTTGGCGAGATAAAAACAGCAGATGTTGGTAGCGATCCCGCAGATCGCGACCCCTTCGATCTTCGCGGCCTGGAGTGCGGGGATGAACCCCGGATGCTGCGCGGTGACGGCATACGCTTCGACATCGGCGTCGTAGCCTTTTCGCCAGATCGCATGAAACGCCGCAGTATCGAGACCCGGCAGAAACTCGCCGCCGGGCGTACCTGCGACGCAATGCGGCGGATAGATGTTGTCGCGCTGGCCGAGAAACGAACGATGGTTTTCGGGATGCCAATCCTGAGTGGCGTGGATCTGTGCGAACCCCAGACCCATGAGGAAGTCGATTTTGGGGACGATCGCAAGCGAACCGGGAACGGGGAGTTCGGCGGGGCAAAGTTCGCTGAAACCCCGTTGGGCATCGACGACGATCAGCGCAGTGGAGGCAATCGGAAACGTCAGCACGAGTGAGCATCCGCGACCGGGCGATAGTGGATACCTCTATGGTATCACACGCGATGGAAATGCCGAGGGGCGAATGCGGGTCAATCGTATGCCCCCTGCCTGTGCCCGCCGAGCAACCGGAGTTGCCGTGGGGTGCACGCCGCGAGGACATCGGGGTTAAACCGCCATTCGAGCCACGGGCTGAACCTCTGGGCCATCTCGCGCCGACCGTAATGCACCTGAAGGAGGTAGCGGACCGCGTCCGTGGTTTTGTTGTCGCTGCCGCTGTGCCAGATGTCGCTGCGGAAAAACAGCACATCCCCGGCATCGCAA
>Ga0105048_10012356_pt1 | contig 13399 bp, 4 predicted proteins | sample MAT05_FD_78382 | JGI IMG/M metagenome (GOLD analysis project Ga0105048, IMG submission 78382) | Freshwater microbial communities from Lake Fryxell liftoff mats and glacier meltwater in Antarctica - MAT-05 | ecosystem: Environmental > Aquatic > Freshwater > Ice > Liftoff microbial mat | place...
ACGGCGCCGGTGGGGCCGGGGAGCGAGCCCGGCTCGATGGTTTTCCGTTTGAACTTGGCGACGCCCGGCGCGGTGCGCAGCAGACTGCCGTCGGTGAGTTCGATTTCGTCGTGGGGGACGTCGGTGAGCGCCGGCGCTTTAGCGCCGAGTTCGACGGACGACATCTCTTTGACGGAGATTTTCTGTTCGGCGTTGGCTTCGTCTTTGAAGGTGACGAAGAGCGGATCGACACCGACGATGGTGCCTTTGAGCGGTTTGCCGGCGAGGGGCACGATGTCCGCGGCCGACAGTGCCGGTACGGCGAAACAGGCGAAGAGCAGGCCGAGGGCCGGGCGAACCATTGTGAGCACGGTGAGCATCCTGGGGTACGGCCGGGAGAGCCAACAAAAACGCGGCGGTCGCTGGTGAACAACGACCGCCGCGCGTGCGAACCGGTGGCGGTTACTTGTCGAAGCCGTTCATGCGGTTGAGCGACTTGAAGTACTCTTCGATCATCGGCTTGTGCTTGGCCGGGAGATCGCGGGTCAGTTCTTGGACGGCCTTCTGGCGTTCCGATGGAGGCAGCTTGCCCCAAGTTTCGGCCAGCTTGCGGAGGACTACGTCGTTGACTTTGCCATCCTTGACGCCGGTTTGCGGCAGGGTGCTGCTGCCGGCCGGGCTGCTCGGCTGATCGCCGCTGGCTGGGCCGGGGGCGCCGCCACCGGGGCAGTTGCCGCCATTGCACTGGCCGCCCTTGGCTTTGTTTTCGAGTTCCTTGATCTTCTCGTCGAGGCGGAAGACGATCTTCTTCTGGATGTCTTGGGTCGTGGCGCCGCCGCGGGTCAGATCGAGCCGGCGACCGCTGTTGTCCATGAGCTTGCCGATGTTCGACAGATCCTTCGGATCCTTCGACCAGTTTTGGATGTCGAAGAACATCAGGGTGGCGACCATCTTGTAGCGGTCCGGGGCGTCGGTGACGTCGTCGAGCAACTTGATGACCGACAGCACGGCGTCGTCGCGCTTCGTGAGGGCGTGTTCGGCGACGGCTTTGAAGAAGAAGAAGGCCGACGGATCGACGAGGTTATCGGAAACGACGTCTTTGGCGGCGAGCAGGGCTTCTTCGTACACGCGTTTGCCGGCGAGACCCTTGGCGAAGGCCGCGGCGAGGTTCGTTTTGGCGAAGGCGTCTTTTTCGTTCTTGATCGCGGCCGGGACTTCGATCGACGGGGTGGCGGCGGCATCGCGGGCTTGGTCGATGGCCGTTTTGGCGTCCGGGTTGGCGAGGGCGATCGACTCGATCGTGCGGTCGAGCACGGTCTTATCACCTTGGGCGAAGATCGCGTCGACTTTGGCTTGGTCGAGTTTGCCGGCGGCCTTGAGGTACGTTTCGACCTTGGCTTTGGCGGTTTCCACCGGCATGGCGCGGAGGGTGCCGAAGGTCAGAGCCGACGGGGCGAGGGGCTTCGCTTCTTTTTCGGCGGCGACGGAGGTCGCACCGAAAATGGCGGAAGCGCCCACGGACGCGCTGAAGAGCCATTTACGCAGGGTCATCGAATACTCCTGACAAGGATGGTTGAGAATCAGAACAGGGCCGGGGCAATCGAACGCGCTGCCCCGGCGGAGATTGTTTCATCTTACCCCACGCGGCGGGATCGGTGCTGGAAATTATTGATTGCTGCCGCTGGCGATTTTGTCAATCATTTCTTGCAGCTTCACTTGGCGGGCCGAAAGCTGCTTCAGTTCGCCTTGGATGATCGGGTCTTTCGACTGCTCGATCTTCTCTTTGCCGCCGTTGGCCGCGGTGCGGGTGTTGATCGACATTTGCAGCGTGCGGATCAACTTCAATTCGGCGAGCAGGTCGATCAATTTCTTGTCGGCCGGCTTGCCATCTTTCGGCGGGCCGTCTTTCGGTGGATCCTTGCTGAGCTCGGCTCCGGCCTTCTTGAGGGCTTCGATCATGTCTTTGAGCATGGCGATGATGTCTTCTTCGATCGCTTGGGTGCCCTTGTCGACGTAGGTCTGGGCCAAGCGGCGCTGGACGGCGATCATGTCTTGGCGGACTTCTTCGAGCACCGTGGAGAACGCTACGGCCGAGCCTTCGCTCTCGAGCAGTTTCAAAGCCCGATCCGCTTCGGCGACGATTTCGCCTTCCTTGTCCCCTTGCGTTTGGGCCTTCTGCTGGTCGGCGGTTTCCTTGACCCCGTTCTTGGCGATGATGCCCTTGTCGATCGACTTCGTCGCTTCGTACACGTCGATCTGCATCAGCAGCATCTTGTTGCAGCGGGCTTCGATGTTGGCGAGAAGCTTCTTCAGTTCCTCTTCGCGGAGCTGCTTCAAACGCTTTTCGAGCTCTTCGATGGCCTTGGCCAGTTGCTCGATGGCTTTGTCTTGGCTCTTGCCGGCGTCGGGCCGTTTATCTTTCTCGAGGTCTTGCTTGGCTTGCTCTTGCGGCGGCACGGCTTGCTGAATTTCCTTGGCACCGGGGGTCGGCTTCGGGCCTGGCTGCCCCGGTTGACCGGGTTGACCGGGTTGACCGGGCTGACCCGGTTTACCTTCGCCGGGCTTGCCTTCGCCCATACCGGGCTTGCCTTGGCCTTTGCCTTCACCGGCGCCCGGCTTGCCTTCGCTCGGCTTGCCTTCGCCTTTACCTTCGCCCATGCCCTTGCCGTCGCTCGGCTTGGCTTCGCCGGGCTTGGCGTCCTTCGGCATGCCGGCATCGCCTTCTTTCGGCATGCCTTCGCCGGCCTTCGGCATCCCGGCATCCTTCGGATCGCCCTTGCCGCCGTCTTTCGGTTCGCCGGCGCCTTCGCCCGCTTTCGGTTCGCCTTCTTTCGGCTCCCCGCCCTTGGCTTCGCCCTTCTCGGCGCCGGTGTCTTTCTTCTCTTCGGCACCCGACTCGCCCGCTTTCGGATCGGCCTTGGCGTCGGCTTTCGGATCGGCCGGTTTGTCGCCGGGCTTGGCCGGATCTTTACCGTTGGCCTTCGCCGCGAGATCTTCGGTCTGCTTCTTCAGCTCTTCTTGCTCTTTGGCCAAGCGATCCTTGTCGCCGCTCCTGCTCTCGGTCCGGCTTTGCAGGCTTTCTTCTTTCTGCTTGATGATCTTGGCTTCTTTGAGGATCGCCGTCAGTTTGGCGATCTCGGCCTTGATCCGGGCCGATTCGTCGTCGGTGTTCAAGATCGTCAAGATGTCTTGGAGCATCTTGCCGAGTTGCTTCTCGTCGTTGGTGATGGCGCCCAGGTCGGTGATGGTCTTGCCGTTCTTCGAGAGCCCGACGATCAGCTTCTGGAATTGGCCGTCGACGTTTTCCTTCAACGCGACTTCGATGGCCCGTTGAATCATCTTGGCGGTTTCTTTATCTTCGGCCCGCTCGCTCTTCTCGAGCCGCTTGGCGAGGCGGAACAGGCTCTCTTTGAATTCGACGAACTTCTTCGCGGTGGCTTCTTGCTTGTCTTTGAGTTCTTTGTCGGTCGGGGCGGGAGCCACCGGGACCGTCGGTACGGGGGTCGCCGGAACCGCCGGCTTAGCCGGGTTTTGCGCCATCAGCGTGGACGTGAGCAACAGGAGCGTTGCCGTCGCCGGTAACACTGCGGCGGCGATGCCCTTCAGCACTCGGAATCGGAAGAATCGCAACTTCATCGGAAGTCTCCCTCGGAATTGGGTCGAACTGGACATTTTGGCGAGTCTCGCCTGCAATTCAGACGAGACATCCGGTCGTTTCTCACCGAAGCGGCCGCAATTTTGCCCGCGACCGGGCAAAATCTGACCCGGCTACTTCGTGACGGTGATCTGCTGATCGACCGCGTTGCCGACGAATGGCTTGATTTTCAAGGTGTAGCTCCCAAGCTTCATCCCGGCCGTGACATCGTAGCTGAACTCGTTCTTATCGTCCTTCACCACGATATCTTTGGGAACCTTCAACTCCGAATCGGCCGGGGTTTCGATCGTCACCAGCAATTGCCCTTGGGCGTAGAGCTTCCAATCGATGGCGTGCTTCACGGTGACCTTTTGCCCGACTTTCATTTCTATCGGCTTGTTCGACGCGATGAGCGGCGACTGAATCCGTTTGAGTTCGTCAGCGAGCAAGTCCGCCAAATTCAAAGCGATGAGCTTTTGCAAACCGATCAATTTGTTGAGATCGTCGCGGGCCTTCGAAATATCCCCGATGCTGCCCGAAATGTTACGGAGCTTGATCAGGACGTTCTTCAAATTGGCGATCTGCACGCGGGCCGCGTCGATCTCCGGCTGCGGAGGAACTTGCTTGTTGTTGAGGGTACCTTGGAAGGTGCCGAGAGCCTGTTCCGCTTGCGGGAACGAGCCCTGCGGATTGGTGCCATCCAAGATGCGCCGGGTTTCTTGAATGATTCCTGTGCCGTCGTCTTTGCGATACTTATCGAGCTGTTTCGGAGTGCAGCGGTTCGTTTCAATTTCGCGGTAGAGGCGCTCGTACTCGACGAGCACCGAGGCCAGTTGCTCCTTCGATTTGTTCACGTCCTGGAGGATGTCCAAGGCGCGGACGGCCGAGCTGCTGATTTGGTTCGCGCTCGGCGACGACAGCAGGCCCAGTTCTTGGCTCAGTTTCGCTTCCGCATCGACGATGCGCTTCACGATTTCGTCGAGCTTCACGGTCTGGTTTTCCTCGTCTTTCGTGATCTCGGCCAGCAGATCCGCTTCCGAGACCACCAGCAGGCGGATCGGCTCGACGTTCGACGACTTCTTGCCGATCACCGGCTTGCCGTCCGCCCCGACGAGCGGTTTGCCGAACTTGTCGGACAGTTCCGTGTTGACGTCCGTCGCGGTGATGTTGAGTTCGATCTTGTAGCGCGGTTGGATTTCGGTGTCCGGCACCAGCAGCGACTTGATCGTGTCGCGCAGGTCGAAGTAGTCGAAGGCGGGATCGGGGAACTTGATCTGCTTGACGACCCCTGCGGGCAGGCTGCGATCCCGCGTCGTGGCGAGCATGAGGTCGAGTTTCGTGGCGGTGTCGCGCGACAGGCGATTCTGCTCGTCGAGGAACCGACTCACCGGCGCCGCCCCGTATTGCTTCTGTTCGGCCTTGGTGCCGAGTTGATCGTAGACGATGCGGTTCCCGCCGACGGTCCCGAGGATCCCGAAGTTGCGGACGGGCCCGCCGAAGGCGCTGACCAAGCCGGCGGCGAGTTGGCCCTGCACCGTGGACACGATCGACGATTCGACTTTGGTGTAGCTGAAATCGTATTCGACTTTGCTGAGGCCGGTATCGTCGCTGATGCGGCTCTCGTTGAGGAACGGGATCATCGCGATGGGCGTGCACATGTACGCGTTGCCGACTTTGCGGAGGACGTCCACAGCCACTTCCACCAGTGGAGGTTGATCCTCGTTCACTTGGATGGTGATAGCCCGCTTCGCGGTGACGCCGTCGAGGTCGGTGAGGGTGTAGTCGAACTCCACGACTTCGCGGACGGCGTCGTCGCCGCGGAATTGGAAGGAGAAGTTCTCGAAGCCGGCCTCGGCGGATTTCTCCCAGCCGAGGACTTCGCGCTTGCCGCCGTCTTGGCGGACCGGCGCCAGCACCGGCTCGAAGCCGCCGCCGGGCGAGGTGCGCTCCCAGAGTTTCTTCCCGTCGGCTTTGGGCGACAGCGTTACCTTCCGCAGCGGCTTGTCGGCCGTGGCCAAGATTTCCACGTCGGTGCCCGTCGGCACGGGGAAGACCGACTTCTCGCTCGTCAGGCTGATTTTCTGGTCGGCGAAGAGTTGCTTGCGGCCGCGCAGGACGCCGTGCGACAGCTCGATGCCTTTGTCGTCCCGCGGGGCGGGGTGGTAGAGGTACGCCGGTTGATATTCGTTGCGGCGGAGGTCGATCAGCATCGGCGGCGGAATCAGTTCGATGTAACGCGGCAGCGTGCGGTAGTCTTCCCCGCGGACGACGAACGACACGCGGTTCTCTTTGATGCCGTTGACTTCGCCGGTGTATTCGCCGTTGGGCTCCCGGGTCAGGTTGGAAATCCCGGCCGTCTTCGAGCCGGTGAAGGTGAGGATCATTTCCTTCGGCAGCACGAGCTTCCGCAGCGTCCGGCTCTGCCACGGGTCGTCGGCAAGCGCGTCGAGTTTCTCGAAGGCCGGCTTCACCAATTCGTTCTCGACCGTGAGCGTCCCTTCGACGTCGTCGAGGGTCGCGTCCGACAGATCGACTCGCGTCATTTTGCCGTAGGCATCGACGAGCGGAACTTCCGAGAGGTTCATCGGCGCGATGCCGAACTCGCCGCGGCCGAGGTCGGAGACTTTCAGTGGGCGCCAGCCTTCGGCGCGGCCTGCGTCGGCGATGACCCACTTGTAGGCGCGGGCGCGGATTTTCGGTGCCCCGGCGTCTTTGCCTTGGCGGAGTTCGCCCGATTCCGGGAAGCCGACGAGCTCGATGTGCGAGCGGCGCGGCCACGGGGTGTTCTTCATCAGTAGGTTTCGCTCGGCCCAAATGCCGCAGACGTCGGCGATCTTGTGGCCGGCGCGGTTCGGTTCGAACTGCTTGGTGCCGATGGCGTGGATGCCGAAGCCGGCGCCGGTGCCGAGCAGCAGCACGAGGCTGGCGAGAATGACCTTCGACCAGAGCCGCTTCCAGCGGAAGACGCCCATCACGTTGACGCGGCCGACGCGCTCGTGGGCTTCGTCGATGGTGTTCTGGACCATCTCGCGCGAGTAGCCTTGGCTCTCGGCTTTGTCGAGGTCGGAGAGTTCGATGGCGGTGATGAGGCGATCCCGCAGCAGTTCGGGGTGGCGCTTTTCGAGCACGAGCGCCAGCGAGGTGTACGAGAGATCCTTGTTCACCAAGCGGGTGAGCCGCACGGCGATGTAGGCCGCGAGGATGGCGACCACGACGGCGATGAGGGCGGCGCGCAGGCCCCAGTGCGAGTGCAGCGCGTAGTCGATTCCGGTGGCTTTGAAGATGCCGTAGTCGAAGGCGATCCAGCCTACGAACCAGAGCACCGAGAACAGGGCGATGAACAGGGCGACGTCGAGCGTCACGAAGACGCGGATGATGCCGCGCAGCCGGATGAGCGGATTCGAAATCCGCGCGTCGAGGTTCGCATTCCGGGCGTCGGGCGTCGTGCGTGCCATATCGGGTTCACCAACGTTGTGTGCGATTCAGTCTCCCCCCTCGCCGCTGCGGAGAGGGGGCCGGGGGTGAGCGTTTACGCCAGCCGCAACAGTTTGCGGGACAGCCATTCGATGCAGAGGAAGCTCACCACGACCATGAGCGCGATAGCGATCGGGAACGAGTAGCCCGCATACACGAGGAACGCCCCGTGGAGACCGATGAAGAGCGCCCCCATCCGCGCGGCTTGGGCCCGGAACAAGTCCGAACTCCAGAACACGAACAGCCCGACAAAGCTGACCAGCAACGGCACGAAGATCAGGCTGGCGATGACCAGTTCGACGATCTTGCCGGCCGGCCCTTGCTCGCTGACGGCACCCGAGAAGAACCCGGCGACGGCGTACGCGACGAACGCGAGCGAAGCCAGCATCCCGAGCGACAGCGACGCGATCCGCAGCAGTTGGGCGACCAGACCGCTCCATTGGCCGAAGACGATCAGCACGGTCATCGCGAGGAAGAACGGCAGCGACGCCAGTAACCCGACCGACACGTAGGGCGTGAGGCGGTAATGGGCGGACTCGTACAGTTTCCCGTTCGGTTCGTACTCGTCGTCCCAGATGTCGTCGATGCCGCCGAGGTTGCGCTGCTTGTTGAACTTCTTGTCCATGCAGTCCGGGATGAGCGCGATCTTGTCGGTCTCGGCCAGTTTCATCGTCAGGCGGGCTTTCGCCGGGTCGGAGTTGGCCCCCATGAGCTTCTGCAACTTCGCCGGGTCGTTCAGCTTGCCTTTGATTTCGTCCACCGTCCCGGCCATGCGCTCCAGAGCCGCGAAGTCCGGGCGGGTCTCGTCCAACTCCGGGTCGGACTTGCGGATGATGAACTCGGCGTCGAGCGTGTCGCCCGGCGAGTCGGGCACTTCGACCGTCGCTTTGTAGCGGAAGTCGCCGTGCGGGAACTGTTTCGCATCGGCCGTGACTTGGCCGGTGTAGTAGCCCTCGAACTTCTCGCCCCCCTTGCGGGGCTTGAGTTCATACGGCCCGAGGATCTTCAATTGATCGCCGTTGGCGTTGTACTGCGTGACTTTGAACTTCGGGTTGATGGCGTTCTCGGCGTAGGCTTCGCCCGAGGGTTGCAGCACGCGCGACGTGATGCGGATGGGCCCGCCGGCGACGTAGTCCTTGTTCATGAGCAACCGGCCGCGCGCGGCTTTGGCTTCGCGCTTCGCCGAGAGGTAGCGGCTGAGCTTGAGCCAGAAGCGGTCGAAGTAGTTGGCGTCGGCCGCGCGGAGGCGGTACGTTTCGCCCGAGCCGAGCCAGCCCGCTCGGCCAGTGCCCGACTGCGACACCACGAAGTACGGGTGCGGCTTGGCGCTGTTCTGGTCGCCGACATCGACGAACTCGGCCAGCACCGTCGCCCCCGGCTTCACGGCCTTCACCGGGTAGTACGAAAAGAACCCGCGTTTGAGGTTCAGCTCTTCGCCCTGTTTGTCCGAACCGACGAAGAACTTCTCCCAACCGGCGGTCGGCTTGTCGGCCCGGCCATCGTCTTCGAGTTTCAACAAGTCGGCTTCGGTCGTCGGTTTCAGATTGAGCCGCCGCGGCGTCCGGCTGATCCCCTTCGACTTGATGACGACGATATCGTCCGGCACCACGGGGAGCACGTTCAACAGCGGCTTCAAGCGGCCGTCGTCTTCGGTGCGGGCGAGTTGGAAGGTGTGCAGCGGTGCGGCCACGACCAAGAACCCGCCCCCGAGGTTGTTCACCCACGTTTCGATGTTCTTGATGGCGGCGTCCGGGATGCGGAGTTGGTTGGCTTTGTCGCGCTCGTTCCAGTCGAAGTCGAAGGCGATGATCAGGTCGTATTCGTCGAGGTTGTAGAACTTGGCCAGCTTGCCCTCCGGCGTGTCGGCAACCACTTTCTTGGTCGTGTCGAGGCGATCCGGGAAGCGTGTCAGCAGCCGTTCCGGCGGCACGTCTTGGACGATTTCCCCGGTGATGCCCCCCTCGGTCTGGAGGTAGATGCAGACCTCGGCCCGCTTCTCGCCCATTTCGCGGACCAGCAGCGTCCGGAGCGTTTGGTACTCGCGGGTCGGGCCACTGGCGACCATCAAGATGCGAACCGGCTTATCGACGACTTGCATCGTGCGGATCGGGCTGACGTGGAACTCTTCGGTGAAGATTTCCCGCTTGTCGCGGGCCACCTTGGCCACGAGTTGGAACGCCCCGGTCTTCAACTGGAACGCCCGGCCGACTTTCTTCGAGGCTTCGATGAGTTCCTTACCGGTCTCGTCTTTGGCCAGTTCGTCCGAGTCGATGGTGAACTCGACCAACCCGTGGGGCGGATCCCCCGGCGCGAAGGTCAGTTCTTTGGTCATCGTGTGCGTCGGTTGTTCTTTCTTCGGATCTTTCCCCGGCAGGTAGATGCCCAAGAGCACCGATACGGTCTGTTTTTCCAGCCCTTTGCCGTCCACTTCGACCAAGATTTTCTGCGGTTCGTCCGGCTGCGTGCTATCCGGCGCGGCGAGATCGGTGATGACGATCTCGACGTTTTCGCGCTTCTCGCCGACGGCGATGGTGAAGACGGGGATCTTTTCTTTGGCGGCGCGGTCGCGCAAATCGCCGATGGCCGAATCGGAGCCGAGGTTACTGCGGCCGTCGGAGAAGACCACGATGCCCTGCACCATGTTCGACGATTCGCGGTTCACCGCGGTCAGCAGCGAATCCGGGACGTTGGTGCCGAGCACCAGCGAGCGGGCCACATCGACGCGCTTTTCGAGCTTGGCCCGGTTGGCGGCGAGGATGGTTTTGTCGTCTTCGCTCATCGTCGGCGGCACGGCGTCGGTGTCCGCGGCCTTGGCGTACTGGGTGGCCCAATCGGCGATGCCCGGCTCGCCCGCTTTCCACGCCGGCATCTTTTTCAGTTCGATCTGCCCCGCTTCCGAGATGCCTTTCAGGGCGTACGGTTTGAAGTCGTAGCTCGCCCACGTGCTCCATTCGTCACGGGTCCAGCTCGGTGCGCCTTGGGCGAGTTCGTCGCCGGTTTCGTCCAGCCGGGTGCCCGCGCGGTAGACGAAGACCGGGTTCTTCTCCGTGAGTTTGCCGATGAAATTGACGTTCTCGTCGGTCAGGAGATCGAGGACTTTGTTGAGGCGCGTCTTCGGCTTCACGCCGGGGACGCGGGAGAGTTCGTCCGAGATGGTCGTGATGCTCGGCGACACGTCGATGACGACGATCACGCGGGAACGCTTCTCGGTCTCTTCCCAAGTCTGGATCGCCGGCAGCAAGAAGCAGGCGAGCAGCGTGATGTAGACGCAGATCCGCAGCGGGGCGAGCAGGATCGCCCACCAGCCGATGGTGTGGGCGTCTTTGATGTAGAGCAGGATCGTCATCATCGTCGCGCAGATGAGCGCGCTCGCGGAGAGGATCCACCAGAGCACTTCGCCTTCGACTTCGCGGGCCACGCCGACGCAGATTGCGGGGACAATAAACAAGGCCGCTTGCGTGCCGGCGAGGAACCAGCGGAAGAGGGAAATATCGCCGTCGCGCTTCCCGAGCAGGGTTCGGGCCGCGAGGGCTAAGCCGATCAGCGCCAGCAGCACCACCGTGCCGAGCCAGTAGGCTTTGCCCCCCGCGCTCGCGTATTCGGGCGAGGCGAATGGGAAGGCTTCCCCCAGTCGACGGAGGATGAACACGCTCTCTTGGGTCACGCCGTTCTGTGCCATCGGTATCTCGTTCGTCTAACGGTGATTCGGGGGAAGTCGGCGGTCTCAGCCTTCGGTGGTTTCTTGGGGCAGCGACGATTTCCGCATCGCCGCAGCGGCGGACGGGGCTTGGCTGCCCAGCCCCTCGGCGTTGGCGTGGTAGCTCAACCGCACGGCCATGGCCTGCTCCGTCAGCAGCACAAGCAAGAAGGCCAAGAACAACCAGCCGAGCTCGGACAGGTCGGTCTTTTTGTTCTTGAGTTTGTCGATCCAGTCGGTTTCGTCGGGAGCGTGGATTTCGACGCCGGGGGACTGCTGGAGGATGTCGTCGGTCGAGGCCCGCAGCAATTCGCCCTCGTGGACCGAGTCGATGTTCACCGGCACGGCCCGGTACTCTTTGATTTCGATCTTCTCGGTCGGGCTGTTCGGGTTGGCGCGCTGCTGGGTCAGTTCGAACAGGTGGACGCCGGGCTTCTTGGTGTCCCGGATTTTGGCGACGAACACCTCGCGGCTGATGATCTTCTCCACATCCTTGTCGCCTTCTTTCTCGATGTATTTCTCCTCGAACGTCTCCACGTCGAGGGTTTCTTCCTTGTCGCTGACCTTCAGCGGGGCCGGATCGACACTCGTGCCCGGCGCTTGGCGACCGCCGCCCGGTTTGCCGTCGTGGCTGACGAAGGCGTAGCGGGCTTTGGCGATGTAGTTTTCGGAAGCGAGCTTCAATTGGACGACCTCGCCGCAAGAGCGGTTTTCGTCCGCACCGCCGCCGGAGAGGTACTTGGTCAGTTCTTGGATGACCGGCGAGAACGACGCGCTCCCCGGTTTTTCGGAGGGCCAATCGTTCCACGTTTCCCCGGCCGTCGTGAACATGACGCTGACGCGGCCGCGACCGAAGGTCTTGGCCATGTAGAGCGGATCGCCGAACTTCATGGCGTCCCGCAATCGGCTGAACTCGGCTTTCAAGTCGGCGACTTTCGGGCTGCTCCAGAACTCGCGGAGCAACGCTTCCTCGGCGTCCCCTTCGGCGGTTTGATCCGAAAGCAAGCGGTCGAACAAACCGGCGAGGTCGGACAGATCCCCCTGTTGGCGGGCCGAGGTTTTGATCTTCTGTTGGAGTTCGTCGAGGATCTTCTTGAACTTGGCGAAGTCTTCGTCAGCCGTGGGTAGCTTCTCTGCGGCAGCCAAGCTCTGTGCTTCGAAGTTGCTAATCGGCTCATCGTTCGGCATGCAGTAGAGTTCCGAGATCGACTTGTCTTGCCGCCACTTGCCGATGCGCTTCACCGGCCAGTAGCGCTTGACCGTGACGAAGCGGTAGAACTTCTCGAGTTGCTCGGCTTCTTTCGCGTCGAACAGGCCCGACTTGTTGATGTAGATCCCTTCGAGGGCCGGGTGGAACCGCATGGCCGGGTCGCGCAACAGGATCTTCTTCTGGAAGATGCTGAACTTCTTCTTCTCGATTTCCTCGTCGGTCAATTCTTTGCTCGGCGCCTCCGGCAGCGGCACCGGGAAGATCCCCGCGCCATCGCGGTATAACTCTTTGTTGTACTCCGATGGTTTGACGTTCGCCCCGAGGAAAAAGCCGACGCCCCCGCCACCGAGTGTGTATTTTTCGAGCGACTCGCGGGCCGACTTCGTCAAGTTCGGCACGTTCAACAGCAAGACGAACGCGTACTGGCTCAGCTCGCCTTTTTCCAAGTCGCCCGTGGTGCCGGGCGTCCACTGGTACCCCGAGCCGTTGGCTTGGAAGTGCCCCTTCAAATAGATGCTGTCGCCGCTGCGGGTGTCGCGCAGGCTCGGTTGACCGTCGATGACGAGCACGGGCAGTTTCTTGCGGACTTCGACGACGGTGTGCCGGGAGTTGTCGACGGTGAGGCCGCCCGGTTCGGCGGTCTCCATGACGACGCTGACGATTTGAAAGCGTTTGAACGGGTTCTCGGCGTTGAAGTCTTTGTCGGTGTCGAAGGTCATGTCGAACTTCTTCGTGATGATCTGGCCCGGCGGCAGGCTCGCGATGCTTTCGGACTTGCCCTTGTTTTCGTCGCCGTTGACGCGGATCGAGAAGCGGACGTCTTTCAGCTCGCTGGTGCCGAAGTTCTGCACCCGCAGGGTGAACTCGACCGGTTCGTATTGGGCGACGACGGTTTTCGACGGCGCGAAGTCGATGATGGCGATGTTGTCGTTGTACAGCGGCACGCGCTTCTCCGCCTTGCGGTACGGCGAGGCCGTGTCGATGATGTGCACCTTGATCCCGGCTTTGGTCATTTCTTCGACGACGCTCTTGATCGCCGGGCCGTGCTCGGCCCAGTCGTTCGACCGGCAATCGGTCATCACGTGCAGCACCCGGGCCGTGTCCGAGCCGCCGGTCTTGAGGATTTGCTCTTTGGCGGCCCGCAGAGCGGCCGCGAGATCGGTGCGCACCGTGGACGGGACCGTGGCGCCCGTGAAGACTTTGATTTCTTCGATGCTGCCGCCGTTCAAGCGGGCGAAGTTCCGCGGGTTGGCGGAGTCGGACATGTACATCACTTCGAGGCTCTGTGGCGTGGTCGCCTGCGACGCCGTCGGGGCGATCTGCTCGATCAGCACTTTCTTCGAGGTCTCGAAAGGGTCGGTTTGAGTGCCGTCTTCGGCCTTGTAGCCGTCGGCCGTGCTCGGGC
>Ga0105048_10012357_pt1 | contig 13399 bp, 14 predicted proteins | sample MAT05_FD_78382 | JGI IMG/M metagenome (GOLD analysis project Ga0105048, IMG submission 78382) | Freshwater microbial communities from Lake Fryxell liftoff mats and glacier meltwater in Antarctica - MAT-05 | ecosystem: Environmental > Aquatic > Freshwater > Ice > Liftoff microbial mat | place...
GAAGACATCCTCGGCGGTTCGTTCCGGGAACATCACGGTCGCTGGATGGCGGACTCGACGCGGGGGATCATCGTCGAGAAGAACAAGGATCACCCGGTGTTGAAGGGAGTGACCGATGTGTGGGGGATGAGCGATGTGTACCGCACCTTCAAGAAAGGCGATAGCCTACCCGAGGCCTGCACGCCGTTGCTCGATGGCCAACCATTGATGGGCCGTAAGCCCGATGACGCGCCGAACTCGAACCTGATCGCGCTTCCCGTGGCGTGGGCGAAGCCGTGGATCAACGACAAAGGCAAAACGGCAAGGGTTTTCCACTCAACGATGGGCAGTGCAGAGGACTACCAGAACGCCGGCCTTCGGCGGTTGACCGCGAACGCGGTATACTGGTGCCTGGAGATGGAAGAGAAGATCGACCCCAAGTCGAATGTCGATACCGTGGGTGAGTACAAGCCGCTGGGCAGTGGTTTCAACTACGAGAAGCTCAAAGTCGTGCCGCGCAAACCGAGCGACTACAAGTGAAGCTCGTACCCACGAATGGGAAAGCGATAACTACCATGAAGAAGCCGAAGGTTGTTTCACCTTCGCCCGATTGGCGAGGCGAAATGCTCATCCGAGCCGCCGATCCGGAAGTGATCGAGGAAGTGAAATGGCGGAAGCCTTCCAATCCGGCGGGTGTGCCGGTGTGGTCGCACAGGGGAATCCTTTTTACCGGCGAAACATACAAGTCTGCAGTGAATATGACCTTTGCCAAGGGCGATTCGCTTCCGATCCCTCCGGTCTGTTCAATTCCAGCCTCGAAGGCAACACGCGGCGTGCCATCGATTTCCACGAAGCCGACGTGATCGATGAAGCGGCGCTGATGGAACTGATTCGTGTCGCCGTGGTTCTCAACACTTCTGCGAAACCCGAGAACTCTTGATCGTACATTGAACCTTCAATGGCGCACTGTCGGGAACTCCCGGCGCAATCGTCGTTCGCGCTTCTACCCGAAACATTCCCGCGAATTCGCCAAAAGACCTCGCCTCTCCCGTTTGCCCCGGCGCTGTTACGAGTTATAATCGAGAACATCGGTCGCGGCACCGCGGGCTTCTCAGCTTCCGTAACCGATTCGAACCCTTCGGAATTTCACCATGCCACTCACTTCCAAACGCCCCCAGCCCGCAGAACTTCCCCAGGGTTCCATCGTAGCGACGCTCGCCGAGCGGCCGCAGGTCGATTTTGAACTGGCCTTCTACACCGGCATACTCAATAGCCTGCCCGATTATTCCGATGTGCTTCGGGCGCAATCGGCCAACTTCACATTGAAGGGCGAATTCGAGGAAGGCCTGCGCGTCGATCAAACGCTCGCCGAACTCCGACCCGGCGATCCGGATATTCATTACAACCTCGCGTGCCGCTACGCATTACTGCACCAACCCGATTTGGCGTTGGACGAATTGAACCGCGCCGTGACCCTCGGCTACCGCGATTTCCGGTATATGCTCCAAGATCGCGATCTCGAATCGATCCGTAAAGATCCCCGCTTCCGCACGCTCATCCGCAAACATGCCGACCGATGAACCCCGTCCTTTTTTCCGACCCATCTTCTTCGGCCGCCCGCGCCGCGTTCGCCGATAAAGCACGCGCCCTCACCGATAAAGTTTGCACGGTCGCCGAGGCGGTGAACCGTTTGGTACACGATGGGGATTACTTTGTGAGTGGCGGCTTCGGCAGCAATCGCATCCCCACGGCGGTCATCCACGAGATTCTCCGTCAGCGGAAACAAAACCTCCGTTTCGCGGGGCATACTACAACGCACGATTTCGAGTTGCTCTGCGCGGGGAATCTGAACGGCCGCGGCAAAACTCTCGCTGCGGTGGATATTTCGTACATCCTCGGCCTCGAAGCCCGCGGCCTTTCGGCCCACGCCCGCCGGGTGATGCAATCGGGCGAAGTGCAAACGGTGGAATGGTCGAACTACGCGTTGGCTTTGCGATTCGCCGCCGCCGCGATGGGTGTGCCGTTCCTTCCACTCCATTCCATGCTGGGCACCGATACAGAAAAGTTCAGCTCGGCCAAACGCATCTCCTGCCCCTTCACCGGCGAACAATTGCTCGCGGTGCCGGCGTTGTACCCGGATGTTGCCGCGATTCACGTTCACGAAGCGGATCGCTACGGCAACTGCCGATTCACTGGTACGAGCGTGGCCGACTTCGATATTGCCCGCGCGGCGAAGCGACTCATCATCACCTGCGAACGTTTGGTGCCGCACGAAGAAATGCGGCGCCGACCGCACCTCACGCAGATTCCGTTCCTGTGCGTGGATGCCGTGTGCGAGGTGCCCTTTGGCAGCTATCCGGGGAACATGCCGGGGGAATACTTTTCGGATGAAGAGCATCTGAAAGCGTGGCTCACCGCGGAAGCCGACCCGGGAACGTTCCAACAGTTCGTGGAAGACCACATCGACGGCGTGCCCGATTTCCAAGGTTACATCGAAAAATGCGGCGGCCTGAAACGGATGCAACAACTCCGCCATCGCGAGTTGCTCCTCACGCACGGGTATTGAAGCGAGTTGCGGTTGCGGCATATGATGATGTCAAGCGAGGTGAATCATGTTGCAGTACAAAGCCGGCTATAAGCTCGTAGACGGGGGCGTCCACGCTCAAGTGCTGGACTTCCCCGCCGCAATCACTTGCGGGAGCGATTTGGCGGAAGCGAGGCAATTGCTCGCCGGGGCACTGATCGACGTTACCGAAACTTGCGTGGAAGAAGGCAAAATTCTGCCGACGCAGAATGAGCTTGCGTACGATCCGGAGATGGACATCGAAGAGCCAATTTACCTGCATTTGCAAGCGAGCACCAATTTTACGGAAGCTCCATCGGGTGTGATCGCACGATGAAACGCGAAACGTTCCTCAAACACCTCACGAATTGCGGTTGCGTTCTTTTGCGGGTGGGCCGCAGCCATTCAGTTTGGGTGAACCTAATCAACGGAAATCAAACCGCAATACCCTGATACCGGGACGTAAACGACTTCACGGCGAAAGCCATTTGCAAACAGCTCGGTGTTCCTAATCCGTAATTCATTTGGAATTCCCAATGCCCAAGAAGATCGATTGGCTCTACGCCCGCAAGTCGTGCGTTACCTGCCAGAAGGCGAAAGCCTACACCGAGGGAGCCGAAATCAAAGTCGGCGAAACGGTCGATGCCAATAAAACCAAGATCGGGCCGGACGAAGCACTGGCACTTCTGCAATCGAAGGCGATTACCAAAGTCGTGGCATCCAAGGGGAAAAACACCATCAGGCTCGACCTGAAAAAGGATGCCCCCGAAAACGAAACCATCCTCGCCAGTATCATCGGCCCGACCGGGAACCTGCGGGCACCCACGGCGATCATCGGCAAAACTCTCCTCGTCGGCTTCAACGAAGAGAGCTATCGGGATGTTCTCGGGGTGTGAACCGATACAACACCCGCTATGAAAATCGTTTCGCTCGAAGCCCGGCAAATTCGCGTTCGCCTCAAACGCCCGGTGAGGCACGCCTCGCATTCCCGCACGGAAACCGAGAACATCGTCGCCGTGTGTAAGCTCGCCGATGGTTCCCTCGGCTACGGCGAAGGGGTGCCGCGCGATTACGTGACGGGCGAAACCATTGAATCCTCGTTGGAGTTACTGAAGGCCACCGATTGGGACGAGCAATTTCGGCCGACCAGCGATTTCGCCGATGCCGTGGCGATGGCCGAAAAGTTGGCCGTGAAGCCCGTACCGGCGGACGATCGCAAGTGCCACGGCAACGCCGCACGGTGTGCGGTGGAACTCGCCGTGCTCGACGCTTACGGCCGTTTCTACGGCGAACCTTTGATGAACATCGCGCGAATGCTCACGCCGAATCTTTATGAGCCGCGCGAGAGCGTCCAGTACAGCGGGGTGATCCTCAGCGGGAAACCGCTGAAAATCCGGGCCTTGGCGATGATTTACCGCATCCTCGGTTTCCGCCACGTGAAGGTGAAAGTCGGGGTGGCCGGGCAAGACGATCCGAAGCGTTTGAGAACGATTCGTCGCTGGGCCGGAGGTAAGATCGCACTACGGATCGATGCCAACGAAGCGTGGCCGGCGAATGAGGCGGCGGAGCGAATCCGGGAATTGGAACCGTTCCGCATCGCCAGTGTGGAACAGCCGATCGCCCACGAAGCGGTTGCGGAACTCGCCGAGATTCGCAAACGGATTCAATCGCCCATCATGCTCGACGAATCGTTGTGCGGGATGATCGATGCCGAGCGGGCGGTGCAGGGGGGTTGGTGCGATCTCTTCAATATCCGCCTTTCCAAGTGCGGCGGCTTCATTCCCTCCCTGCGATTGGCCGAGTACGCGGTAGCGAATAACCTCGGCTACCAACTCGGTTGCCAAGTCGGCGAGACTGGCATTCTCAGTGCCGCCGGGCGACAGTTCGCCTGCTCGGTGAAGGATCTCTTCGCGGTCGAAGGATCGTTCGATCGACGTTTGGTCGAAGATGCCCTTACTAAGGAAGATCTCACTTTCTCCAAGCGCGGCGGCGCGGCGCCGATGCTCCCCGGTTGCGGCCTCAGCGTGCGGGTCGATCCCGTCAGGCTCGATGCGGTGACGGTTCGCCGGGAGGTGCTGTTCGGTGGATGAGCAACTCATCAGCTTTCGAGCGTCCGACGGGTACGCTTTCTACATTCGCCGGTATTTCCCCACGGGAAATCCGAGAGGGCGGGTGCTCTATTTTCACGGCATTCGCAGCCACGGCGGTTGGTACGCACGGAGTTGCCGCGAACTCGCGGCGGCCGGGTACGAAGTGCATTTCCTCGATCGACGTGGCTCCGGGTTGAACACCTCGCATCGCGGTGACGCTCCGAGTTTCCGACGTTTGCTCGACGATGCAATCGAATATGGCATGGAATTGCGAACGCACCGGGCCGGGTTGCCGATGTTCGCGGCGGGAATTTCTTGGGGGGGCAAGTTGGCCCTCGGCATCGCGGCGCGGAAGCCGGGCTTGATGGAAGGCGTGATGCTCATCGCACCGGGATTGATGCCGCGGATTCACCCTCCGCTCGCACGGCGGTTGCGGGTCGCATTCACCCGAATCTTCCGGCCCGCAAAACTCTTCGATATTCCTTTGAACGAACCGGAATTGTTCACGGCGAACCCCGATTGGCAACGGTTCATCGGCAACGATCCGCACGGGTTGGATCAGGCCACGGCCCGTTTCCTCTTCGAGAGTTTTCGGTTCGATATTTATTTGAAACGAATGGCGGGAAGGGTGAAAGTGCCGGTGTTGTTGCAACTCGCCGAGCACGATCGCATTCTCGATAACCCCGCAACGCGGGGTTATCTGGCAAGATTGAACTGGGCTAAGAGCATCAATGTGATCGATTATCCCGGTGCGCACCACACCCTCGAATTCGAGGGTGTGGAACATGAGTTCGTGCGCGATATGGTGCGGTGGATGGAACGCAGACTACCGGACTCGGATCGCTCCGCTACTTCACCGTGAATTCCCGTTCCACGGTTTTCGCGATGACCGCGCTCGTGACGGGTTGGAACTCGTCCACCTCGAAGGCTTCGCCGACGCGGTTGCCGCAGACGTCTTCCAGTCGTGTATCGATCACCAGTTTGTATTTCCCGGGCTTCCACGCCGTTGCCGTGGTGCCGAGGGTCACGCCGGTTTGATCCTTATTCGCAAGGGATTGAAGTTCGATTCGCTTCCCGGTGGCATCGATCACCCAGATCAATCGTTCCGATAATGCTTTGTCCAATGGCTTCTCGAATTTCACTACCAACTGCGTTCCCTTCGTCGGCGGAGTGATCGTCCACTTGACCGGTTCGATGGGGGTTTCGTCCGGCGGGCCGACCTCGAAGGAGTAGGTGAACTTCTCTTTCAACGGGAAGCCGAGAGCATCCGGCCAAGCGGCATCGATAGTGAGGGTGTGCTTCTTCCCTTCGACGAGGATCGGCCCGGCTTCCTCGCGCGGTTTCAACCCGCGCTTGACGCGGGCCGGATCGAACAGGATCGTCAGGCGTTTGCCGTCGGCACTCCAGAGTTCCTGTTCGATGTGCAGGTACGGGTCGAGTACGGTCTTGCCGTCGCATTCGAGGCGGATGTACTTTTGGCCGAGACCCTGCCTCATCGGTGCCGAGAAGTGCACGTACATTCTCAACGCGTTCTCAGGAAGCTTGGCCGAGGTGGGGTAGACGGCATCGATGGAGGTGGGCTTCTCTTGGGTCGCTTTGGGGATGGTGAAGGTGGCGTAGTAGCCGTAGTCGGGCCAGCCGTCGAACATACGCGGAATCAAGTCTCTTCTATAAACCACGGCTTGGTAGGTCAGGCCGGGTTCCAACGGAAAACGTGGCTCGAAACAGACGGCGTCGCTCTTGACGATGTACTTCCCCGCGACGGCAGCCTTGTTGCGGTCGTCTTCGAGTGGTTTGGACGTATCGCGGACTACGACCTTGAAATGCTTGGGGATCTTCGACTCGTCCAGTTCTTTGGGAACCAGCTTGTACGCGCCTTCCTTGTCGAAGTTTGAGAACTCGAAGATCAACGGTGATTCTGGCTTTTCACGTATCAGTCGAATGTTCCACGTCTTGCCGCTCTTCGTTCGAAACGCGGGCGGGTAGTACTGTTTTGGATGTTTAAAATAGCCATGATAATGGTCGAGGCCGGCCAAGTTGTCATGGAGTCGGTCTTCGGCATCGTCGTTGGTGTGGCCGAGGATGCCGAACGGCCCTGCAAATCCCGATTCCCGGATTTGCAACATGAGCGCGTTGTCTTCGCGTCCGCCGCCGATGACTAGCAACTTGTTCCCGTTCTTCTCACCTTCAGCATCCATACCGTTCAGATTCATACAGAACAAGTACGGCTTCAATGCATTTAGGAAGTCGATCCTGAGAAATCCGTTCTGATCTTTTGTCAGATGTGAATGCCCGTGGTGCAGGTTGTACACGATGCCGACGTTCGGCTCGCCGCACGCCTTCGCCACCGCGACCATGTTCTCCGGTTCGCCCGTCCAACCGCCGTGGTTGTAGATGCCGATCTTGCATCCTTGCTTTGCAGCACGCTTGGCCAGGTCGGAAACCAGCTTGGCGGTTTCCTTCACCTTCTCTTCCTGGCTCTCCGCCTTCGGCTGCGGCAGCATCACCCAGAGTTCCGTCTTCACGTCGGCTTTCTTCAGCGTCTCCAGGATGAACTCGCCATCCTTGCCGACGTTTACTGGGAACCAGACCCCCTTCAGCGAAATCTTCGCCTTCTTCAGCAGTTCGATCTCCTCGGGAAAGCTCGGCAGGTGCTCGGCCCGCCAGTCGTAGGCGAACTGGGTGAAGCCGAGGCGCTGCAGCATCTCGACGCGCTGCTTCGGCGTCCGCTTCTGCGAATCGAACGGCACGATGCACCACGCCACGAGGTTCTTCATGGCGAACGTATCGGCCAACTTAGGCGGTTCGGCTGCCGCGAGGGGAAGGGCGAGGAGAAGTGAGGCGAGGAATGCATGCATAGAAACGCTCCGTGAGGCGAGCGTTATTGTACATGAAACGAAAAAAGCCCCCCGTTGCAACGGGCGGGCTTGAAACCTAGGCGCTTAACTTCTCGGGCTTCACAATCAACTTCTCCGGCTTCTCGGTCGGTTCCGGCTTCTTCATCTGCAGCGGAACTTTCTTCAACACCACATCGGCCGTCACGATGTGCTTGCCTTTGCGATCCATATCGGGCAGATCGTACATCACGTCGAGCATCAACTCTTCCACGATCGAACGCAGGCCGCGGGCGCCGGTTTCACGCTTCTTGGCCAACCGGGCGATCTCGTGCAAGGCGTCTTCCTCGAATTCGAGTTCGGATCCTTCCATGTCGAAAAGCTTCTGGTACTGCTTCACCAGAGCGTTCTTCGGCTCGGTGAGAATTTGCACCAATGCGGCTTCATCGAGCGGATCGAGCGGCGCAAGCACCGGTAAGCGGCCGATGAACTCCGGGATCAAACCGAAGTTCACGAGGTCTTCGGAGATCACTTGATTGAGCATCTCGCCGAGTGATTGCTCGCGGCGGATGTCCACCGTGGCCCCGAAGCCGATGGAGCGTTTGCCGATGCGTTTGGAAATCACTTGATCCAAGCCGACGAACGTACCGCCAACGATAAACAGAATGTTCGTGGTATCGAGTTGGATGTACTGTTGCTCGGGGTGCTTGCGGCCGCCTTGCGGCGGCACGTTGGCCACGGTGCCCTCGAGCATCTTCAACAGCGATTGTTGAACGCCTTCGCCGGAAACGTCCCGCGTGATGCTGACGTTGTTCCCGCTCTTGGCGATCTTGTCGATTTCGTCGATGTAGATGATGCCGCGCTGGGCCAATTCCACGTCGAAGTCCGCGGCGTGGAGCAATTTCAGCAACAGGTTCTCGACATCCTCGCCGACGTACCCGGCTTCGGTGAGCGTGGTGGCGTCGCCGATGGCAAAGGGCACATCGAGGATCTTGGCCAAGGTGCGGGCGAGGAGCGTCTTGCCGGAGCCGGTCGGCCCGATCAACAGAATGTTGCTCTTTTCGAGTTCGACTTCGTGCCGGCTGCCGTCCAAATGGTTCAGCCGCTTATAGTGGTTGTGAACCGCGACCGAGAGCACCTTCTTGGCGCGTTGTTGTCCGATCACGTATTGATCGAGCTTCTCTTTGATCGAACGGGGCGAAGGCGTGTTGGAATCCTTCGAGGAACCCTTGCCGCTACCGCGGCGTTTGCGTTCCTGCTCGATGATCGATTGGCAGAGGTCGATGCACTCGCCGCAGATGTAGCAATCGCCGGGGCCTTCCACGAGGGGGCCGACGTCGCGGTGGCTACGGCGACAGAACGAGCAGTAAGCGTTCCGGTTTCGGCCTGCGGCGCCAGGGGGTTTCCGGCCCCCGCTGTCGCCCGTCGTTCGCTCGGCCATTCGATCCCCGCGTGATGGAGGTGGTTTCGTTCAGAGCGGATCGTTCCGCCATGCAATATAACTTCGCGGCACCGCACCGCGAGAGAGAATCCGCATTCCGGCACCGCTTTGGGCGAATCCACTTTCGCCTGGGGCGGTTCTGCCGGGTTCGATACTTGGGCAAGTTGTCAAATTTACAAAATTGCCGGTCGAATTGGAACGCGAGTTTTCAAAGCTCCGGTCTTTGTTGCCGTTTGACCTTGTTTTTCTTCGCTTCCAGTACCGCGTCGATCTCCTCACGCATCTGATGGGCCAATTGCCCACGGATCGTTTCATATTCCGTGCGGGATATTTCGCCGCGATCGTAAAGGGTTCGGTAAGACGAAAGCGCATCGACGCTGCGGGTCTGATCCGCCGCGGCCCGCTTTTTCCGCAAGCGATCCAAGCCGAGGAGCGCGAAGCCGCCCAGTAGAATCACGGCCAACAATAAGCCGAGTGTCAGGAGAAAATCGGCATCTTCGAGGAGCGGAGCTTGAGCGAACATGGCGGCACGCTGCGTGGGAACGAGAATGTGTGGCAATTCAATACCGGGTTTACGGCATCGGCACTTCCACCATCCGGAAGTTGCCGACGGTGAGGAACGTCAAGCGGGAATCGGCCGGGAGGTAATTCGCCGGGGGTTGGCAACGGAACGAAATACGGTGCCGGCCCGGCGGGATCATCACGGTTCGAGACGTGTGCAGCGGGAGGTCGTCCAAATCGGGAACGGTTTCGTTCCAAATCGTACTTACTATATCCAAGGGAATCGGCTTTCGATTGGTGCCTTCCTTGCGGATGTTGGGCATGGGTATGCTCAGATCCATTTCGATGCTCACCGTCCTGGGCTGATCGGTGGGATTCGTGAGGATCATCTCGGCCTTCGGCTGGCAATCGAGTTTCTTCGATTCCTTCCCGCTGAGTTCGAACACGATGAAACCGCGGAGGAAAAGCGCGGTGAGGCCATCGCGTTCGTTCCGCCGCATTTCCATATACCTGGCTGGCGAAGTGCGAATGAGGAACTCGGTGAACAGCGTGAGATCGTAGAACACGTAGTTGCCGTTGCCCGGTTGCAGGATACGCGGCACACTATTGCCGAGGATGTTTACGAGTTGGGAATCGAGTTCCTCGAACTCCTTCGGGGTGAACGCCCGAGTATCCACGAGCAAACCGCGGAAGCCCATCGCCACCAAACGATCGACCAGGCGGTCCGCCGGTTCATCCACGAGCGAACGGAAGCGGAGATCCCATTCGCGGCCCGTCATCGCCCCGAAGCTCCAACGAATGTTTTTCGTGTGCAGGTAGCCGCGAACGTGATCGTACGAAAAGATCGCGTCGCGGATCGGGTGGGCTTCCGGGAAGGGCTGGTACGGGTAGTTGTACACCGCCGGGGGCTCATCCCGGTACTCCGGCGGAATGCGATCCGCCGATTCGCGGAGGATTTCTTCCAACCGCTCGAAGAATTTGCGGTCGGCCCAGAACTGCTTGGCCACCTTGGCGCGGTCTTTCGCCATGCCCTCGTCTTCGGGGCGGAACCACGTGTTGTTCAATTGATCCCATAATCCCAGAGCGATCAACCCGATGAACGCGGGCCAGAGCAAGTGCCGCATTCGCCCCTTGCGGCTGGCGAAGTAACGATCTATCGCCCACACGCTGGCGAACAACGCCATGAACGCGATGTAAATACTGATGCGGTTCACGGCCCGCACCTGCGGCGTCACCAAATGGTTGAACACCGCACCGAGGCCGCCGACGGTACCGAGGAGCGTGGCAAAGAGCGTCATCGCCGAGAGTGCGCCGAGGGGCCACCCGAGTCGGCGGGGCACAAACGCCAGCACGATCAATCCGATGAAACCGCAGGCCCCCACGATGCCGAACGGCCCCCATTCGTTTTCGTTTTGCGAGGGCCGGCGTTGAATCGCATCGTATTCGGAACGCGCGCGGGCCAGCGGGAGCCAGTTGTGGCCACCCACGGGCAGCACCAGCTGAGCGATCTTCATCCCGTAAATTTCGGCCTCTTCGGAATACCTTACCGTCGGCCGCGTGTTATGCCCGTATTGCATTTGGTAGTTGATGGCCGGAGCGTGGTTCGCCACCCCGGCAATACCGATTACCCCCACCACGATCACCGCACTGAACATCGCCCGCCATGTACCGGTGACGAACCAGCCGTACACTCCCGCCGCCGCGAGCAAGGCGCAGGCGAAGAAGGCGTAGTAAGCCCCGGCACAAGCCGTGAGGATGCCCACGATCACGCCGACCCAGCCAAAACCATCGCGGAAGCGGAATTTTCGGCGGCCGAGTTCCGAACGCATCGGGAAGAACGGCAACCGCCCTTGGCAAATCCAGAGCGTGACCATCATCGTGAGCGGGATGATGTAGTACGCAGAGAGGAAGTAGTGAACCTCTTCCCGCATGTAGTGGTACGGTTGAAAAGCGTAGAGTATTCCGCCTGCCCCGGCGGCGGGGATGCTCAAGCCGAAGCGACGATACACAAACATTCCCGTGAGCGTTGTGAGCGGATACGTGAGCAGGTAGAAAAGGTTGAACGTGACAATCGGATCTCCTACGATCTTGCCGATCACCCAGATCACGGCGAAGTGGAGGTGATCGACCACCGGGAAATCGTGGAGTTCCTGAATGCCGGGAGCGCTCAAACGTTCGTTCCGCCAATGGCTACCGCGTTCCACCGTCGCTTTCACGAATGGTAGAATGAGCAAGGCGTCTTGCTTGTAGGTGAACGGGGCCTTGTATTCCTCGTAGTTCAGCAAGTCGAGCCGCATCCCGTAATAGAGGATGCCCAGCGTGGCCGCGATCGCGGCGAGGTACCCCAAAGCGCAGCAGTACCAAGGTGTTCGGCGAAGGGTTGGCGGAGATTGCGAGGGAGGAAAAGGCGAATCCATAAACCCGAAACTCCGCGGGGCGAAGAACCCCGCTCACGAATCACGTTGCGAACGTTCCCTAATATATCCCTTTCAAACTATCTCTCGGGCGATTCCATGGCACCCCCGGCTTGCGATGCGTTGATAATCGGCTGCGGATACTTGGGCCTCCGCACGGCCAAGGCATGGATCGCTACCGGCCGAAGCGTGGCCGCACTCACGCGAAACCGTTCCGAATTGCTCTCGAACGAAGGCATCGTTCCGATCCGCGGAGACGTGCTCGACACCGCGAGTTTAGCGGCGCTTCCCCCGGCACGCACGATCCTCTACGCGGTGGGTATGGATCGCAGCTCCGGGCGCTCGATGCGCGAAGTGTACGTCGAAGGTTTGAGGAACGTGCTGAACGCGGTGCGGAACAACGCCCCCGATGCGAAGTTCCTCTACATCAGCAGCACTGGCGTGTACGGTCAAACCGATGGTTCCGAGGTGAACGAATCCAGCCCGACGGAACCGCTCGAAGAATCGGGCCGCGTGGTACTCGAAGCCGAGCGTATACTCCGCGAGTTGCGGCCTTCCGCCACGATCTTGCGCTTCGCCGGAATCTACGGGCCGAACCGTTTACTCCGGAAAGAACCCGTGTTGAAAGGCGAACCCTTCGTGGGGGACGCCGAGAAATGGCTCAACTTGATCCATGTGGCCGATGGCGTTGGCACGGTGATGCTCGCGGAGGAACGCGGCGCACCGGGGCGAACATATTTGATTTCCGATGGCACTCCCGTATCGCGGCGGGAGTATTATTCCCACTTGGCCGAGGTGTTGAACGCCCCTTCCGCCCGATTTGAAAGTGGCCCGCCCAAGGTGGAACCGAACCGGCGAATCTCGAACCGGCGTGCGATGGAAGAACTCGGCTTCACCCCGGAATTCCCGAGTTACCGCGAAGGATTGGAGCATTCATGCCCACGTTGTTCATCGACGCCGACGCCTGCCCAGTAAAGAGCGAGTGTTACCGCGTCGCCAAGCGTTACGCGATACCGGTGATCGTGGTCGCCAATTGCACCCTGTTCATTCCGACCGATGCCCTCATCTCGCTGATGGTCACGCCCGGCTTCGGGGCAGCCGATGATTGGATCGCCGAGAATGCCAAAGCGGGAGACATTTGCATTACAGCGGACATCCCCTTGGCGGCCCGCTGCGTGGCCAACGGCGTACGGGTTATCAATACCAAAGGGCACGCCTACACGGAGGCGAACGTGGGGGAAGCCTTGGCGATGCGGAACCTGCACGAGGAGCTTCGCCAGAGTGGCACGGCTCCGGGTGGCCCTTCACCGATGACGCCCAAGGATCGTTCTCGTTTCTTGGCCACGCTGGATCAAACGATGGTGGCAGTGAGTAAGGGCTGATTTGGATGGGGGCAAACGAAGAAAGCCGGCGGAGGTGATCCGTCGGCTTCCAGTGATTATTGTACTGATTTAGTAGCGGTCGCCGCCGCCACCGCCACCGTAGCCGCCGCCACTGCTGCTGCCGCCACCGCCGCCGCAACCGCCGCCGCCACCGGCGCGACCGCCGCCACCGCCGCCGGACCCGCCGCCGCCACC
>Ga0105048_10012359_pt1 | contig 13398 bp, 14 predicted proteins | sample MAT05_FD_78382 | JGI IMG/M metagenome (GOLD analysis project Ga0105048, IMG submission 78382) | Freshwater microbial communities from Lake Fryxell liftoff mats and glacier meltwater in Antarctica - MAT-05 | ecosystem: Environmental > Aquatic > Freshwater > Ice > Liftoff microbial mat | place...
CACCCGGTCGCGTTTCCCGTTGCGCTTCAACGCTTCGCCGGTAAATTCTTCACTCTTGCCGCGCGAATACACATTTGCCGTATCGAGAAAATTGATCCCGGCATCCAACGCCCGGTCAATCATCCGGCAGGAATCCTCCAACTCCGTCTTCCCGCCAAACATCATGCAGCCGAGACAAAGCTCGCTGACTTTCACGCCGGTCCGACCCAAGGGACGATATTGCATGTAATTCCTCCGTGTTCGCGGCATTCAATCAGTTTGGGGCCGGCGTGGCGAGCACGTTCAAGCGCAGCACGGCGACACGGAAGTTCGCGGCGTGATTTCTTCCCCGTGTTTGCCCTGCCCGACAAGTGGTTGCAGAAGGCACCCCAAATTTCGCTTGTAGCTTAAACCGGTGCGGATGTAGTCTCGCCGCAGTTCTTTTCATTGTGTCGGCGCAGGGAATGCCGTGAAAATCGGCAACAGTGGCGCTGCTGTAACTGGATACGAAATCTCAACAGCCACCCTTTCGGGGAAGGCGAGAAAGTAGGCTCGAAGCCAGAAGTCAGAACAACGGCCGACGCGAGTAACCAAAAAAACCTTCGAACCAAAGGAAAACGTTATGTTCCGTCGTCTCACCATCGGGACCGCACTTGCGGCTCTCGTCGTTGTCATCACCCCCGCCCACGCCCTCGTGGAGGATTTTTCCTCCGATCCATTCGCTCAATGGTCGTTTGGCGCGGGCGATAATTCCAACAGCCAATTTGGCTGGAACTCCGCCGCCCCGGCGCAGTATGCCGGCGATGCGGTCGGCTCGCTGGCGGTCCACCTCGACTCGTCGTTGCCCACCGCGCGGCTGGATCGGGCGTTGGGCGTCTCGGTCACGCAAAGCGACAGCTTCGCGTTGACGACGCGGTTTAGTTTCAGCATCACGAGCGCCCCGGTGAATCAGTTCATGCAAATCGCGTTCGGGCTGGTGAATAGTTCGCTCACGGGCGGTGACCGGACCGGGTCGTTTGCGGATTTCACGAGCGACAATACGTTTCACACGATTGAGTTTGCGTACTTTCCCAACCTGACCACGTTCACCAGCCCGGCCTCCGGGCGGACGCTGACGCCGGTCGTGTTCGGCGCGCAGAACGGCGGCGGCGACGCGTTCGCCAACATTGCCTCGATCTTCGGCAATGATTCCAACCTCAGCGACAACCTGACCGGCATCACCGCGTTGCCAGAACTCGTCGTGTTACAGGCCGACCTGACATTTGACGGCATAGCCGGGGTGTTGACCTTGACGATGAATCAAGTCAACCCGGACGGTTCGCTGACTCTGCTCAACACGGAAGTGCCGGCGCTGGATCTCAACACGCAATTCCTCTACGACGTCACGCAACCGTTCGTCGTGGATACCCTGGCAATCATGGCGTACCGCGACGGATTCACCGACCCGAGCGATCCGTCGCTCGTGGCCGACGTGACGTTTGAGCGGTTTGAGTTTGCGGTTGTTCCCGAACCGAGCACCGCGCTGCTGGTGATCTTGGGAATCGCGGCGGCCGGCCTCGCCGGTCAGAAACGGCGCTAACCCACCCGGTGCGCGGGGCCGGTCACTAATCGGCCCCGCGCTGACCATCATGAACCCACACAAAAAAGGTTTCACGCTGATCGAGCTACTGGTTGTCGTGGCGATCATTGCGTTGTTGGCCGGGATTCTGTTGCCCGCCCTGCGCCGCGCCCGGGACGCCGGTCGAGGCGCGCTCTGCATCGGCAATCTCCGCCAACTCGGTTTGGCGACCCAGATGTATCTCGACGATTACAACCGTTACTTTGCCTATCAAGAATCGGTGAACGGCACCGACATGCGCTGGTTCTTCGGACTGGAATCGCCTTTCAACCCCGGCGCCGCCCCCGGCGCGCGCAACCTCGACCCGACCCAAGCCAGTCTTTACCCTTATATTAAGGCGAGCCGGCGCGTGGAGATTTGCCCCAGCTACGATTACCAGTCGCCCAAGTGGCGGCAGAAATACGATGTCATCAGCACCGGCTATGGAATGAACATCCTACTCTCGGGCGCGATGCCAGGCGACATCACGCGTCCGTCGGGGATCGTGGTGTTCGGTGACTGTGCCCAAGTCAATTCGTTCCAAGCGCCGGCGTCATCGCTGAATCCGATGCTCGAAGAGTTTTACTACATGGAATACAGCCACACGTCCGCTTCGACCACGCACTTCCGGCATAGTGCCCGAGCCGCGGTGGTATTCGCGGATGGACATGTCGAGATGCTCCGGATGGCGCCCGGCACCCTCGACACGCGGATCCGATCTGCCAACATCGGCCGGCTCAATGCGGCCGGCGATCGGAGTCTGTTCCAGTAGCCCTCTACTGCGAAGCGCCCGTCCACCAGCCGGGTGCGTGACAATTGGGGGGGGCGCGTGTAATCTCGCCCGACTGGAGGATAGATTTTGGATCATTCACTTTCGATAATCGGCCGGGTGGTGTTGGCCTTTGTGCTGGCGGTGGGCGGCGGAGCGTTGAGTATGGTGGCGCCGATGTCGCATCGGCGGTTGTGCGCGTTGATCAGCTTGGCGGCGGGGACGTTGCTGGGCGTGACGCTATTCTCGATTTTGCCGGAGGCCGCGGCGGCGTTGGGCTGGTGGCAGTTGGTGGTGGCGCTGGCGTCGGGGTATGTGGTGTTTCTGTTGATCAGCAAGTACGTCTATCACGTGTGTCCGGCGTGTGCGGCGAGTCATTTTGATGAGGCGACGACGCATCGGTTCAGCGAGATCGCGTCGGCGTTGATTGTGGCGTTGGCAGTGCACAGCACGATGGATGGGTTGGCGATCGCGGCCGGCCATGAACACGGCGGGGAGACGGATCTGACGATGTTGTTGGCGGTGTGTGTGCACAAGGTGCCGGAGGGGTTGGCGTTGGGGGCGTTGTTGCTGGGGGCCGGGTACTCGCGCGGGCGGGCGTTGGCGTGGGTGGCGGCGGTGGAAGCGACGACGATTGTCGGCGGGGTGATCGGGTTGGCAATGTTTAGCCAGCATGATCACGCGCATCACGACTGGTGGTTGGCAGCGGTGTTGGCGCATGCCGGCGGCGGGTTTGTGTTTCTGGCGACGCATGCGGTGTTGGGTGAATTGTTGAAGCACGGCAAGGCCTTGGTGTTGGCAAACTTTCTGGCCGGCGTGGCGCTGATCGGCGCGGCGGCGGCCGCGGTGCATGCATGGTGACTCGGAAACTGCAATGGATCGTGGGCGTGGCGGCGCTGGTGATCATCGGCGTCAGTGTGGTGTTGTTGGCGACGGTGCGGATTCAGAAGTCGCGTGACTTTGGCAGGCCGCACAAGGTGCGCACGTACAGCGGCACGAATTACGTGGTGCGGTTGGCGGAGACGACTATTGGTCGCACCGATAGCGGCCAAGTGGTGATGGTGCATTTGGTGGTGTCCAATCCCAATACGTTCGAACTCACACTCGATCGGAACTGGTTTATTCTGGCGGATCACGACAAGGATTATTACCTGCCGTCCACGACCGGTACGCAGACACCATTGATCAAAATCCCGGCGCGCGGTGTCTTAGACCGGGAGATGCTGACTTTCACGGTGGATACAAACGCATTTGCGGGGTTGCTGGGCTTGCAGGTTGGTCATCAATACTGGGTGACGCTCAAGGGCGTGGAGGCGTACGCGCGGGAGATTGAGGTCGGCGAGTATCGGACGTTTCGCCGGCGGGATTGGTGACGGCGATGTGGCAGACCATCAAGCTCTACACGGTCGGGATCCTCTTTCTCGCGCTGGGCAGCGCGTGCGCCTACTTGTACTTCTTTCCGCGCAAGACCCCGGCAGTTCGCGCCTTACTGGACGCGCCGGCGGTGTTGCAGGAAATTCAGCAGCTCAGCGAGTTGATCACGGTGAAGTACGGTTTGCAGAAAGTGATCGGTCTGGAAGAGGAAAAAATTCCGTTCGGTTCCGAGAAAGTGTTGCTGATGGTGCGCGCCGATGTGCTGGCCGGCGTGAACCTCGCCCGGCTGACGACGAATGATGTGCAGGTGCTCGCCGACAACTCGCTCCAGATCCGGCTGCCGCCACCGCAGGTGTTGCATGTGACCGTGGACGAGAAAAACACGCGCACGTGGGATCGCTCGAAAACGTGGTGGACGCCGTGGGTGTCGTACAATCCCGAGTTGGAACAAAAAGCCCGGCTGGCCGCGCGTGAAGCGGTGCAAGCCGGGGCGCTGGAGATGGGCATCTTGCGGGACGCCGAGGAGAATGCGGAGAAAACCATTCGTAACTTTCTGGCGCTCACCGGGGTTACATCCGTCCGATTCATCAAGGAACGATCTCCATGAAATGGTGGGTTATCATCGGGCTAGTGGCGGCGGGAATCGGTTTCGGCGGCTGGTATTGGAAACAACGCGCGAACACGGCGCCGCCATACCAGACCCGCGTCGTGGCGCGTGGTGATTTGATCCAAACCGTGACGGCGACCGGCCAGCTCAATCCCGTCGTCAACGTCCAGGTTGGCAGCCAAATCTCGGGCACGATCTTGAAGTTGTTCGTGGATTTCAATTCGCCTGTGCAGGCCGGGCAGGTGGTGGCGCAACTCGATCCGGCCACCTACCAAGCCAACGTCCATCAAGCCGAAGGCGAACTGGCCAACGCCCGGGCCAACCGCGAGTTGGCGCGCATCAACGCCGCCCGCGCCCGCGAATTGTTCGAGGCCAAATTGATTCCCCAGTCGGAACGCGATCAGTCCGTCGCGACGTTGCAACAGGCGGAAGCCACCGTGACCATTCGCGAGGCCGCGCTGGCGCGCGCGCAGATTGATCTCGCGCGCTGCACGATCTATTCGCCGGTGGATGGCAGTGTGATTTCACGCAGCGTGGATGTCGGCCAGACCGTGGCCGCCAGCCTCAGCGCGCCAACCCTGTTCGTCATCGCCAACGATCTCGCCAAAATGCAGATCAACGCCAACGTCGCGGAAGCGGATGTCGGGGGCATTGAAATCGGTCAGGTGGTCAATTTCACAGTGGACGCCTTTCCGCGGCGCACCTTTCCCGGCCGGGTCATCCAAGTGCGCAACTCGCCGGTTACCATCCAGAATGTCGTGACGTACGACACGGTCGTCGCCGTGGACAACGCCGACTTGAAACTCAAACCCGGCATGACCGCCAACGTCTCGATCATCCTCGCGCAACGCGAGAACGTACTCACCATTCCCAATGCCGCGCTCCGTTTCCGGCCGGTGGATGAGGCGGCGGCGAAAACAAACCAAACCGCCTCCGCCGGCGCCGGCCGCGGATCCCGGCGTCGTAATCAAGACGATGGTCAGACGAGCCGGACGGTGTACACGCTGGCGAACGGCGGCAAAGGCGCCGCGCCCGTTGCGGTCACCATCGAGACCGGCATCGGCGACGGGGTGGCGACGGAGGTGGTGAGTGGTTTGCAGGAGGGGGATGTGGTGGTCACCAGCCAGACGCAACCCACGGGAAGCAACACCACGCCGGCTGCCAATCCGTTTGGCGGCGGGATGCGGCGGTTCTAGCAGCAACACGCGGCCATGAACGCCGTCATTCAACTCGCAAATGTGAGCAAGACGTACCAGACCGGCGAGGTAGCGGTGCGGGCCGTGCGCGGGGTGAGCCTGGAATTTCTGCCGGGTGAATTTGTCGCCATCATGGGCGCGAGCGGTTCGGGAAAGTCCACGTTGATGAACATTCTCGGGTGCCTCGACCGGCCCACCACCGGGCTGTATCACCTCGCGGGCGTGGATGTCGCGCAGTTGAATCGCGATCAACTGGCCACGATCCGAAACCAGAAACTGGGCTTTGTTTTTCAGGGATTCAATTTGTTGTCGCGCACGTCCGCGCTGGAGAATGTGGAGTTGCCGTTGTTGTACACGCCGGGACATCTGCCCGCGCGCGAGTTGCGCGAGCGGGCTTTGCGGGCGTTGGCGACGGTGGGGTTAGCCGCGCGGGCTGATCACCATCCCAATCAACTGTCCGGCGGCCAACAGCAACGAGTCGCCATCGCGCGCGCGCTGGTGAACGAGCCGGCGGTGTTGCTGGCGGACGAGCCGACCGGCAATCTCGACAGCCGCACGAGTTTGGAAATCATGGACGTGTTTCAGAAACTCAACGAGCAGGGCATCACGATCATCATGGTCACGCACGAATTGGATATTGCCCGGCACACCAAGCGCAACGTGATCATGCGCGATGGTCTGGTGGTGGCGGACACCCTCGTGACGAATCGGCTTCTGGCCAGCGTGGAGATGCAGCAACTGGATCGCGATCATCAAACGGCCAACCTCGCGCCATGAGAACGACCGCCACTTTCACCATGGCCGCGCGCGCGTTGCGGCGTAATAAACTGCGTTCCACGCTGACCGCGTTGGGCATCATCATCGGTGTCGGCGCGGTGATTGCCATGGTGGGGATTGGCAACGGCGCGAAGGCGCAAGTCGAGGCCCAGATCGCCAGCTTGGGTGAGAACGTCATTTTGATTTTCTCCGGCAGCTTCACCGCCAGTGGTGTGCGGAGCGGCTGGGGCGGCGCGGGGACGTTGACGATTGAGGACGCGGAGGCGATCCGGCGGGAGATTCCGGACGTGGCCGCCGTCAGCCCGGAAGTTCGCACGACGGTGCAAATCGCCGCCGGCAACCAGAACTGGGCGACGCTATTAATCGGCGTGGCGCCGGAGTATTTCGATATCCGCCGCTGGCCGGTGGCGGATGGCGCGGTGTTCACCGAGCAAGATGTGCGCAGCGCCAACAAAGTGGCCATCATCGGTCTCACGACGGCGCGCCAGTTGTTCGGCAATGATGACCCGGTGGGGCAGATCGTGCGGATCCGCAATGTGCCGTTCATCGTGGTCGCGGTGCTCACTCCCAAAGGATTATCCGTCATGGGCACCGACCAGGACGACGTGGTCATCCTGCCGTACACCTCCGCCATGAAACGCGTGATGGGCACCACCCGGCTGCGCGGCATCACCGTTCAAGCCGCGCGGCCCACCGCGCTGGCGGCGGTGCAGCAACAGATCACGGAGTTGCTGCGGCAACGACTGCGCATCGGCCCGGGCCGCGAAGACACGTTTACGATCCGCAGCCAGGAAGAGATTGCCGAGGCCGCCGGCGCGACCGCCCGGGTGATGCGGATTTTGTTGGGATCCATCGCCAGCGTCTCGCTGATCGTCGGCGGCATCGGGATTATGAACATCATGCTCGTCAGCGTGACGGAGCGGACACGGGAGATCGGGATCCGGCTCGCCGTGGGCGCGCACGAACGGGACATTTTGCTGCAGTTCCTGATCGAAGCGGTGATGCTCAGTTCGGTGGGCGGTGTGATCGGGATTCTTCTGGGAGTTGCGACCTCCAAAATACTCGCCGTCACCGCCGGCTGGCCGACCTTGATTTCAACCGACGCAATTGTCGTCGCGTTTGTGTTCAGCGCGTCCGTGGGAATCTTCTTTGGTTTTTATCCGGCCCGGCGCGCCTCGCAACTTGACCCGATTGAAGCCCTACGTTACGAGTGAAGACCATGCGATTCATTGTGCTGCTCCTATTGTGCGCGTTGCTCCCGGCAGCGCGCGCGGAAGAATCCGTTCCCGCCGCCCGCTCCCTGACGATGCGCCAGTGCATTGAGTTGGCGCTCGACGCGAATCTCGACATGCAGATCGAACGGATCAATCCGGATATCCAACGCTGGCGCATCGCCCGCGAGCAAGGCGCCTTCGACCCGGCGTTGATCGGCGGTGTCCGCTACGAGGAAAATAGTTCGCCGCTCGGATACGACGAAGAGCGCCTCGATGCGAACGGCGGCGTGCGCGGTCGCCTGCCCACCGGCACCGAGTACGGGCTGACGGCCTTCGACACGCGCAGTTCCAGTTCGCTCACGACCAACTTCCTGTTCACCGGCGGCGCGGCGATTTCCCTGACCCAACCGCTTCTGAAAAACTTTGGCCTCGGCGTCAACACGGCCGCCATCCGCATTGCCCGCCGCAATCGCGACACCGCCACGGAACAATTTCGCCAGCAAGTCATCAACACCGTCAGCGACGTGAACAACGCGTACTACGAATTGGTGTTCGCCCGCGAAGATTACAAATCGAAGATCGAGGACCTGCATCGCGCGCAACTCCTCCTCGAAGACAATCGCAAACGCGTCCGCATCGGCGTTCTCTCCCCGTTGGATGTCACGCAGGCCGAAGCCGGCGTCGCGGAACGGGAAGAGGCGGTCATTGTCGCGGAACGCGTCATTCAAGATAACGAGAACACGCTCAAACGACTCATCACGCAGGACATCGCCCCGTGGCTCGGCGTGACCATCATCCCCCTCGACGAACCGGCCACCACTGCGATTGCCACGGACACCAGCGAAAGCATCCGCACCGCCTTCGCCAATCGGCCCGACTACCGGCAAGCCAAACACGAAGTCGAACGCCGGCAAATCCTCGTGAAATACAACCGCAACCAACTCTGGCCGGAAGTGGATCTCCAAGGCAGCTACGGCTGGAACGGTCGCGGCAACTCGTTCGGCAATTTCTCCGACAATCTCAGCAGCGGCGACTACCCGGTCTGGGCGGTGGGCGTCACGGTCACGGTGCCGCTCGGCAACCGCCAAGCCCGGGCGGATTATCACACCGCGCGATTGCAGTCTGATCAATCGCTGCTCACGCTCAAACGCACCGAGCAAGACATCATCGTCGCCGTGGACAACGCCGTCCGGCTCGTCCAATCCAATGCCAAGCGCCTCGCCGCCACGCGCGCCGCGACCCGGCTCGCCGAGGAATCGCTGCGCGCCGAGAACGAAAAACTCCGTGCCGGCACCTCCACCAGTTTCCTCGTGCTGCAAGCGCAGGCGCAGCTCGCCGCCGCGCGCAGCGCCGAAATTCGCGCCCGCGCCGACTACGGGAAATCCATCATCGCGCTCGGTCGCACGGAAGGCACCACGTTGGAGAAACACGCCATCGTCTTGGCGGCGGACTAATGCATCCCGTCTTGATTCAGGTTGGGGATTTTGCCATCGCGACCTACGGTCTGTTGGTCGCGATGGGATTCGGACTCGGCCTCTGGCTCGCCGGCCGGCGTGCCCAAGCGGCTGGCATCCCGGCGGAGCAAGTTCACAATCTCGGTGTCTGGCTCATCATCGCCGGCATGGGCGGCGGCAAATTGTTTTACATCTTGTTCTTCTGGCCGGACTTTCTCGCGGGGTGGCAGGCGGAAGGTTTGCGATCGCTGCGGCAGGGATTTGTATTTTACGGCGGCTTCATCGGCGCCAGTCTGGCCGGCCTCTTCTACACCCGGGCGAAACGACTGGCGTTCCTGCCGCTGGCCGATGTGTTGGCGCCGTCCGTCGCGCTCGGTCACGCGTTTGGCCGGCTGGGATGTTTTTTCAACGGGTGCTGTTACGGCAAAGCCTGCGACCTGCCATGGGCGGTGCAATTTCCTGCCGGCCATGTAGCGCACAGCTACCCGGTCCATCCCACGCAACTCTATGAGGTGGCCGGTAATCTCGCGCTCTTTGCCGGCTTGAGCCTGTACCGGCCACATCGGCGGTTTGCGGGGCAGATTTGGTGGTTCTACTTGGGCGGTTACGGGGCGCTGCGGTTCATCATCGAATTCTTCCGGGGCGACTACGAACACCTGTACTTCGGCTTTCTCACACTCGGTCACTTGATTGCGGCCGGCTTGATTGGCATCGCCATCGCCGGCCATGAATGGGGTTGCCGGGCCTGCCGCCGACGCGCCTCATGAAAACGGTCGCGGTACCGGCTGGCACCAGTGGTCAGCGACTTGATCAGTTTCTACGCGACGAGCTGCCGGAACATTCGCGGGCATTTTTGCAAAAGTTGATTGCGGAAGGTCGCGTGTTGGTAAACGGCCGCGCAACCAAGGCGAGTCATTCCGTGCGGCCCGGCGATGCGGTGACGGTTGAGATTCCGCCCCCGACGCCGCTGGCCAATGCGCCGGAGGCAATCCCGCTGGCGGTGTTGTTTGAGGATGCCGATATCATCGTGGTCAACAAACCGCCCGGCCTCGTCGTGCATCCCGCCGCCGGCAACCGCGAACACACACTCGTCAACGCGCTGCTCCATCATTGCCGGGGTCAACTCGCCGGCATCGGCGGCGTGGAGCGACCCGGCATCGTGCACCGGCTGGACAAGGGGACGAGCGGTTGCATTGTGGTGGCGAAAACGGATGTCGCGCATCAGTCATTGGTGGCGCAGTTCAAAGGCCGGGACGTCCGCAAAATTTATCGCGCGGTGTGCCGGGGGAAGTTTGCGCAGTCCACCGGGCGCGTGGAGACGTTGATTGGCCGAAGCGACCGGGATCGGAAGAAAATGTCGGCGCGCGTCACGCAAGGGCGACCGGCGGTGACGGATTACCGGGTGCTGAAACAGCACGCGGAGGTGGCGTTGGTGGAGTTGACGTTGCACACCGGGCGAACGCATCAGATTCGCGTGCACATGGCGCATCTCGGTCATCCGTTGGTGGGGGACGCGGTGTACGGTCGGAAATCCGAGGTTGCCCGGCCGTTGTTGCACGCCTATAAACTCGGCCTCACGCATCCGCGCACGCATCAGGAAATGGAATTCGTGGCGCCGATACCCGAGGATATGCTGGTTTATGAATGAGGCAATTGACGCGACGATCCGAGTGCTGCAAGACATGAAACGCCAGGGCATCACGCATGTGGATGTCAAGCCGGCCACGTTGAAGGGCGCGGTGGCACCGGCCCCGTCGGACGCCTTGGCGAAGTTGCGGAAAGCGCGCGAGGTCCGGTTGACGGAGATTGCGACGCGGGCGCGAGCTTGCACGAAATGCAGCGAGTTGGCGCGGTGCCGGACGAATGTGGTGTTTGGAACCGGCGACTCCGCGTGTGAACTGATGTTCATCGGTGAAGCGCCGGGCCGCGATGAAGATTTGCAGGGCGAACCGTTCGTCGGGCGCGCGGGTGAGTTGCTGACGAAAATCATTCAAGCGATGGGTTTCGCCCGGCACGAAGTGTATATCGCGAATGTCTTGAAGTGCCGGCCGCCCGATAATCGGCCGCCCGAGCCGGAGGAGATGGCGAACTGTTTGCCGTTCTTGCACGAGCAGATTGATTTGATCCAGCCCAAGCTGATGGTGGCGCTGGGCGCGACGGCCGTGAAAGCGTTGATTGATTCGCCGCTCGGCATCTCGAAAATGCGCGGGACCTGGTACACGTACCGGGGCATCCCGATCATGCCGACGTTCCACCCGGCGTATCTGTTGCGGAATCCGCCGGCCAAGAAGGAAGTGTGGGAAGATATGCAGGAAGTGGTGCGCAAACTCGGTCGCGAGCTGCCGAAACGGGCGTAAGGGGCGCCGCTTGCGGAAGAGGGATCAGTTCCCAAACCGAACGATCAGGCGCACGCCCAGGTAGGGTTGGCCGATCTGGGGTTTCACATCCAATTTTAATCGGACATTGCCCAGCCACTGCGTATTTGCGGTGGGGCGGGCGGCTTGCCGGGGTTCACCGGGGGCGAGCGTGAATTGCAGGTGGCGATCAAGATCGCGGATGATCCGATCATAGCGATACGTGATGATGTCCAATGCATACTTGCCGGACTCCAGTTGGCGTTTGATGGGCGATAGGCTGCGGTGGGCGGGCCGGTATTCGGCCTCAAACCGGTTCCACGCTTCCGCTTCGGTGAGCGCGCGGCGCGGTTCCTTGATCTGCCAGTTGGCGCGTTCGGTGATCTGGACGGAGCGCGCATTGGTCGCCTCGCGCGCCGCGCGACGCCAGTCGGGCACCGCTTCAGTGGTGATTGACAACGCGGCGAAGAGGAGCGGGGCGTCGTTGTCTTGGGCGATGCCCACGCCGGTCGTCCCCCAACCGAGCAGACCGGCCATTCCCAGTTTCAATCCCGAGCGTAGAAGCGTCTTGGCTTTCATCACCAACCAATAACGCCCGGTTTGCGAGGGAGCGCTACGGGGGTCTTACCCCACCACGAGCGGCTGCTGACTCGTCAACGAAGGATGTGCTGGAAAGTGGTGGCCACCCACATTTCAGGTGTTGGGTGGCGCTTGTCTTTGGAGCTTGTCGTTGATTGACCACCACTTGCAATCCCACCGCTTACGGGATGGTGAGTTGCACGCTGCTCTCGATGATGCCGGCCCCGATGGCGTACCGGGTGAGACTGGCCATGTCGTGGATGTTGAGTTTGGCCATGAGATTTTGCCGGTGTTTTTCCACTGTCTTGATGCTGATGCCCAATTCGCCGCCGATCTGTTTGTTGGGCAGACCCTCGGCGACCAGTTGGAGGACTTCCAGTTCGCGCGCGGTGAGGTGAGCGACTTGTTTGCGGGACTGGCTCCCGCCGGTGCCGGCCTTCTGAACATGCAGCCGTTGGGTAATGGAGGTGCAGAAGAACGTGTTGCCTTTCTGAACTTCCCGGATCGCCTTGGACAACTCCATCGCGGACGCTTGCTTGAGCAGAAATCCCACCGCGCCCACGTCGGTGGCGCGCTCGACATAGGCATCATCACTGTGGGCGGAAAGAATGAGCACCTTGGCGGTGGGGACGGCGTGGCGAATCTGCCGGGTGGCCTCCAACCCGTTGAGCAGCGGCATGGCGATGTCCATCACGACGACATCCGGCCGCAGTTTCTTGGCCAGCGTCACCGCTTGCCGACCCGTTTGCGCCTCGCCCACAATCTGGATGTCCTTGTCGGCCCGCAACAAGGCGCGTAACCCTTCGCGAACGATGGTGTGATCTTCGGCCAGAATGACAGTAATAGTTTTCATAGACCCTCACGATTTGGTTTTTCGGACTCCATTCCCCCCCCCCGCCGTGGTTGAACCGGGATGTCGGCGCGGATGGTGGTGCCTTTGCCCGGTGTGGATTCGACGATCAGCCTACCGCCGACCATTTCCACCCGCTCGCGCATGCTGAGCAGACCAAAGCCTGGTTTCGCGGTTCGTTTGGTCGGGCGCTGATCAGGATCGAAGCCAATCCCGTCGTCATTGATCACCAGTTGTGCGAATTTGCCCACGCGCGTCAGGTCCACAGTCACATGGCGGGCGCGGGCGTACTTCTCCACGTTGTTCAAGGCTTTCTGGTAGATCCGGTAGAAGGCCAGCTCGGCTTCCGCCGGCAACCGCGTGGTCAACGCCACGCACGTCACGGTGAGCGGCACGCCGGTTCGTTTAGTGAACTCCGCGCTGTCGCTGCGCAGGATGGCGACCAGACCCAGTTGGTCCAGAACGCTGGGGCGCAGATTGCGGGAGATGCGCTGCACTTCTTCGGTCGTCTGGCCGAGCATCGCGCGGAGTTTGATCACCTCTTGCCGGGCGGGCGCATCGCGAGTCGAAAGTTTGTTCGCCAGCGCCTCGAAGTGAACGAGGACGCCGCAGAGAAGTTGGGTGATGTGGTCGTGTAATTCAAAGGCC
>Ga0105048_10012362_pt1 | contig 13397 bp, 7 predicted proteins | sample MAT05_FD_78382 | JGI IMG/M metagenome (GOLD analysis project Ga0105048, IMG submission 78382) | Freshwater microbial communities from Lake Fryxell liftoff mats and glacier meltwater in Antarctica - MAT-05 | ecosystem: Environmental > Aquatic > Freshwater > Ice > Liftoff microbial mat | place...
GATGAATTTGCTGTGGATTTACTTTTTGTCAAATCGATGGAAAGAGAAAATTTATTTAAACATGACGCAGTTAAAATTACACTTGAGAATATAAATACTACTTGTCAACAGGTTGCGAGATTGATGGGCCCATCCATTTTAGAATCGACCATTTTACGATTAACAAAATTTATAGATGCGGATGAAATCGACCAGATTGATCTTAGAGGCAGTTTAAGGTTATTTACTTATTTGACCAAAGGTTGGAGATTTCAATCAAATGAACTTAGAAGTATTCTAGTTGCAAAATTCTTAGATTCTTTTGATGAAACCCTTTTATCAAAAAACATAAAAAACCATTTCCCAAACAATTCCTTTGCCCCTCTTGTTTTCTGTTTTAATGTTTGTCAATTTGTACCAGCGGAAAAAAATCATTTCTTCGCTATTGCAAATGAGCTTATTCAGAGCAAAAACACTATATGGATTGAAAATTCATTTCTTGAAAATTTCTATCATGCAATGAGTCCATTGAAATTCGAAGTTAACCAAGCAAGGATACACTTTAAATGGATTCAAACTTACTTTCAAATTTTTGGATATCTGTTTTTAAATGGAAATGCAACACATCCTGATTTACAGGTTTTTAGAACATCAATTAATGAAAAACCTCACCTGCAACTCAAGTTTAATTTAACAGAACCCCTTTACATTTACGTTAAAGATGATATTACCACTGCTTGCAAAGATTTTAAAGAATTACTAAGTGCCCCTAATATTTATAAAAATTTCATCCTAAAAACAACTCATAGCTTCTCCCAATACTTGAAATTAGAGGCATCAGATGAGGTTTATGATTCTAGTTTTGAGACTGATGATGTGGATAATGATCTTTTGAAAACTCTCTTTGAATGGTGTGAAGATCAAACTGCAGTTGTTAATCAGTTAGGATTTCGCCTGCTTTGTCTTACCGGAATGCAAGAAAATAAATCAAATTATCTAACCTACCTCTTACTAAAACTTCCAAACCTTCTTATAAATGAACCATCGGCTGAATCACGAGAAAATTTAGTTTCCATATTCTTTTCCTATTGGAAAAGAACTTTAAGCTTTGAAAATTTAGACACGGACAATTTTTTAAAAACAATCGTCCAAGAAAATGTAACACCGAATGAAATCTTAAAAGCCTTCTCTATTGCATTTAGTTCATTCAACTCCCCGGCTGTTCTGGATTTCATTTTTAATACATGGGCAACTCATTTTAAGAGTTTTGATGCTGTTTCTAACTTAAGTTTAATTCGCAATCTAAAAACTTTAAACCCTTATTTGTCATTAAAAATGGTTAGAAAGCTTTGTCAACTTGGAGCCGATGAAAAGGATCTTTTCCCTCTTTTTGAAACTGTTTTTAATGAATACAGGAAACCCTGTCATCAGAGCTTGTTGTTACGTGACCAAGAATTATTATCTGACGTCAGCATTGAAATACTTAGTTTAATGAAAAACGCGAAAGCAACACCTGATCTTTCAAGTTTCAAATGTTTTATTGAACTTGTGAAATATTTAATTCCATTAAATTTTTCTAAAGCATCTCTTTTACTTAAAAAAATTGAAGCCACAAGCGGCCTTAAAAACAGCTTTGAACTAATTTTAACCGATATTCATCTACCTCAAAAGGTTGAACTCATTTTGCAGTGGCACCAAAAATACCCATTAAATATTAAATCCGATAAAAATGCTTTTGAAGAAAGGGTAAACCTTTTAACAAAAGCGGCTTGTATAAATTTAGACAGTCGTATCATTAATGAAATTTATAAGCTTTGTACAAAATTTCCAACAGAAGCCTTGATCCTTAAATCTAAAGAAAATTTACCCCTTTACGAGTTACTTGTTAAAACAGCTTTAGTCAATAACAACTTACAAGATGCTATCGATTGGTTAAAAGCTGTACTTAACATTTGTCATACTCATCTTTTGACAAATTCTTCTTTTGATGCTGTTTATGATCGTTGCATTGAAGAGAAAAAATTTTTGCAAGCAAAAGACCTTTTAGATTTTTTTGATAAATTATGGCCTGATCTGGCTCATGATTTAAAATGGAAAAACCTTATTTTAACAACGTTTAAAAGTGAATCCGATTTGAAAAATCTTTCACCATTCTTAGAAAAAACAACCGATTTCTTCGATGATGTAGAGATCAAAACCGCAACTAAAACTATAATTACATCTCTTTTAAAAAAACCTGAAATATTTAAAAAAAACAAAGATTCGTTTTTTCTAATAACAAAAATATTGCAAAGTTTTAACATAAAAGATATCGAAGTAGAGACAAGTTTAATAAATGCGCTTACAATTCTGAACGATAAAAATTTAACCGAATTCGCATTTTTGACCCTAAAAGAAATGAATGTTTCTTTACTTACTCTTAACTCCATTTTCCCCCTATTGCTTCATCTCCATTCAGAACATAGTCTTGAATTTTTAACGCCCGATTTTGAAATCAAAGAAAATGCATTTGATACCATTACCGCATTACTCAATCTTTTAAAAAATAAAACTATCAACATACATGAAATTCAAAAGCATTATTTAGAATTGCGATCTAAAAAAAACCTTACCAATGAAAAGCAAATATTGATTGATCTTAGGTATCTACGCGCATCCATGCAAAGAGAAGATTATTTAAACCCAATTGTTTGGAATATTCTTGAAGATGTTGCTTTAAAATCAAAAAGTAAAGAAAATTATAAGGAATTATCAGGATTCTTTTTAACGATGATTGCCTCTTTTAACAAAAATAAGACTTTGGTGGATCCAACATTAGAGCTAAACATGGTGCGTTTCTTGAATTATTTAGAAACGGGTCCTGATTATCTTATTATGGTACCTTTCTTAAATTATTTATCAGTAAAATCCTCAATAAATCTTATGAAAGTTGGTATTTCTATTGCTTACAAAATTATTAAAGATTGCCCCTTTGAAAAACCTTCACTTCTAACAAAAACTTATTTAGATTTTAAAAATGCATTAGTAAAAATAATTAATATTAATTTTGAAAAGAACACCTTAAATAACCTCTCTCAAATAATTTCACCTAAATTTTTAACAAACAAGCAGGTTTTTGAAATTCATGGAAAAATTTCAAAAAAAATATTTGATAATCCTGAAACCATCAAAAGCGAATTGGGAATCCTTGTGGCTATTGAAGCTTATTTGAATAATATCATATCACCACATGAATCTGCCAAATATGCAAAAGATAACATGGAGTGCTTGATTGATTGCTTGTTAGCTGTTGTATTTACACACAAAAACCCAACATTTTATTATCAATCCCTCGGTAAAATTTTAGAAGGAATTATTGGTTATAGCGAATTGCCGAAAAAAAATTTAACACCCGATTTCCCGATAAAGGCATTAGCAAATGTAAGTAAAGAAGAAAAAAAGGTAATGAATCAAAAAATTTATGATTTTTTCACTTCTTTAATTCAAGCAATGATCGATAAAATTATTGCGGGTGAAGATTTAGATGCAGCTAGCATCCACATTGCTTCAAAAACAATTGCTCATGTTTTATATTTAACACCTTATGACAACAAGCAAGAAACTATCAGACTCCTGCTCGATTTTTGCACTGCTGCACAGATGCTTCCTAAAACTCATATAGAACCTTGGTTACAAGAATGTGCAAGCATAGTAGAAAAGCTGACAATTTGTGGATATTTATCTAGATTACCCTCTGATAAAGAGGTGGAGAGTGTTTTTGCCATACGATTGATGACTTGCCAATCCCTTGATTGTTTTATGGGTTATAATGAGGCAACACAAGCAAAAAAGATTTATAATATCATTCTATTGTTTACCCTTTCAGGTGGCCCATCCTCCATTCTTTTAGCATATAAATACTTTGGTTTTCATTTAAAACTCTTGACCAAACATTTACCGGGTGAATGCGTCGAACTCAATAAAATTTTACTTAAACGTATTTAGGAAAACATCCTGAATAAAGGCATCATCTTTTAAAATTTGTTCCATTTTTGAGACCCCAAAGCTGTCGAAAGCATATAGCCAAAGGGTGTAAACCTGTGGGATAGCCAAGGGGTATAAACATTAAGAATTATATTCCTAAGACCGCAAAGCGGTCGAAAGCATGTAGCCTAGAGGTGTAAACCTGTGGGATAATTGGTGAAAAAAAAAAGAGCCGTGTTAACGGCGACAGAAAAATGAAGAGTCAACCATGAGCACATTCACTAAACTAGCTTACCATGTTGTTTTCAGTACAAAACATCGTCAAGCAGCAATTCAGTGCACGTTTCAAAAAAAATTATATGAATATATAGGAGGAATTATTCGAGGGCAAAAAAATCATCTTATTGAAATTGGGGGAATTGATGATCATATTCATATATTAACAACACTATCGCCTGTAAAAGCTGTTGCAGATGCCGTGCGAGAAATTAAAGCCAATTCATCAAAATGGGTTAATACATTACCAGGAACACCACGTTTTGAGTGGCAAAAAGGATATGGCGCATTTACAGTTAGTTACTCACAAATTGATTCTGTCGGTCATTATATTCAAAATCAGCATGAACATCATAAAACAAAAACATTTGAAGAAGAATACATTAAACTTCTTGAATTACATGACATCCCGTTTGAACAACGTTATCTTTTTGAATATGAATACTTTAGTTAATTTCTGTCGCAGCTTGCGCAGCTCTTGTTTTATTTTTATTTTACCACAGGTTTACAGCCGTGGCTACATGCTTTCGCCGCATTTGCGGCTGGCAAAAAACGACTATCAAATTTTTCAAACCCCTTAAAATCAGCCAAAAACAATTGACTTGTGGAATCGGCTCCTCTTTTGGATGTCCATAGGATTTTTTTACCATCCGGGCTAAAGACTCCAAGACCATCGAATGTGGCATTATGCGTGAGGCGTTTAGTTTCTGCTGTGTTAACATCCATCAAGTAAAGCTCATAATGACGATGTCCATGCAAGGATCTGGTAAAGCAGAAAAACTCACCTGAAGGGTGCCAGTAAGGGGCCCAATTTACGGCATTGTTTTTTGTCATTTGTTTAACAGAGCTTCCATCGGCCTTAATAATGTAAACTTGCAAGTAATCCGCCTTGTCAGGATCTGCACGAAAAATAATTTCTTGGGTATCAGGTGAAAAAAATGGACCACCATTGTAACAATTGGTATGAGTGACTTGGAAAACATCAGTTCCATCCTCATTCATTGTATAAATCTGCATACTACCATTTTGATTGCCGGCAAAAACAATTTTTGAGCCATCATGTGAATAAGCGCATTCTGCATGATAGGCAACACCAGTTGTTAAGCTTTTTAAATCTGAACCATCAACATTTGCCTCATAAATATTCATGTAAGGTGTAAAATCCCATGAATAACTCCCCCCTTCTCTCTTATAACCCGGAATCGAAAGATAAAAATCAGGGTCGTTTAATCCGGGATCCTCATGGCTTGAGGCAAAAATGATTTTGTTTTTTGTTGGATGGAAGTTTGCACATGTGCAAGCACCAAAACCGGTACTTACCATTTGCGGTGTTTTTTGATCCAAATCCAATGTATAAATCTGGTAATTATTTTGCCCTAAAGGTACTGCCTGAAAAATAATAGTTTTTCCATCGGGAGAAAAATAACCTTACCCTGCTTTTTCAAAGCCCATTTCAACAAAGGTGATTTGCTAAATATTTTGTAATAACTCTGATTCAAGAGACGAATCAAATGTTTCTGTGGCAAATGACGTAATTGGTAAAAGAACCAATAGATAATGAAAGAATTGTCTAAATAGCATCTGCAATGCTTATATTTTGAATATAAACAATTGCAGACGCATTTAAATCAAAAGCAAAAGACAAAGGTTTCAAGTTAGAATAGCTAACTCTTAGACCTTATTTCTTTTCAGATTCTTCTTCTTCTTCGTCTTCAAATTCCATAAGATCTTCATCATCAAAATCCATATCGTCGCCAAAAAGATCTTCTAAGAGGCTGTAAAATAGATTCAAGTGAGCAATGATAGAAATTTTTTCATTTTTTGCAAGAGTTGACAAATCATTTTGATTTGCAATTTTTTCATTTAAAATGTCTAAAACTTCAAGCATGAATTTGCTTTGTTCTGCAAGTTCCGGCTGCTCTTCAATAGCTGCTTGGATTTCAACGCGTGCATCTTCTAACTCACTCTTTAGCTCGTTAACATCCGGCATTTGTACAAATTCGCTCATAATTAACCCTTTAATGTTTTGGTTTTAAGTTTTGATACGTCATTATAGCCACATCGGATTTTCTTTTCAATTTTTTTTGTCAATTTCAATTAGTTCAGCCGCGAGTGTGGCGACAGAACTTCCTGTCTACTATACAAAACTTTAATTTTCGCACTATAATTAAATTTCAGAGTTATGCTATGATATTTACATGACAGCATTACTTACATTACACGATTTATCCAAATCTTTTGGAACCGAAGACCTTTTTGAAGACATATCCTTCACGGTTTCAGAAGGAGACAAAATTGGGCTGTTAGGCCCAAATGGCGCCGGCAAATCCACGCTTCTTAAAATCATCATGAATATTGAAGCGGCAGATAACGGCCACATCTCTAAGCGCCAAGGGCTTATTATTGGCTACGCTAGCCAATCCCCTGAATTTGCCGATGCCACACTTGAAGAAATCCTTATGCGTGAAATTCCACGAGGCGATCCGACCGATACTTTGACAAAAGCTAGAATTCTTCTTGGTAAAGCTCAATTTAATGATTACACCATAAGTGCAGCGAAACTTTCAGGCGGTTGGAAAAAACGTTTGGATATTGCACGCGCTTTAATGAAAGATCCTGACATCCTGCTTTTAGATGAACCTACCAACCACTTGGACTTGGAAGGCATTTTATGGCTCGAGAAATTCTTGGTCCGTGAAAAAACAGCTTTTGTAGTTGTGAGCCATGACCGCTATTTTCTTGATGTTGTTTCCAATAAGATCATCGAAATTAATAAATGTTATAAAACAGGTCTCTTTATTTCTAATGGCTCGATGGAGACCTACCACACAAGAAAACAAGAGTTTTTACAATCGCAGCTCCAATATGAGCGAGGCTTGGCCTCCCAAGCAAGAGGCGAAATCGCCTGGCTTAAAAAATCGCCAAAAGCCCGAACCACTAAATCAAGATCGCGCATTCAAAGAGCTGACGATTTGATTTCAGAGTTATCAGACGTTAAGGCGCGAAACAAAGTTAAGAAAATTGATATAGAAGTTTCTGCCTCAGATCGTGCCACAAAAAAATTACTTGTCGGTAAAAATCTTTCAAAAACGCTTGGAAAAGAATTATTTAAAGGCATTGATATTGTTTTGTCTCCGGGAACACGTCTTGGAATAGCCGGAAAGAATGGAACCGGGAAAACTACCCTTTTAAAAATCCTTGCAGGATTGATTCCGCTAGATACTGGCACAATTAAATATGCTGATGCCTTAAAACTTGTTTATTTTGATCAACATCGCGAAAGTGTTCCTGACCATGTCACCCTTAAACGCGCTTTAGCCCCAAACAGTGACAATGTCACCTACAGAGGCCAGCTTATTCATGTAAACGGCTGGGCGAAAAAATTTCTGTTTAATGAAGACCGCCTTGAAATGCCTGTCAAATTCCTCTCAGGTGGTGAAAGGGCTCGTATTTTAATTGCAAAATTGATGCTAGAGCCTGCAGACATTCTCTTTTTGGATGAGCCGACAAACGATTTGGACATTGACACTTTGGAAGTTATCGAAGAGAGCTTAAAAGAATTTTCAGGTGCAGTTGTCTTAATTTCCCATGACCGATGCTTAATGGACAATATTTGCACAAGCATCCTTGGTCTTGGCATGGGTAACGAAGATAATTATTTTGCAGATTATGATCAGTGGGAGCAGGCAAATGCTGCTTTGCAAAAAAAAGCAAATGAAGCTAATAATCAAGCTAAAGCACAGATTAGAAAAGCGCCTGTTCTACAAAAAAAGCTTTCGTACCAAGAGCAAAAAGAACTTGATGGAATGGATTCTAACATTATGAAAGCTGAAGACGAAATTGTAGAGCTGCAAAAAAAACTTGAATTGCCTGAAAATCAAAGCGATTCAAAAAAATTGCAAGAGTTATATGTACAACTTGGAATTAAAGAAAAGTCCTTGGAAGAACTCTTTGACCGTTGGCAGGACCTGCTACAGCGAAGCTAAAGAATTAAGATTAGCAAATTTTATTTCGTTGGGTTTATTTTGGGATGAATTTCCAATAACCGTTTGGTTTTGGCTGATTCGAATAAAACGATCTCGCTTGCTTATCCACCTGTTCTAAAACTTTTGAATAAACTCTTTCTTTGTGGGCTTCATTATAACTTTTTTGTAACCAATCGGGCCTTGCCATGGTTGTATGAAAATCTTGACCCTCCACATTTTTTGGAATCCAAACGTAATTGCAAAAATTCATCATTTTTAAGCCGTTTGACTTGAGCTTGATCTCAAATAAATCAAGAGGGATCAAGCTAACCGCCAATTTTTCTTCTTCAGCGGATATGCAATTTTCGCTTATAATGGAGTTTAAGATTTTAGGTCCAATAACTTGGACGTGGCCATATAAAGTTTTTTGTTTTTGATCTACAAAATCTGTCGTCAACTGATTCCAATTGTGACTTACACTAAAAAAATTTTTAAGAGTTTTCAGGGGCAAATGAGATAAAATTTGTGTGATGTTGTCATTAATTAAGGAAATAGTGTGCAAGGGTCTGTAGGGTAGATCCAGAATTCCTAATAACCTTGTTCTAACATTCGGTCGCTCGACACTAAGAATTATGCCTTCATTATTTTTTTCGTGTGTCCAAAGAACAACCATACTCTGAAAGTCGTCATCTTTGCATTTAAGATAAAGTTTTGAACTTATTAGATTTTTTTTTGTACTTAATGTAATCATGCTTCTTGCAGCCGCACCCATTAATAGGGAAGTCTCATAATATTTCGGTAAAACACCGAGGGTTGCTTCAGTTGTCTTCTGCCATGATTTAAATTCTAGATTGTCACTGCCGGGAAGCTCCTTCTTATAGATTGCTACCCATCCGCTTTCGCCTCTTTTTTGTTTATGCTTTTTCCCTATTTTATCGGAGCAATGAATAAAACCACTCTGAAATTTTGTGTATTTTGATAAGCAAAGACTACCATAATTCTCTATATTAAAATCATTTCCAAAAATCTTCTCAGGTTTCCACATAATATAATGAGTATTTATCAATTTATCAGATTCAATTGGACAATTCATTTCAAATAAATAAGGAGGAATTGTTCGGAGAGCTTCTTTTTCTTCTTGTGTAGAAATACAATCTTGAGAAAAAAATTTGTTGAAAACTTTTGGGCTAATAATACGCTCATCTTGGTAGGTCTTTAAACACAGAAGATCGGTGGGCACAATATTCTTCCAATTTTTGCAAACTTGGTGACATTTTAGCAAAGTCGTTAAATCGACATTTGGCAAAATTAAATTTTTAACTTCCGAGGGAACTGTTAACCATTTATTAACCTCGTAACTAGTTTGATTTGTAATCATAATTCTCCTTTTGAAAATTAACTATAACATTAAAAGCAATAAAAGTCAAATAATTTACATACTGATAATCACCCATCTTTCGTGCTTTACATGCTTTAAAATTTAATATATAGTTTCCGACTTCTACAGGGAGATCTAACATGTCGCATGTTGAAAAAACAAAAACTGTCTATGTGGGTGCAAACTTGGGCTCACTATTGATTGCATTTGCTATCGGGTTTTCCATTTGGTTGATTCCGGCACCGGCAGCTATTGATCCAAAAGCTTGGCAACTCCTTGCAATTTTTGCAGGTTTAATTGCTGGTCTTATTGGAAAAGCACTTCCAATGGGAGGCATTTCGTTTTTAGCTCTTACCCTCTTACTTGTAACGAATACTTTGACAATGAAGGAAGCTTTTAGTGGCTTTTCTCATCCAATTATTTGGCTTGTCATAGCTTCATTCTTTATTGCCAAGGCCTTTATTAAAACGGGTTTGGGTATGCGTTTAGCTTACCACTTTGTAGCACTTTTTGGTAAAAAAACTCTTAGCCTATGCTATAGTATAACAGCCACCGAATTGTTATTAGCCCCTGCTATTCCAAGTGCCACCGCCCGTGCCGGAGGCATTATTTTTCCAATCGTTAAATCCTTAGCTGTAAGCTTTGGTAGCACACCTGAGCGTCACTCTCAACGATTAATTGGAAGTTATCTCATTTTAACAGCTTATTACATCAATCTTGTCACGAGCGCCATGTTTATTACCGCAATGGCCGCAAATCCGCTGATTGTGGCCATTTTTCAAGACTTTGGCATTCATGTAACATGGGGAAGTTGGGCACTTGCCGCTTCAGTTCCGGGCCTTATATGCATCGCTACTGTCCCCTACATCATTTATAAGCTGTATCCACCGGAAATTAAAGATACGCCGGAGGCTGCTAAAATGGCTCATGGCGAATTAAATAAAATGGGCTCCATTACCCCTTATGAGTGGATAACATTTGCCGTTTTTGTCATGTTGATTTTACTTTGGATATTTGGAGAAAATTTGTTTGGTCTAGAAGGCACAACCGTTGCACTGATGGGGGTTTCTATTTTGATGACAACAGGCGTACTTACCTGGGATGACATCAAAAAAGAACATGAAGCATGGGATACGCTTATCTGGTTTTCAACTCTTTTAATGATGGCAGGATTTTTAAATTCTTTTGGCCTAACCAAATGGTTTAGCAACCATATTCAATTTATGCTAGAAGGCACTTCCGTTTTTATAGCCTTTCCATGTCTTGTATTCATCTACTTTTTTAGCCATTATTTCTTTGCAAGCAATACAGCACACATCACGTCGATGTTTGCAGCCTTTTTATCTGTTGGTATTGCAATTGGTGCCCCGCCTTACCTAATCGCCTTTTCTTTAGCCTTTTCAAGCAGTTTATTTTCTTGCTTAACCCATTACGGAACAGGTTGCGCGCCTATTCTTTTTGGTTCTGAGTATGTGAACTTAAAAACTTGGTGGAAGCTTGGCGCTGTCATCGGCGTTTATTTCCTTCTTGTCTTCGTCGGTATTGGCTCGCTTTGGTGGAAGGTGCTTGGTCTTTGGTAAAATAACCTCAATTATTGAGGTTGAGATTTTTAACCCCAAGACCGTTTTTTGATCCTATTTTCCTTCCTTGGAGTCATTATAAACGAGGGAAACATAAAATATTGGGTACGAAACCTGACACAAAGTAAATCCCAACGTGAGGCCACTCTGCATGACTTTGATCAAAACTTCCGTTTTATAAAATTTCCGGCTTCGCCGGAGCTTTATAATGGGATTTTTCTTTTTTCCATGCTCATGTATTCTTCTGATTCTACATATAAACTTTAACAGGAAGGGTTTCTGCTCCCAATATAAAGTTTTTGTATTTCCAAAGAACAAAGAACAAAATCCAAAGGCTTTTTCCAATAATCAAAGGATCAAGTGCCAATGGACTTGCCAGAGCAACAAGCGCCGAAATTGCCGAGGCCGTCGGAGACGTGGTTGAAGACATCGAGACCGAGAGCAGAAAAGCGGCCAACTGCTATCCGACGACCTTTAACATTTTGCTCCTGAACAAATGTATGGAATTGTTAAAGTAACTGCGCAGAAAACGGGCAAAATCCTTAACATCAATAGACGACTAGAGAAGCTGGATATTAACTTAAAATATTAAATATATAAATCATCAACAAAGTGTAAACCATGTGGGTGAATTAAATGTAAACCATGTCACCGATTGCACCCATTCATTTACTCTTTGCGACTTTGCGTAAAAAAATCACAATCTTGTGAATCTCTGGCGGTCTCTTAAATCTTTGAAGTCTTGGTATTAAAAAAAAATAGAGGGGACCAGCGTCTTAAGGTGACGCTGGTTTAAGGGAAATTTAAGCGAGGCTGCAAACGGGGAAGGCGGCTCTAAAATAAAACATGGAGCCTTTGATAAGAGCTGTGCCGATAATCACATCGATAAAGCCACGAACATCTAAGGGTACTCCCAAATATTTAATAGACATACCAAGACCTACCATCACGCCTAGCAAAATATAATACTTGGCACTATAAATATTGCTTAAGGGTGTTGGGTTTGAAAATTGCTGAATGCGTTCAATTCCTCTTTTTGCCGATTTCCCTAAAACAAAATTGCCCTTCATGTAGCCAATACCTAAACCAAAGGCCGCAAGAATCATGGCAGCTTTTTCAAAACCACCCAAACTTGGGGCGATCATTTGAAGCAATGGGTAGTTGGATTCCAAGAAAAGTGGGCCTTTTACATTATCAAATAAAAATTTGAAGCCCATTGACATTAAAGATGTGCCAACCGCTAGCCAAATAAGGCCCGAAATGATCAATAAACTTTTGTGCCGTAAGAGTAACATAAGAATTCCTTTTGAGTTGTTTTTATAGACAAAATTTGAACTTCTCAGTATATTGTACTGTAAATAGACTGTAAACATTTTTTTGGTTTTAAAAGGAACAAATGAACATATCACTTAGCTTTATACGAGTATTTTTCTTAGGGTTGTGCATACTAACCCTTACGACATACACAACGACGTCTCTTTCCGGCGGGTTTACTCCATTAAATATTTTATTAGGAATCGGAGGTGGTATTGCTCTGGCCTTCAGCTTGATGACCGTCGACTTTTTCTTCAAACACTTTAACTTGCGAGTTTTCAACATTGCCATGCTGGGACTTTTTATCGGCTACTTGATGGGACAGGCTCTTTATTTAATCGTTGATAACATTTTAAATTTATCCACTCTTCCAATCGATCCTGCAGCTCAAACGTTGATCAAAGCAGTGATTTTTCTATTCACCGCATATCTTGGCATGTGCATGACAGCCCGTGCAGCAGAAGAGCTTTACGTAAGTATCCCCTTCATTAAATTCAAACCGACAAACCATAAGAAAAAAGACCTTCTTGTCGATGCCTCGATTTTACAAGATTCCCGTATTTTAGATTTGGCATCTTCAGGTTTACTTGACAACCATTTAATTTTACCAAGATTCACGCTTAAAGATTTATACAATTCATCTGAAAACGGCAATGAAATGATGAATTCCAAAGCTCGCCGCTCAATCGAAGTTTATAAGAAACTTGAAAACATGCCAAATCTTGATCTTCGCTATGTCGATACAGACTTTCATGACATCCTAGATCCAATGGCAAAACTCGTTCGCCTTGCAAGACTGCTTGATGCAAATATCATCACCTCAGATATCAACCGCATTCAGCAGTCAACCATTGAAGGTGTGTCTGTCATTAACATCAACACCCTTGCAAATGCACTTAAACCGATTTCTCAGGCCGGTGAATACATCAACATCAAAATCCA
>Ga0105048_10012364_pt1 | contig 13395 bp, 7 predicted proteins | sample MAT05_FD_78382 | JGI IMG/M metagenome (GOLD analysis project Ga0105048, IMG submission 78382) | Freshwater microbial communities from Lake Fryxell liftoff mats and glacier meltwater in Antarctica - MAT-05 | ecosystem: Environmental > Aquatic > Freshwater > Ice > Liftoff microbial mat | place...
CGGTGCTGCCATTCATGCCAATGCGGATAGCAACGCGATGTTCCGCAAGCCCGGCCAGACAGTCGAAAAGAAGTTGGCGGACGTGGTGAAGGTCCGGCTAGTGGAAATGAGCAAGGAAAAGCCTGCCCCTTAGCGATAAAATCTGGGCCTTCATCACGATTTTCATTTCGGGACTTCGCGGCTAAAATGTCTGTGCAAAAAACCTTCCTCCAACGATTGCGGTATGGCTCATTCACAACCGACTGATTTCGCCAAACAGGACCAGACATGAAGCTCGGGCTCATCAATTCTGCGTGGGCACAAGCGGGCCTCGGTACCGCACACGGCATTCGCCTGACAAAGCAGATTGGATTTGATGCGATCGACATTTTTGCCGATCCACTCGACATTGATGCTCGCGAACGACGGCTCATTCGCACCGAATCGGAAGCGGTGGATTTGCCGATTGTCAGTGTCGCGTGTGTGGCGGTGGGTCTGATCGATTTCAATCCGTCGGTGCAACGATTCCACCTCGGGCGGTGCAAGGCGTATCTCGATTTCGCTTACGAATTGCAGGCGAAAAACCTGCTGCTCGTGCTCGGCGAATACATCTGGGAACGCCAGGTGATTGCCCCGGCGGAACAGTGGTTGACCGCAGTTACTCACCTCAAAGCGCTCGGCGATTATGCGGCGAATCTCGGCTTGCAGATCGCGCTCGAACTCGAGCCGTTCAAACTTTCCTTGTTGAACGACGTCGATAGCATGGTGCGGTGCATCGACGATGTCGGCCACCCGGCCGTGCAGGCGAACATCGATATTTCGCACCTGCAACTCGCGGGCACGAAGCCGGAGGAACTGCGAAAGTTGCGCGGCAAAGCGATTCACGTTCACATCAGCGATTGCGATGGGAAAGTGCATGGCGATCTGCCACCGGGGCGAGGTGTCGTTGATTTCGGACCGTACTTGCGGGAAATTCGCGATCTGGGTATCGATGGTGCGATCAGTATCGAACTGGAATACTCGCCGGAGCCGAGCCGCATCACCGAGTGGGTGACCGAGGCGTACACCGCAACGGATAGATTGATGCAAGTTGCCGGTATTCGTCGCGTATAATTCCTATTCCACTGCAAGTAATCCGCACGAACCGAAGATACCACGCCAATGACCCTGCCGACCACGACCGAAGCGGAACGGATCCAATGGGGACGCCCCACTGAAACGATTCCCCCTCCTGCTGCCACGCGATTCCTGCGCGGGCCGCAATCGCGACGCTTCGAGTTGCGCCGGACGTTTTCCATCTTCCGAGAACTAATTCGCGGCTTTCGAAAGCTACATTTCGTAGGGCCATGCGTGACCGTTTTCGGTTCCGCTCGCTTCGACGAAAACCATCGTTATTACGACCAAGCCCGTCTCATCGGCAAGTATCTTGCGGAGAGCGGTTTCACCGTAATGACCGGCGGCGGGCCTGGCATTATGGAGGCTGCCAACCGCGGTGCGAAAGATGTTAACGGCCGATCGATCGGCTGTAATATCGTCTTACCGATGGAGCAACAGCCGAACCCCTACGTCGATATGTGGGTCGATTTCGAGCATTTTTTCGTACGAAAATTGATGCTCATCAAGTACAGTTATGCGTTTATCGTCTGCCCCGGTGGCTTCGGTACGCTCGACGAACTCTTCGAAGTCGCGACGCTCATTCAAACGGGAAAAGTGCAAGATTTCCCCGTGGCACTGGTCGGCACCGACTACTGGGCACCGCTCATCGAGATGCTCAAGAAGATGGCCGCCGAACGCACGATCGACAGCATGGACCTCGATCGCCTCATCATCGGCGACGACCCCGGCGATATCGTGAGCAAAGTCACGGACATCGGCATGAAACGCTTCGGCCTGACCTACGGCCCACAAATCAAACGCAACTGGTGGCTCGGCGAATGGTGACCCACACAATTCCGCAAAGCCAATTCCAGGCGATCTGACACAAGTCGACTTTTGTATCGAGTCGTATCCCGTCGCGAAAATTCGCTTGTGTCTCCGCAATTCTGACTTGCGTCAATCCTAACAAGTTAGTGCGGTCGGTTTGCATCGTCTATTATTGAAGTGCGGGTCGATTCGCGTCGGTTTGTTCGGTTGTGACGAAAAGAACGTGGTTTCTTTACTCGACGATGTCGGATTTACCGTGTAGGCTGTTTAGCGAAAGTGCAGAACGTTTATCATCAGCGAACACCCCGGTTGAACCGGCTCTTTGGAAAAGACTTCCATGCACCACACCAATCTCCGCACTGCGATGGGTTCGACCCTGGTAATGGTGCTTACCTTCGCCATCGTACTGGGAACAAACCGCACGACCGTCGGGCAAGTTGTCGTGAAACCGGGTGCTGTGCCTGCCGTTCCGGAAGACGGCAAGAAGATCAAGGCCCAAGCGATCGAGGTGATGACGTTCCCCTCGGACCGCGATGCGAAGAACATGATTCGTGCTGTCAACGATTACCTCACCGAATTTAAAGACAAATCGAACAAAGCGCCGTGGGACAAAATCTGCGCAGCTGCTCAACAGGTACTCGATTCGAAGAGCGACTCGTTCTTTGAAAAATCGGGTGCCACCGGCGACGATGCGGGCAAAATTCAGCGGGTGAGTGCGAAAGCAGAAGCGAATCGGCTGATCGGGCGTTTTCCCACTGATGGCAAGCAGTTTTACCAACTGACGTTCGGCCCACCTGCCGAGGCATTGATCGCAGATGCGAAGGATAAAGGCTACGACCGTGCGATTCTCGCGGACGTTTCGCAACGCTACTTCCACACGAAAGCCGGCACGCAAGCGACGCTGTTCCTTGCGGGGTTGAACCTCGATCGCGGCAACTATGTGGAATCGGCGTATTCGTTCGAACGACTGCTCGAACGCAAGGATATCGACGACCTCTGGAACCCGCTGACCACGTTCAAAGCCATCGTCGCGTTCAAGCGTGCCGGTTCGCAGAGTGCGACGGTTACGAAACTGACGGGACAACTCGAAAAGAACTACCCACGTAACGGCCTCAAAATCGGTTTGCGAACGTATACGATCGACGAACTCAAGGAAGAACTTGAGAAGCCACACCTGACGATGTTCGGGCGGATCAGCGAGAATTACATCGTTTCGCGGCTCGGGAATGCATCGCACTCGGCGATTGCCGATGGTGGAGCGCCGTTCCTCGACCCGAGTTACACGAAGCCGATGCTGTTTCGTACTCAAGAAGCGCCGTTCCAGGAAGGTTCGACGTGGGTACGCCAGAACCTGAACGAGGTGCTTCGCGGTATTCGGCCGGGCAAGCAAGAAGTCGCGATCCCCGGCTTCTTCCCGCTCACATCTCAGAACTTGGTGTTCATACGGACTTACGACGGTATCTACGCTTACATCACGCAAGACGGCTTCTCGAATCACGGTCGCCCTGCGAAACCGGGCGAACTTTACTGGATTGCCGAGGCGAAAGGCAGCCTGAGTAAGATCGTCGGCGACGACAGCAAAACCGATGTCATCAATCGCTGGACCGCATTTCAGAATCAAGGCCAACTCAAGTCGATCCTGTTCGAAAACCCGCTCGTCGGTTCCATGTCCCACGATGGCCAAAACGTCTACGCCATCGACGATGCTGCGATCCCTAACGCCCCGGTGATTAACAATCAGGACAACGGCTTCGGTGGGCAGGGCGTGCCGGTCACCACGGACAAGCTGTTTGGCGATGGCAATCGGCTGATCGCGCTCAACATGGTTACGGGCCGACTGGCGTGGCAACTCGGCGTATCGCAGGGTGGACCACCGCTCAGCGACGAGGAAGACGATAAGACCGATAACCCGCTTTTGCTCATGCAAAACAGCTATTTCCTCGGGCCACCGCTCCCCGTCAACGGCAAGCTCTACGTGCTGTTCGAGAAGAACGGCAAAGTCCGCCTGGCCTGTTTGGATCCGAACAAAGTGCGTCGTTTCGACGTACCCGGCGGCAAGCCGAGCGACAAAGGACCGGAGCTAGTCTGGTCGCAACGCATCGGCGAGCCGAACGTGAAACTGCCCGTCGATACGTATCGCCGCTTCCAGTGTGCCTACTTGACGTACTCCGATGGCGTGCTGATCTGCCCGACGAACGCGGGGGCAGTGGTGGCGATCGACATCATGGCGAGAAGCCTGATGTGGGCGCGGTCGTATCGCAGCATCAAGGGTGGCGAGATGCCTGAAGATCAACCACAGGGCGCGGCACGTCGTGTCCGTGTTCTTGGTGGCGTGGCCCAGAGTGGAGCGCAGACGGTGCTTTCTAACGAACGCTGGCGTTCGGCAGCACCGATCATTAGCAATGGCCGTGTGATTTTCACCGCATTCGATTCGGAAAGTATGGATTGTCTCGATCTGCGAACGGGCGACCTACTCTGGACCGAGCCGCGCCGCAGTGGCGACTTGTACGCGGGTGGCGTACTTGCGGACAAAGTCGTTGTCGTTGGCAAAGAATCGCTGCGTGCGATTAACGTGATTGGGCAAGCCCGCGCGAAAGCTACGGCAACCGGTAAGGAAGATGCGGTCATCGCGTGGCGAGATTTGCGTATCGGCACGCCCGCCGGGCACGGCACCGCGAGTAAAGGCGGTGTGTTTTACGTGCCACTTGCGGACAGCCCCGATGGCAGCCGTCCGGAAGTCTGGGCGATCGACGTGGCCAAAGGCGAAGTGATTGCGAAGGCGGCGTTCCGCATCAAAGACGATGGCGGGCCGAAGCCGATGCTAGGCAACCTCGCCTTCCACGAAGGGCAATTGTTCTCGCAATCGCCGAACGAACTCGCAGTGTTTCCGCTCATCGAACTCAAGAAACGCGAGATGGATCGACTGTTGAAGGCGAATCCGAAAGACCCGAGTGGCCTCGTCGCGCGGGCGGAACTGAACATGGACGAAGGCAAGCTCACCGATGCCGTCGCGGATTTCAAAGAGGCCGACAAGAACAATCCGAACGAAACGACGCGTCAGCGATTGCGCGACAAGTTATACGTTGCCTACACCGAAATGATGCGCAAAGATTTTGCTTCTGCAGAAGGCTTTCTCGCAGAATACAAGACACTATGCGATATTGCGACCGAGGCCGAAGAACCGAACGCGAAACAGCGACTGATCGACGAAAAACTGCGTCGTCAGGGACTGTACTTACAACTTCTCGCTAAGGGGCGAGAGAACCAGGGGCGGCTCGCGGAGGCGTTCGATTACTATCGTGGCTTCGCTTCGCTCGGCAGCAACAAGCAACTGATTTCGATCTACGACGAGCCGAACGGCCAGACACGGCCAGACGTGTGGGCGCAAGGCCGCATCGAGTTGATGATCCGCAACGCGAAAGACCCCGCAGCACGCAAGCCGCTCGAAGACCGCGTCGCCAAAGATTGGGAAGCGATCCGTGCGAAGGGCGATCTCGTTGCGATTCGCGAGTTCGTGCAAGTGTTCGGCTATCACTTCGCATCCGGTAAAGAGGCACAACTCGAACTCGCGCAGAAACTCATCGCAAGTAATACCGATGAGGCATTACGCGAAGCGCAGAACGTACTTTTGAAACTGTGGTCGATAACCGCCGACGACCGCACGAAGGCGGCGAGGGCCGTCGAGATGCTGGCCACACTGGCGACGCGTCGCGGAATGATGGACGACGCGGTCGCATATTACAGCCGTCTAGGTACGGAGTATGCCGATGTCGTCGTACGCGATGGCAAAACCGGTGCCGACTTCTTCGGCGATTTGCTGACCGACAAGCGTTTGTTGTCGTACCTCGAACCGACGCGAATCATCACACCGTTGCGGATTAAAGCGGACCGCAAACAGGGTAACCCCGGCGGCGCGATCAACGTGGGCTTCGCGATCAATCCCGATGGTTCGGAATCGAATCCGTTTTTCAAACGACATCGCCTGATGATGGACAACAACACATCGGGGAACGGAACCTACACGCTACGGGTCGAAGATCGCGTGACAAACGAGGTGAAAAGCCGATACCCGAACTTCGTACTTTACGCACCGAACGGGCCACCGCAACATCAACTGGCACAGATTAAAGGGAACATCTTGTTGTTGCACGTCGGAATGAAAGTGCACTGCCTCGACCTCGCCGAGAAACGGCAACTCTGGGAAGTGAGCGTGCTGGGGGAAGGAACGAAATTCGACTTCAACAACGTGAGTTTGACACCCGGCGTCGAAGGTGAAGTGTTCGTCACGTACAACGCGGACGGCTTCCGTATCAGCCTCGGGCGCTCGACGATCCTCGAGTCGAACTACATCTGCGTGGTCACTCGCGATGGCCTGTCCGCTTACGATCCCTCGACCGGGAGCAAGCTCTGGACTCGCAACAATGTGAATTCCGCATCGCTCATTTTCGGCGATGGCAAACACGTGTTTCTGGTCGAAACTCTCACCGATGGCAAGTCGCGATCGCGTGTGTTGCGTGCGGTCGACGGGATGCCCGTCGATGGCGTTGCCGACTTCGGCCCGCTCGTCACCGGTTCTGCCCGACTACGGATTATCGGGCGAAACATCCTGCTGAGTGAAGGCGGCAACGCTAAACCGCGTATTTTGCGTCTCTATGACCCGCTGACGGCAAAGGACGTTTGGAACAAAGAGTTTCCGGCGAACGCGACGCTTTTGAAATCGTACGTTCCCGATTCGGTTGCGATGTTGTTGCCCGATGGAAGGTTCGATGTCCTCGACTCCGCAACGGGTAAAACGCAATTCGAGGGCCGGATCGATGAAGCGAACATCGCGACGCACATGAAAGGACTCAGCACGCCGATTCTGATCGCCGATGGCGAACGCTACTATGTAGTGCTCAACCGCACGGCGAATGCGAATCGCCAAGTGAATTGGGGAAATCAACAAGTCAAGACGGTGCCGCTAAGTGGAGCGATGTACTGCTTCGACAAAACGACCAGGAAGCGATTGTGGTTCACCGAAACGCTGACCGAAACGCAGCAACTGATGATCGAACGCTTCGACGAACTGCCTGCCATCGTCATCGCGGGCCTCGTTCAAGCCGAGGAAAACAACGCCCAGCCGAGCTACAAGTTTGCGATCCTCGATAAGCAGAACGGTCGACTGCGAATGTTACGAAACGAAAGCCAGAACAACACCTTCTACAGCATTCAGACCGACCCGAAGAACGCCACCGCGCGGCTCGTTCGCGGCGACTTCTACGTGGACATCGGGCCCGATCTGGAAGCGAAACCGCCTACGAGCACCAAGTGAGGTATCGATCGATGACTATCCGATATCGAATCGCACTATTTGCGGCATTGATCTCTTTCCAGAGTGCTTGCCGCGCTGCGGACGAAGCGCCGAAGAAAAAGCTCGACGCCGATCAGATGGTGGAGAAAGGCCTCGAGTGGCTAAAGCGGACGCAGTCCGCCGATGGCCACTGGGAAGCCCAAGGCGCGCAATATCCGACGACGATGACCGCCCTTGCGGGCATGGCAATGCTCATGGAAGGCAGCACGCTGCGAGAAGGCAAGTACAGCGATAACCTCGTCAAGGCAGTCAACTGGTTCCTCGTTCGCTCGCAACCGAACGGCCTACTCGGCAACCCCTCGAACCCGACCGAAGCGTCGCGCTACATCTACGGTCACGGCTTCGGCCTGATGTTTCTCGCTAGCGTTTACGGCGAAGAAGACGATGAAGATCGCCGCAAGAAACTCGAACAGGTTCTCAAGCGTGCGGTCGATTTCACCTGCAAAGCGCAAACCGACAAGGGTGGCTGGGGTTATGTGAGTGCACTCGAAGGCGGGAACTTCGACGAAGGCTCGACGACTATCACGCAGCTACAAGCCCTACGTGCCGCACGCAACGCGGGCATCCCGGTACCGAAGAAAACGATCGATAACTCGGTGGAATACCTGCGGAAATGCACGACGCCACGCGGCGGCATCATCTACAACCTCAGCAGCGGTGGCATTGCGGCATCGGGCCAAGAGCGCCCGCCGATCACCGCAGCCGCCGTCGCTTGCGCGTTTAGTTCGGGCCAGTACAACGACGAATACGCGAAGAAGTGGATCCAGTATTGCAAGGAAAATATCCCTTACGCCAAAGGCCGATTATCGCACGACGAGTACCAAAGCTACTACTTCGCGCAGGCTATCTATGTCCTGGGCGACGACCGCTACGGCCAGATGTTCCCAAAGGTCGCGAAGGCCGACTGGCTGACGTGGACTTCGTACCGCGAAGCGATGTACGAGTATCTGAAAGGCCAACAGGCCGCCGACGGCAGTTGGTCCGGTGGGTACATCGGACCGGTTTTCTCCACGGCCACGAACCTGACGATTTTGCAACTGGAAAAAGGCATCCTCCCGATCTATCACCGGTAAGATTTCGCCGACACCCGTACGACATTCACCTGTATTTAATGGGAACCCTCGCACCATGACCGTCGATACGCCTGCATTCAAACTCGAAGACACGGACATCGCGTCGATCAAGAAGCTCCAGACGGCTTACAAAGATCTGAAGCACCAACTCGGTCGCGTGATTGTTGGCCAAGACGAAGTCATCGAGCAACTGTTGATCGCGATGTTTAGCCGAGGCCACTGTATGCTCGAAGGCGTGCCGGGCTTGGCGAAGACGTTGCTCATTTCGTCGTTGGCGAAATGTTTGTCTCTCGATTTTAGCCGCATTCAGTTCACTCCGGACTTGATGCCTGCGGACATCACCGGCACGGACTTCATCGAGAAAAACCCGATCACGGGCGGGATCGACCTGAAGTTCCGGCCCGGCCCGCTGTTCTCGAACATCGTGCTCGCGGACGAAATTAACCGTACGCCCCCCCGAACGCAGGCCGCACTGCTCGAAGCGATGCAAGAGCGAACGGTGTCGGTCGGTCGCGTTCGCCACAAGCTCGCCAGCCCGTTCTTCGTGCTTGCCACGCAGAACCCGATCGAGCAAGAAGGCACGTACCCGCTGCCCGAAGCCCAACTCGACCGCTTCATGTTCAAAGTGTTCGTCACCTACCCGAGCTTCGACGAAGAGTTCGAGATTGCTCGCCGCACGACCGCGTTGCAAGTCGAGGAAATCGCCCCTGTGTTAACGGGCGAACATATCCTTGAGTTGCAAAATCTCGTCCGCAAAGTACCGGTGTCGGACCACATCATCCGTTACTGCCTGGCGATCGTACGGCAGACGCGGATCAGCGAAGGTGGTGCGCCGAAGTTCATTCGCGAATGGCTCTCGTGGGGCGCAGGCCCGCGTGCGGTGCAGAACCTGATTCTCGGTGCGAAGGCACGGGCGCTACTGAACGGTCGACCTCACGTAACGACCGAAGACATCAAGAAGCTCGCGCTGCCCGTGATGCGCCACCGTTTGTTGACGAACTTCACGGCGGCATCCGAAGGGATCACCACCGATATCGTCGTGAAGAAGATTCTCGAAGAAACGCCAGACAAAGAAGGCGATCTGGAGAAAGACGACCGGTTCAAGAAGATCTTCGCGTCGTAATTATCCGCTGGCCGAACCCCACACGCACGACCCAGGACTGCGGATTTATGCCGACTGAGACCGACCCGAAACGCTTCCTTCACCCCGGTACAATCGCACGCATCGCGAGCCTCGATCTGCGCGCGAAGCACGTCGTGGAAGGGTTCATTTCGGGTATGCACAAAAGCCCGTTCTTCGGCCAAAGCGTCGAGTTCGTCCAGCACCGCGAATACGTCCCCGGCGACGACATTCGCCACATCGACTGGAAAGTCTGGTCGCGTACCGACCGCTTTTACATCAAGCAGTTCGAGGCCGAAACGAACCTGCGCTGCACTCTGATCGTCGATACGAGCGAGTCGATGCGCTACGGTCGCGGGCCAATGAACAAATATGAATATGCCTGCACCTCAGCGGCGTGTTTGGCATACCTGACCACGAAGCAACAAGATTCTATCGGCCTCGTCAGTTATGGTTGGGATGTCAATCAGGTGGTACCCGCACGCAGTGCCCAACTGCAACTCGATGCGATTACGAAGGCGCTCGACCTGAGTAAGCCGAAAGAAAAAACCAACATCATGAAGGCGATCCGGCGAGTGGCCGAGACATCGCCGGCGCGTGGCTTAGTTGTGATATTTTCGGATCTGCTGGCGGATCGCGAGACGCTGTTCAAGGGGCTGGAAATGCTCCGCCACCGCCGTCACGATGTGATGGTTTTCCACGTGATGGACGACGACGAGTTGACGTTCCCGTTCGGCGGGATGACGCGATTCGAAGGCATGGAAGAAATGCCGAACCTGATGTGCGACCCGAAAGCATTGCGAGCGAGCTACCTGGAAGTGGTGGAAGAATTTTTAACCGAAGTGCGACGCGGTTGCAGCCGCATGGGCGTCGATTATTCGCTCGTGAAAACCAGCGATTACCTCGATGCGGTGCTGTCGAAGTTTCTGTTTCAGCGGATGTCGAACAAGGCCTCGCCCGTTCGCCGTTGATGCGAATGCGGTATGCTTGCGAGTGGCGAACCGAATTATTGATGAGACACCCTTACGATGTTCGACTTGTTTTTGAATCCGTGGTCGATGCTTGCCGGTGCCGGGCTGGTTGCGGTGCCGATTATCATTCACCTCATCAATCGGATGCGCTTCAAGCGGGTTCACTGGGCCGCCATGGAGTTTCTGCTGAAGGCGCAGAAACGCATGAAGCGGAAGCTGATTTTTCAGCAACTGCTACTGCTCCTCCTGCGTTGTCTGCTCGTGGCGCTCATCGGCCTGATTGTCGGTCGATTCGTCGGCTGTAACCCGCTGGAAGGTCGAGAAACGCGCACGACGGCACACGTGGCAATCCTCGACGATTCGCCGAGCATGGGCGACTTCTTTCGCGGCGAAGATGGCCAGATTACCGATGCGTTTGCCCAAGCGAAAAAGGTACTCCTCGAGCAAATCGCCCCGTCCGCCTCACAAGCCACGACCGCCCAAACGCTCGACGTGTTACGGCTATCGGAGTTGAATTCGCCTCGCTCATACGACCGATTGAATACGAAGACGATCGACGAATTGAAGACGGACTTGCAGGGTTACAAACCGATGCCCGTTCGTGGTGCATTGGCGGCGGCGATCAAGAAAGCGAGCGAGACGTTCCCGGACAATGCGGGGCAAGACACGGCACGAATTATCCACGTACTCAGCGATTTCCGCACAATCGATTGGGAAGAAGACGGCCCGGCAATCAAGAAGGCGATTGAAGACCTCTCGGCCTCGCGCACGAAAGTTCACCTGATCGATGTCGCACATCCCTACCGCAAAGACGAAAAGCGACCGCCCCTGTTTCACGACAACGTCGGCATCATCGAGTTCAAGCCCGCGAAGCTGACCGTCGCTCGCTTCGAACCGCTCGAATTCACGATGCGCGTACGAAACTTCGGCGCGAGCGAACTCAAGGATTTACGCTTTGCAATTTCGGTGAACGGCGACGATGGCAAAGGGCTATCGGTGCAATTACCCTCGTTGCCGGGGAACGATGAACGAACCGTCAAGTTCACGCTGACCACGTTCGACCGCCTCGGTACGGCCGAAAAACCGCTGGATCGGTTCAGCCTCGTGACGGCCAAGATGGAAGCGGAGGAAGCGGGCGGGATCGTTGCCGATAATTCGCGTTATGCAGTCGTCGAAGTCCGCGAGAAACTACCGATCCTGGTCGTCGATGGCAAGACACTCAACAAGGATAAAAAGGAAAGCGATAGCTTCTACTTGCGGACGATTTTCACGAATGTCGTCGGTGGTTTTAATTGGGTCGCGGGTACGCCACGCGATCTGGAAGGCGAGCTTCGCCAGTACAGTTGCGTGTTCCTGCTGAACGTTCCGACCGTGTCCGAAGCGATTGTGAAAAACCTCGAACAGTACGTCCGCGAAGGTGGTGGTATCGGCTTCTTCCTCGGGCCAGACGTTAAGCCTGCGGACTACAACAAGCTGCTTTACGCCGACGGCAACGGCATCTTCCCCGTGTCGTTACCCGACCGCCCGACGGAGCCGTTACCCGAAGACAAACGGCTCGAACGGCTGTTCAGTTTCACGAAGAAAGTGCTGTTGAAGGACAAGACTTCGCGGAACCACCCCGCGTTGGCATCGATGTACAACGACGATCGTGGGATGCCGTTTAAAGACGACGACCTCGAGAAATTCTTCAACTTCGTGATCGTCAATCAGCACTGGCCCGTTCGTCGAATCGGCAAGTGGCGCGACGACCGGAACGTATCCGAGTTGTACTGTATGCCGAACGAACAATCGATGGGCGAATACGACAAACCGGCAACGGACTTGATTAACAAACTGCCAATCGAAGAGCCGAAGTATGCGAAGTACAAGGCTCCTCTCGCCGCATTGAAGCTCGAAATTCGCAAGACCGCGCTCTCGACGGAACCGCTTTATAAACTCGCGAATTTACTCGACCGCTTGCTCAGCGATCAACGCAGCGAGGGCGACCCGGCCGAGGCATTGCTCCGCGAATTCTGGACGATGCCAGAGAACGCAGACATCAAGAACGAAGCGATTCGGTTGCGCGATGCGGTGAAGTACGGCGACCCGCTGTACGTGGCGAAGCAGTACGGTCGCGGGCGGGTGACGCTGATTACCACGACGGCGGGCGAGACGTGGAACGACTGGCCATCGGGTCCGGGGCGACCGTCGTACGTGCCGGTGATGTCCGAAATGGAACGATACCTTTCGGGCGGGGGTTCGGAAGAGAATCGATCCGTGGGAACGCCGATTGAAATGAAGCTCGAAGCGACGAAGTACAAACCGCTGATTAGCCGTGCGTTAATGACGTTCGACCCCTTCAAGCTCGCAGGCCAACGTGCGAACGGCAGCACGCTCACCTTCACCGACTTGAAGGAACAAACCGTACCTACGCTGGCCGGTACGCACAATGTGGTGTTCGCAAATACGGCAAATCCGGGTGCATACTTGATCTCGCTGACGCAGATTCGCGGGCAGTCGAGCGGGTCGGACGCCACCGAGGTACCGGAGTATCAGGCGTTCGCGATGAACGTCGATGCTCGACGCGAGGGCGACCTTCGCCGTGCCTCTCAAGACGATATTCTGCGGCAAGCGCCGACGGCGGAACTGCACTCGGCCGCCGATGCGGGCTGGGTCGATGTCCTGAAGAACAAACGCACGGACATGACCGAAGGTGGCTGGATTTTCCTCGCGGTACTGTTGTTGTTGATATGCGAGCAAGCGTTAGCGACGCGGCTGAGTTACAACTCGGGTTCGATTGCCGATGCAGCTGTTTAGATCGCAGTTTTGCCGAAACAGACCACCGAAAATTTGGTTCTGGCGTGATTCCAGACCATCGAAATCGGACGTAAGTCGTTGCTGGGTTAGGTTGGTTCCGAAATTCGGGATTGAGTCCAGGGATTGGTGGGTGGGTAGTGGCTGGAGTCAATTACCTGCTACTTTGGGTCGCCGCGATTGGAA
>Ga0105048_10012367_pt1 | contig 13390 bp, 15 predicted proteins | sample MAT05_FD_78382 | JGI IMG/M metagenome (GOLD analysis project Ga0105048, IMG submission 78382) | Freshwater microbial communities from Lake Fryxell liftoff mats and glacier meltwater in Antarctica - MAT-05 | ecosystem: Environmental > Aquatic > Freshwater > Ice > Liftoff microbial mat | place...
ATCTTCTCGTACGGGTCGTCGAGCTCGATCTCCTTGGCGATCGACACACCATCGTTCGTGATGGTGGGCGCGCCCCACTTCTTTTCCAGCACGACGTTGCGACCGCGGGGGCCGAGCGTGACCTTGACTGCGTCGGCCAGAATGTTCAGGCCGCGCTCGAGGCCGCGACGGGCCTCTTCGTTGAAAGCAATGATCTTTGCCATGTGTGTTTCTCGTCCCTCCCGGACGTCGGTCAAGCGAATTCTTTAGCACTCGGACTCTGCGAGTGCCAAGGGATAAATTAGCACTCGATAGGGGCGAGTGCAAGAAAGGTGGGCGACGATGACGCCCCTAAAACACGGCAACGCCGCCCGCTCGAAAGCAGACGGCGTTACCTCTGGCGGATTAGGCCGTTGTGGCTGATCCGGTCTGGGGGTCTTTCGCGCTATCCCGCGGCCGGAGTGGGCACTGGATAGTCGGCGCCGATCACAATCGTGATCTTCGCTTCGGGGAAGGTTTCGATCGGCACCGTTCGGATCTGGCCGACGCCGAGAGCGAGGGCCAGGCCTCGTGCGATGTCTTCGTCAGCGGGGTCGCTGTAGTACACGAACGTCTCTTCAACATCCTTCGCCGACGAGGGCAGGGCGCTGGCGATCGTCCAGCCCTCCGCGCGCAGCGAGTCCGCCACGGTCGTCTGCAGTCCGACGATCGCCGTGCCGTTGAGCAGGTTGATCTTCAGAGTCGCGAGGCGTTCCGCGGGAATGGTCGTGGGGTCGGTGAGCGGCTCGGCCGTCGGGGTCGGCGTGGGAGTCGGAGTCACCACGGGCGGTGGCTCGAACAGTGAGATGCCGAGGTCAATGTCGAAGAAACGGGAAAGCACAAAGCCACCGCCGACCGTCAACACGATCACCGCGAGGAGCGCCCAGGCGAGGCCGATCCAGCCGCCGCCCTTTCTCTTGGGTCCGCGGTGCGCGCCCACACGCACCAGGTCTTCCGGCAACTGGTCAAACCGGTCTTTGGGGTACGCAGCCATAGCTCAGTCGTTCGATTCTTCGTCGTGTGGGCCTGTGCCACCGTGGTGTGAATTCCTGAATGCTCGCGAGGCCCTGGCATTCGTGCGGGTGTCGCGCGCCCGCTGCAGTCGCCTGACCAGCATCGGATCATGTCGCACAGCGGCGGGCGAATCGATCACAGCATTCAGCAATTGATAATAGCGGGCTGCCGACAGCCCAAACTGAGTGCGGATCGCATCCTCTTTGGCGCCCGCGTGCCGCCACCACCTCCGCTCGAAGTCGAGAATGCGCTCGTCCCGTTCGTGCAGGCCGGTGTGCGGCTCCTGCTCCGGCTGGGGTTGGGCAGACATGGTCCTCCTCGTGGTGCGCCAATCCTAGGGCTCTGGATACGGGCATCCCGGGCAGGATCGCGGCCGCGTACAGGATTCACAGGTACCCAGGCGCGGGGTTAGTTAGGATTGCCTAACTACCCTTCTCCAACCACGATTGGCGCCACATGCTGTCCCGCCCGATTCTCACGGCCGCGCTGTGCGTCGCTCTGATTGCCGCGTTGGCCGGATGCTCGCCTGGCAGCACCGCGCAGAGCCCGAGCCCCACGGTCACCGGTGACCCCACCATCCCCCTGGCCGACCTGGACTTCCTGGCCGACCCGCACAGCTACGTGGGCGAGTCGACGGCGATCCTCGCGGATGACGCGATCCCCGTGCCCGACGCCGCTCCCCCGCAGCAGCTGCCCGTGACCGTCACATCCCACGATCTGTCGGGCGACACCGAGGTCACTGTGAAGTCCACCGAGCGGATCCTCACCATGGACATTTCGGGCTCCATCGCTGCGACCGTGTTCGGCCTGGGCCTCGGCGATAACGTTGTCGGTCGGGATATCTCGTCGACCTTCGCGCAGGCGGCCGACCTGCCCGTCATCACCTCGAGCGGGCACACCGTCAACAGCGAATCGATCCTCGCGCTGCGCCCCACGGTTCTCATCACTGACGGCTCGATCGGTCCGATCGACGTCGTGCTGCAACTGCGCGAGGCGGGCATCCCCGTGGTGTTCGTCGACACAGAGCCGTCGATCGACGGCGTTGGCGAGTTGGCGCGGCAGGTGGCTGCGGCCCTCGGCGCTCCCGAGGCGGGCGAGGTGCTTGCGGCGAGTCTGGTGAGCGGCATTAACGACACTGTCGCGCAGATCGCGTCGATCGCGCCATCCGGCGACCCACTTCGCATGATGTTTCTGTATCTGCGCGGTGGCTCGGGCATCTACTACCTGTTTGGCTCAGAGTCGGGGGCCGACATTCTGATCGATGCGCTCGGTGGCGTGGATGTCGCTGCGGAGATCGGACTTGACGGCATGCGCCCCATGACCGACGAGGCGATGGTCGCGGCCAACCCCGACCTGATTTTGGTGATGACCGACGGTATCGACAGCGCGGGTGGTGTAGACGGGCTTCTCGAAGCAAAGCCGGCCATCGCGCTGACCACCGCCGGTCAGAACCGGCGCTTCGTGGACATGGCCGATGGCGAGATCCTGAGCTTCGGGCCGCGCACCGCAGAGGTTCTGGACGCGCTCGCGCGCGCGGTGTACGCGCCCGGGAAGTAACGGCGGCCGGTGATCGAGCGCCGTCGTTGATCGAGCGGAGTCGAGATCCGGCGCCGGGATCTCGACTTCGCTCGATCACCGGGCCGCGCGACGCCTCAGCACGACCACGACGATCGCGGCGATGAGCGCGACGAGCGCGATCAGCGCGATTCCGGCGACCAGGGCCGTCGGGTCGGGGGCGGGTGCCGCCACCGCAGTGTCGCAGTCCGGGCTCAGCGTGAGCACGAGGGTGAGCGCGTCGAAGGGTTCGCCCGACGGGTAGGTGCCGAAAGCCTCAGCACCCGCCGCGGTGAGGGTCGCCGCGGCATCCGTCACGGTAAGCACACCGTCAACGAGGTCGACGGTGCCGTCCGACAGCTCAAGGTCCACGAACTCGACGTTCTGGCTGTCGATCGGGGCGCCCTCTTGCGTCGTCCCCGACACGTCGAGCAGCAGCACCGCCGAGTCGGCGTCGGTGAACTCGATCCGCGGGTTCGCGACCGTGGTGTTCAGGATTCCGCCGTGACCGGTGAAGGTGACCGCACCGGTGAACTCGACGAGGCCGGTGGACTTCTGGGGGTCGTACGCTCCCGCTCCGCCAACCCAGCCAAAGTTGGGCGTCTCGTAGGTCGCGCCGTCGGCGACCGTCCACTCTCCGTTAGCGATGGAGCCGCTGATGTAGCTGCGGAACGACTCCTTGAAGCCCCAGGTGAGGCTCGCGTCATCCGCCTGGCAGCCCTCTGCCACTGCGGTGACGTTCACGGGGATCGTGAGTTCGTCCGCCGTGGCGGGCAGGCCGACGCCGACGCCGACGCCGACGAGTGTCGATAGCGCGATCGCTGTGGCAGCGAGCGCCGCCATGATTCGTGAGAGGCGGGCACGCGGGTGCAGTTTCACAGCTGGGGATCTCCAGGGGGATTGTCGCAGGCGGGGCACGATGCACCGCCAACATCGAAAAGGTTACTTAGCTAAGGCTAAGCTTACCTCTCGACCTTACGGCCACACAGATCGCCTGTCAAAGATGTGCGAGGTGAACCTAACTCGCCCCTCGATACATGGAAATGTGCGGGATGCCCGCCTCGATGTACTGGGCACCGAAGGGCTCGAAGCCGAACTTCACGTAGAGGGGTGCGATGTACGACTGGGCGTGCAGCAGCAGTGGGAGCGACCCGAAGTCCTCGAGCACTCGCGCGAACAGCTCGTGGGCGAGTCCCTCGCCACGTCGGTCTGCCCGAACCACCACGCGGCCGGGCAGGTGCCGGGCATCCCGATATTCAGGCTCAGCGACTTCGAGAACGCGCAGATAGGCGGCCGTGCCGATGGCGTCGGCGATCCAGTAGTGGCGGGTGGTCGGCTCGAGGTCGCGCCAGTCAAGCTCTTCTTCGTCGACCTTCTGCTCGACAAGAAACACGTCGGTGCGCAGTTTGAGCAGCGAATAGAGTTCTGCGGTGGTCAGTTCACCCCAGGATTTCGTAATGACGGAAGAAACGGGCACGGGGACGAGTTTAATGAAGAAGAGCCTTTGGGAGATGACATGGGATACAACGTAGAGAAGACCGAAGACGAGTGGCGCGCCGAACTCGGCGACCGCTACTCGATCCTGCGTGAGGCGGCGACCGAGCGACCGTGGACCGGCGAGCTGCTCGACGAGTCCCGCTCCGGGCTATACGCGTGCGCGGCCTGCGGCGCCGAACTCTTCAAGAGCGGCACCAAGTTCGACTCCGGTTGCGGCTGGCCGAGCTTCTACGACTCGGTAAACCCCGACGCCGTTGAACTGATCGAAGACACCTCGCTCGGCGTCGTTCGCACCGAGGTGCGCTGCGCGAACTGCGGCGGGCACCTCGGCCACGTGTTCGACGACGGCTACGGCACGCCCACGGGCCTGCGTTATTGCATGAACTCGCTGTCGCTCGACTTCACGGAAGAGTAGGTGTCTGCACTCGACGCCGTCAGGCGTCGACAGTCGCACTCCAGGGTGACGGCCGAGGCGCCAACGCACGCCCAGCTGTTGCCTTTCGTCGAGGCCGCCGCAACGATCGCCGATCACGGTTCGCTGCGACCCTGGCGCCTCATTGAGTTGCGGGATAACGCGCGAAACCGCCTCGGCGACGCCCTCGTTGAGGCGGCCGTGGCCGGGGGGCTCTCGCACTCCGACGCCCAGAAACTGGCGCAGAAGCCACTGCGGGCGAGCTTGCTCATAGCGGTGGTGGCTGTGCAGCAGCCGAGTTACAAGGTGCACGCGTGGGAGCAGGAGGCCGTGGCATCCGGGGTCGCGCACCTGCTGAGCCTTCTGCTCGACGAGGCCGGCTGGGGCGTGTTGTGGCGCAGCGGCGGTCACACACGTGCCGACGCGGTCGCTCGCATGCACCGGCTCGCGCCGAACGAGAAGCTCTTGGGCTGGCTGTATGTGGGCGGCGTGCCGGAGAAAACCAAGCCCGAGCGGCGCAGGCAGTTTGCGGCCGACGCCTACCTGACGGTGCTGAGCTAGCTGTTCTTCCTAGCGACGACTGCTCGGTATCGCGGCGATCCCCACGGCCACCAGTGTCAGCAGCGTTCCGATCACGGTGATTGCCGAGAGCGGATGCCCGGCCACCGGCAGCACGATATCGAGCACCAGCGACGCAAGCAACTGGCCGGCGATCGTGCCGAGGCCGAGCAGCAGCACGCCCGTGATGGGCACCACAATCGTGGCGCCCGCAATGAAGATGACGCCGACGAGTCCGCCGAGGTAGAGCAGCGGGTTGCTCGGCAGCGAGTCTGGCCAGCCCGCCCACGTGCTGTGGATCAGCGTCGCCAGCAGCAGCACGGCCGTGCCGACGACGAAGTTGGTGAAGGTCGCGGTGATGGGCGAATGGGCGACCTGCCTAACCTGCCCGTTTACCGCCTGCTGCCAGCCGATACCGAAACCGGCGGCGAACGGGAGCGCCAGCATCCAGATGGGCACGTCGCCCTGCAGGTGACCGGATGCCGCGAACACGACGGCCGCGAGGGCGAGCAGGGATCCCACCACCCGCGTCACGGTGACCGGTTTCGGCGCCATCGAGCCGAGGCCGCTGCGGTCGATGAGTAGTCCGCTGAGCGTCTGGCCGGCCACGATCGCCACGGAAAACAGCGCGACCCCCAGCACCGCGGCCACAAGCCCTTGGGACAGAACGAGGAACGCGCCAGCGCATCCGCCTGCCACATACCACCACGGGATGCGGCGCGCGACGAGCGCGCTACGCACGAGGCCGAGCCCCCGGCGACCGGACGGCGCGAAGAGCATCACAACCGACACGATGACGAGGCCGCTGCCGAAGGAGATGAGCGCAGTCAGCACGCCGTCGTCGATCTGCTGCGACAGCTCGCCGTTGATTCGGGCCTGGGTGGCGATGCCGGCGCCGCACATCATCGCGCCGGCGACCGCAAGCACAACGGTCGTGCGGGTGTGGCTGGAGGGCGCGCTCAATGTCACTGAACGACCCTAGCCGGTTGTTCTCCGCCAAGCCGGGTGCGTGGGCCGGCGCTGGGGCCGCGGGGCCGGGAGTGGGGCCGCGGGGCCCGCGGCGCAGGCTGGTGGGGCCCGCGGCGCTCAGCGCGGTCGCTCGCGCTGAGGTTTGTCGCGGGCGCTGCGGCTCGTACCTGCGCGCCACCCGCAAACCTCAGCGTGGATGCCACGGCGCAAGCACGGCGCGCAACGAAGTAACATGGTTCCGGTTCACGCCCCCTTAGCTCAGTTGGCCAGAGCACCGCTCTTGTAAAGCGGGGGTCGACGGTTCGAATCCGTCAGGGGGCTCCACCATCCCAGTGCTCGAGCGGAGCCGAGGCCGCTCTGCCGGTACCACGTGCGGCAGGCTCGTGAGGTACGAGAATCGTGCCGAGGAGCATCCCGAGAAAGAACACCGCCGACGGTTAGCAGGGCAGCCGCCCCGCACCGTGACACCACTAGGGCTTGCCATGACACCATAGTGGTGTCACCATGGTGACATGGAACTTGGGCAGTACATCAGCGATCTCCAGCGACAGCTCGCGGATGCCGCAGACCACGGCACCGGCGACACTCGCGCCGTGGCCGAACGGCTAGCCGCGGTGCTCGACTCTGCGGCGCGCCTCGTACTGCTCGACGTGCTGTCCGCCGCGGCTGGCGAAATCACTCGCGACCTGGCGCCCGGCTCGGTGGACGTTCGCCTGCGTGGCCGAGAGGTCGAGTTCGTGGTCGCGCTGCCGATCGCCGAGGCCGACCCTGACGACCTGCCAGCGGCATCCGTTGATCTCGACGATGCGAGCACGTCGCGCACGACACTTCGCCTGCCCGACGCCCTCAAAGCGCGTCTCGACGATGCGGCGGCCGCAGAGGGCCTCTCGGTGAACACGTGGCTGGTGCGCGCCGTTGCATCCGCCCTTCAACCGAAACAGCGACGCTCCGCACAACGCACGTTGCGCACAGGCGACAACTCCGCCGGCTGGGCGCGCTAAGCCACCCCGCCGCAGCATCCACCGGCCGCGCGGCACCGCGCGGCAGAACCAGCACGCCCACAGAAAGGGAGCGCCAGCATGCCTATTTTCGACACGCCCCACCCCATCGACCTCGCCATCAACCTTCCGGTCGGCGCGATTGAGGTCATCGCCAGCGACCGATCAGACACGGTTGTGACCGTCGCGCCTACCAACCCGACCAAAGCGGTCGACCGTCGCGGTGCGGAAGAAACCCGGGTCGAATTCACCGGCCACCGGCTCACGATCACCGGACCCAAACCGCGCTTCAGTGTGATCGGCCCGACCGAGTCGGTCGACATCACAATCGAGCTGCCCACGGCATCCCGACTCACCGCGGAGCTCGCGGTCGGCGGCGTGCGCGCCCGGGGACGTCTCGGCGCCACCCGCGTCAAGAGCTCAACGGGCTGGGTCGAGCTGGGCGATACCGGCGATCTCTGGCTGCGCGCCGGGCACGGTAACGCGACCGTTGGGGCGACGGACGGCACGATGGAGATCATCACCGACCATGGCAGATTCGCGTCGGATCGGTCACCGGCGATGCGCAACTCAAGGCGTCGCACGGAAGCATCACGATCGGCGAGACCAGCGGTGACCTCGAAGCAAAGCTGTCGTACGGCGACCTCGACATCACCAGGTCCCTCGCATCGGTGACAGCCAAGACCGCGTACGGCAGCATCCAGCTGCGCGAGGTCTCAAGCGGGTCGATCCACGTCGAGAGCGGATACGGGCAGATCACCATCGGCGTGCGGCCGGGTGTTCCCGCGTGGCTCGACCTCGCCGCCACAGTAGGCCACGTAAGAAACGAACTCGACGGCGACGCAGCTCCCACCGAATCCGAACAGACCGTCGCGGTGCGTGCGCGAACCCAGTTCGGCGACATCTCAATCCACCGAGCTCGCTAACTGAGGAGGGAATACTCTCCACGAACACGTCATCCATCGAAGTCCGAGGGCTTTGCAAGGCTACGGCGCGAAGGTGGTGCTCGACGGCGTCGACCTCACCATCGCCGCGGGTAACTTCACAGCGGTGCTCGGCCCGAACGGCGCCGGCAAGACCATGGCCGGGCACATCCTGAGCACCCTCGTTCGTCCCGATGCCGGCACCGCTGTCGCAAACGGGTGCGATGTGGTGCGCGACCCCGGCGGTGTGCGCACCTCATTCGGCCTCACCGGACAGTTCTCGGCCGTCGACAAACTGCTCACCGGCGAAGAGAACCTCATGTTGGTGGCCCACCTGCGTCACCTATCACCCACCTGATCCAAGGCCCCGGTAGTCGAATTGCTCGAACAGTTCGACCTGGTCGACGCGGCCCGCAAACCACTCGCCACCTATTCCGGTGGGATGCAACGGCGCCTCGACCTGGCGATGACCCTGGTCACCTCCCCAGCGTCATCTTCCTCGACGAGGCGGACGAACTCGCCCCGAGCGCCGAGATGACTCAGGGTGCTGCTGCGCGCACGTTCTGGCGGCACCCTGAGTCATCTCGGCACGTGCGGGCAGGGGCAGGGCAGGGCGGGGCGGGGCGGAGCGGGAGCGGGCGGAGACAGAGGTAGGAGCGGCACCACGAGCAGGAGCGACGCCCTCGCGCTAACCGCGGGCTCCCGTTATAAGCACGATCGAGCGAAGCCGGGAAGCGGCTTCGCTCGATCGACGTGACCTACTAGCCCGCCGGAGTGGGGGTCGGGGTTGGAGTCGGAGTGGAGTTGTCGTTGAACGTGTTGCCCGCGGCCTGAATGACGAAGGCCTGGAAGGCGGCAAGGTCGTCGACTGCTCCCGGGTATTTCTGTCCGTTGACAAGGATGGTCGGCGTGCCGGTGATCTTCTCGACGTCGGAATTCGGGATCGGGCCGTTCAGCGCGCGAGCGCTCGCGTTGGTGACCCACGGCTTGAAATCCTGGCTCTTGATACAGGAGGAGATCTTGTCAGCGCTGTCCACACCGGCCTGGGTGGTGAACCCGATCATCTCGTCATCGCTCAGACCACTCGAGTTCTCGGCGGGCTGGTTGGCGAACAACAGGTTGTGGAAGTCGTACACCTGGTTGGGCGAGTAGTTCGCGACACAGGCGACCGCATTCACGGCTCGAGTCGAGTACTTGGTTCCCTGAGATAGCCGGTCAAGAATCGCGATCGGGTGAATCTCGACGTTGGCTCCGCCGTTCTCGATCAGACTGCCGATGTAGTCGCCGTTGGTTGTCTCAAATATGCCGCAGAAGGGGCACAGGTAGTCGACGTACATCTGGATGTCGATGACACCCGATGCGTCATCCCTCTCGTGGGGGATCGGGTCGCCGCCGGCCTTCAGCGCGGGGGTCTCGGTGGCGAGGAAGCCTTGAGTGATCTGGATGCCGTCGCTCTGCATGTTGAGCGGGCCGGGACCAACGGGCTTGATCGAGTTGATGAGCACGAGAGCCACGACGCCGATGATCGCGAGCGACGCCAGGATGATTCCACCCTGAAGTAGCAGCTTGGTGCGGCGATCCTTCTTCTTCTGCTCTTCGCGAAGTACGCGAGCCTTCTCACGGGCAGCCTCGCGCCGGTCATTCTTGCTGAGCCGACTGTCGCCGGAAGTGCCGTTGCTCAATCGATCCTCATTCACGGGTGCTGGTGGTCGCTTGGGCGCCGCAAAATGGCGCACATGACGGATTCTAGGAGGCCAGGCTGGGAATTGGCCAACCGGATACTGAATGCACGAGGTCGAGTGCACCCCCGTGAGGGTGTCATAATGTGGGGTGGTGGCTTCGGTCGCCGCATCCATTCACTACGGATCGTCCGGCACGTACCTGCCGGTGAAGGAGTAATACCGCTATGGCATCTGTAACTTTCGACAAGGCAACCCGCCTCTACCCGGGTTCGACCAAACCGGCTGTTGACGCACTCGATCTTCAGGTCGCAGACGGCGAATTCCTCGTGCTCGTCGGCCCCTCGGGTTGCGGCAAGTCCACGTCGCTTCGCATGCTCGCCGGCCTCGAAGAGGTCAACGAGGGCAACATCCTCATCGGCGACCGCAACGTCACCGACGTTCCCCCGAAAGACCGTGACATCGCGATGGTCTTCCAGAACTACGCCCTGTACCCGCACATGACGGTCGCCGAGAACATGGGCTTCGCGCTCAAGATCGCCGGCGTCAACAAAGACGAGCGCGCCACTCGTGTTCTGGAAGCTGCCAAGCTTCTCGACCTCGAGCCCTACCTCAGCCGCAAGCCCAAGGCTCTCTCCGGTGGCCAGCGCCAGCGCGTTGCCATGGGTCGCGCGATCGTGCGCCAGCCGCAGGTGTTCCTCATGGACGAGCCGCTGTCGAACCTCGACGCCAAGCTGCGCGTTCAGACCCGTACGCAGATCGCGTCGCTGCAGCGCCGTCTCGGCGTCACGACCGTATACGTCACCCACGACCAGACCGAAGCGCTCACCATGGGTGACCGCATCGCTGTTCTGAAGGATGGCGTGCTGCAGCAGGTCGGAACCCCGCGTGACCTGTACGAGGCTCCGCAGAACGTGTTCGTTGCTGGCTTCATCGGCTCCCCCGCGATGAACCTGTTCGACGCGGACCTGGTTGACGGTGGCCTCAAGTTCGGCACCGCAACGGCGAAGGTCGACCGCGAGACCCTCAGCGGCACGTCCGCTAAGAAGGTCACCATCGGCGTGCGCCCCGAAGACGTGAAGGTTGCTAAGACCGGCGACGGCCTGGCCGTTGAGGTCGACCTCGTCGAGGAGCTCGGCGCCGACGGCTACCTGTACGGACACACCGACATCGATGGCAAACGCGTCGACATCGTTGTGCGTGTCGATGGCCGTTCGCACCCGAACGCCGGCGACAAGGTGGTTGTTACTCCGCAGCCCGACCACATCCACGTTTTCGACACTGAGTCGGGTCTCCGCCTCAGCAAGAAGGCCGTTGCTGCTTCCTAACTATCCACCGGTCATCGAGCGTGTCGTGTCTCGGCTTCGCTCGACAACCGATTAGTCGGTCATCGAGCGTGTCGTGTCTCGGCTTCGCTCGACAACCGATTAGTCGGTCATCGAGCGTGTCGATCGGAAGGCCCTCATGAGCGGATCACTCAACATCACGGCAGCCATCGTCGACCCGGCGCTGCTTGACCTTCCGTGGAGTCTCCCCCTTGAGATCTGGCCGGATGACACGATCGCAGCCCTGCCCAAGGGGATCTCGCGACACGTGGTGCGGTTCGTCAACCTGAGTGGCTACGTTGTGGCTATCAAGGAGACATCCGCGGAACTGGCCCGCAAGGAATACGACATGCTGCGCACGCTGCAGCGCCTCGACATCCCCTGCGTTGACCCTCTCGCGGTGATCACGAACCGCACCTCCGACACGGGCGAGCCGCTCGAGTCGGTGCTGGTCACTCGACACCTGCGCTTCTCGCTGCCGTACCGCGCGGTGTACTCCCAGAGCCTGCGACCCGAGACGGCAACCCGCCTCGTTGATGCGCTTGCGGTGCTGCTGGTGCGTCTGCACATCATCGGGTTTTTTTGGGGTGACGTTTCGCTCTCGAACACACTCTTCCGTCGGGATGCCGGCGCATTCGCGGCTTACCTCGTCGATGCCGAGACCGGGCAGCTCTACGACGGTCTCTCGAACGGCCAGCGCGAGAACGATCTCGAGATCGCACGGGTAAACATCGCTGGCGAGCTGCTCGACCTGCAGGCCGGCGGGCGTCTGACCGAAGACATTGATGCAGTGGAAATCAGCAACCGGATTGTGGCGCAGTACCGCACACTCTGGAAAGAACTCACCGGTTCGGAGGAGTTTGACCAGTCCGAGCGCTGGCGCATCAACTCTCGGGTCGAGCGCCTCAATGACCTCGGTTTCGACATCGAAGAGCTCGCCATCAGAACGGATGAAACGGGCACGCAGGTGCGCATCCAACCGAAGGTCGTCGATGCCGGCCACCACTCGCGGCGCCTGCTGCGGCTGACCGGGCTCGACGCCCAGGAGAACCAGGCTCGGCGTCTGCTCAACGACCTTGACTCTTACCGGGCCAGTTTCGGCAAGCAGCAGCTTGACGAGGAGGTCGTGGCCCACGAGTGGGCGGCGCGCGTCTTTGAGCCGGTGATCCGAGCAATCCCGCGCGAGCTGCGCGGCAAGCTCGAGCCCGCCGAGATCTTCCACCAGCTTCTCGATCACCGCTGGTACCTCTCCCAGAACGAGGCCCGGGATGTGCCACTCGCGGAGGCCGTAAGCAGTTACGTCGACACGGTGTTGCGTCACCGTCGCGACGAGGCCACCATGATCAACCCGCCCACGGGCGTGTTCACCGCTCCGGTCACCATTGTCACGGGTACCGACGAGGACGACGCCGACGACTGGCGCTCGAAGGTCTGAACCGTTAATGGCTGACCGTCCGGTGGCGGTTACCCGCACGCCACCGGACGGCTTCTCAGCGCTGCGTTAGCGCAGCTGCCTGCGTCGAGCCACGATCAGAACCGCACCACCCGCGAGGGCGGCACCGGCGATCAGCAGCAGCAACGTGATTCCGGTGACCCCAGTGAAGGCGAGTCCGCTCGGCTTTATCGGCGGCGTCGGCAGCTCGAATGTGTTAGTCACCGTCACTGTGGTCGGCGTCTCGGACACCACGACAGCGCCATCAGCCAGGCCCGCGTAGGTGACAACTGCTCCCCCGGTGACGGTCTCGACAACCGAGTAACGGGCATCCACAGGCAGGTTATCGATCACGATGGTCTTGCCCGCCGTGATCTGCACGACGATCGGTTTGGCGGCAACATCAAGTCGGGTGAGCGTCACATCGAATACGCCGCCGTCGGGTGCGTCACCCACGACCTTCTTGGTCAGAGTGATCGATCCCAGAGGATGCGTCGGCAGGTCGGTGAACGTGTTGACAACGATCACGCTCACGGGTGATCCCCCCACCGTCACGGCGCCGTCAGTGAGACCCTGGTAGGTGACAGCCGCGCCACCGGTGGTCGTCTCCACGACGGAGTAGCGAGCTCCGATGGGGAGATCGTCGACGGACGCCGTCTGCCCCGCCGTAAGCTGCACGACGATGGGCGTAGCGGTGGCATCGAGCCTCGTGAGCGTCACCGCATAAACGGTGGCGGGCGAGGTGGTGCCCACCACGCGCTTAGTGAGCAGCAGGGATCCGAGTGCGTCGCTGAAGCGATTCTCGATGGATGCCGTTGCTGTCTTGCCCGTGACGATCGAAACGGTCTGCACCTGTGGCGTCACCACGGCACCATCCGAATCCGTCTCAGTCACGGTACACAGCGACCCAGCGGGCATGTAGAACGCCAGGTCAACGGCACCCGAGGCCAGTTCAGCAGCCGTGATGGTGAACTCGTGAGTTGCGACGACGATGCCGCCGGGGGTCGAGCA